>Ga0316204_10001526_pt1 | contig 61498 bp, 48 predicted proteins | sample 6monrhotite_MG_2_FD_205661 | JGI IMG/M metagenome (GOLD analysis project Ga0316204, IMG submission 205661) | Microbial mat bacterial communities from mineral coupon in-situ incubated in ocean water Damariscotta River, Maine, United States -... | ecosystem: Environmental > Aquatic > Marine >...
ATAGGCCGGAAAGCCATAGTTAGATGCATAGGCTGCCACAGATTTTTGTGTGGACAAGTCTTCTTTCCCTATCCAAAATGGAACCTTGTAATGTTCTTTTACAAAAGCATTGCCCAATACATGATCGATGTGGCCATGTGTATTGAGAAGCAGCTTTACCTGGAGTCCGTGCGTACTCATGTAGTCAGTCAGCTCTTGTTCTTCATGTTTCTCATAACAACCGGGGTCAATGATGATGGCTTCACCGGTTTCATCGGATAGCACAAAGGTGTTTTCCTGGAAGGGGTTGAATGTAAAAGACTGGATATTTACCATGTTGTATGGGTTGACACAAATTTGTCTTTTTATTACCCATTTTTCAAAGGAACATGGTTTAATTTGACAGGAATGAAAGTAGACTACATCATTGTTGGGCAGGGGATAGCTGGTACTGTTTTGGCGGATCATTTGATACAGGAGGGTAAGAAGGTGCTGGTTTTTGACGATGAATCTCTCTCCAACTCGTCTAAAGTAGCCGGAGGGCTCTATAACCCGGTGACAGGCAGAAAAATGGTTAAGACCTGGTGGGCCGATAAATTATTCCCCTATCTGCTGGAATACTATCGCAACTTTGAGCAGAGATTGGGTGTCAAATTTTTGATTGAGAAACCCATTTATCGTCCTTTTTGGACCATAGAGGATCAAAATGAGTGGATGGGCAAGAGTTCTGAAGAGGCTTATATGCCTTATGTGAGGAAGGTTTCCGATCGCTCATTATTTGGAGATCACATCAAAGATGATTTTGGAGGGCTTTTGCTTGAGCAGTCGGGTTATGTGGATACCGCACTAATGACCAGGACCTTTAGGAAGTATCTTTTGGAAAGGGGCGCGTTAAAAGAACAGGTCTTTGATGTTTCACGTTTGGAACTTAAGGCAAATGGTGTGGATTATCTGGGGTATTCTGCCAAGGCGGTGATCTTTTCTGATGGACCATTGTTGTCTAAAAATCAGTACTTCGACTGGTTGCCTTTAAGGCCTGTAAAAGGGGAGCTCATCTTCATAAAGGTCAAGGAAGAATTTAGGGCGATATACAACAGGGGTGTATTCATTATACCCTTGAATGATCGCATTTGTAAGGTAGGCGCCACTTATGATCATCAAAACCTTGATAATGAGGCAACAGAACGGGCCAAACAACAGTTAATAGATAAACTGTCGGCCCTTATAAAGGTGCCGTATGAAATTGTCGGTCAAGTAGCAGGTGTAAGGCCCGCTACCAAAGACAGGCGCCCCTTTTTGGGGAGACATCCAGAACACCAACAACTGATTGTTTTTGGAGGATTGGGAACCAAAGGCGTTTCACTTTCTCCATACTTTGGCAAGCAACTTGTGGGGTATCTGACACATGAAAAGGAACTGTCTGATGAGGTCAATATTCAGAGGTTTTTTTCGTTATATTGAAAGTCTTTAAGTAGAAAAAATATATGCTCAGAGTAGCTAAGTGCGGAATTAAGTTCGGAATCACACTATTCTTGATACTCTCTTCTTTTTCGGTTTTGGCCCAAGCTCATAGGGTGCAATTCGGAAAAAACAGAATTCAATACAAGTATTTTGACTGGCAATATTATCACTCCGATAATTTTGAAGTCTACTTTTATCAGGGAGGGCAAGATCTGGCAAGGCGGTCCATAGAGTACCTGGAGGCTGAATTTAGCCGCATTACCGAAACCATTGGCTATCCGCCATATGCCAAAACCCGCGTTTTTCTTTACAACTCCATTAGTGATAAGCAACAGAGTAATGTTGGGGTGAAAGGCAAAGATTTCACTGTTGGTGGTCAAACCAACTTTGTGAAATCTCAGGTAGAAATAGCGTACACAGGAAATTACTCTTCTTTCCGAAAGAAACTGATATTCGGTGTTACCGATATGCTGGTTCAGGAAATGCTGTTTGGTGGAAATATTGCTGAAATGTTTCAGTCGACATTTTCTTCACCCATTCCACGATGGTTTACTTCAGGAGTTTCGGCCTATGTAGCCCACGGGTGGGATAAGGAGTCGGATGACCTGGTGAGAGAATATACCTACAACAATCAGGAAGACCGTTTTGTGAAACTTAGCCCAGAAGCTAATGTTTTGATTGGTCAGTCCATTTGGAACTTTGTGGCCCAGCGCTATGGTCAGCGAAGCATATCTAATATTCTGAACCTGGCGAGGATCATTCGCAACGAAGAAAACAGTATTGAACGCACTCTCGGGTTACCTTTTGACAGGTTCATGTCAGAATGGAGGGGTTTTTATAATAATATTCAGGTATCGCTACTTGAGTCGTACAAAGCGCCAGGTGAGGAATACCTATTATCCGGAAAGAATGCCAGATCGGCAAAATACACGAATGTCAAGTTCAGTCCTGATGGTAATTTACTCGCATATGCTGCCATGGATGAAGGGAAGTATGAAGTTTATGTGCGAAACCTTTCCTCCAATAAAGAAATTCTCCTTCACAAGGGTGGCAACAAGCTGTTGAATCAAGAAGTAGATCGTGAGCTCCCGCTAATTAGCTGGGCTGATGAGACTACTTTAGGTATTATTACCAACGAAGAGGGCAGAAACACCTTGACCATCAGGCGGGTGGGTACCAGAGGCAAGCAGTTAATAGGAATACCCAGACTAAGTAGGATCCAAAGCTTCGATTTCAAATATAAAGGCCGAATTGCGGCACTTACTGGTGATCTGAATGGAAAAAGTGATGCCTTTGTCTTCAACATCAATAGGGGGCAGATTCGCAGAATTACCAACGATAATTTTGATGTTAAAGATGTCAGTTTTGTGCCTGAAAGTAATATCGTACTCTTCAGTTCTAACCGGTCCAATGACACTTCTTATGTGGCTGGTCCAGAGACGTTAGAAGAATCTGAAGTACATAAATTCAATGTGTTTAGCTATGATCTGGATATTTTGGATACGGTATATACCAAATTGACCAATGCCTTGGCCATGGATGCCCAGCCTTATGCTGGTGATACAGAATCAGTGTTTTTCCTTAGCGACCAACAGGGGATCAACAACCTTTACCGACATACACGTGCTGACTCATTGAGCGTACAGTTGACGCGCTACCTTTATGGTATTAAGCACTATGATATTGATTATACCAACAATCGGTTGGTGTATGTATCTACTCTAGATTCGAAGGATGCCATTTTTATGGAACCGTTGAATATGAGTCAAAGTTTGTTTACTCCAGTAACGCCAAGAAGAGGTCAGGAGACGACCAAAATTTTGGCTGAAATGAGGAGGAAGAGGCTGGTTGAAGAACAAGCGGCTGATACTACCCGGAAAGAACTTCTTCAGCCTACTTTGAAAATGCCTGAGCCAGATGTGATCAAAGAAGGAGCAATTAATACAGAGAATTATCAGTTTACCGGAAGGTCAAAAGTTGATACCAAAGATTATAAGTTTGAGAGAGCTACTGAGAAGCAGAAACTGCAACAAACAGAACAGGCAGGGCGTTCTTTCCTGAATATTTATAAAGATGTTTCTACCGAGAATCAGATCAAAGGGCCCGTACCCTATGAGACCAGGTTCCAGACAGATAATGTGGTGACTACTTTTGTAATAGATGAGATCAGATCGTTTTCTCAGCTGATGGAAATTCAGATGAACGATTTTCTGGAAAATCACAGATTCTATGGTGGCCTTCTTATCCCTTACAATTTCAATAGTGGCTTCGATGTATTTGGTGAGTATCATTACCTGAAACACCGAATTGATTTGAAGGCGAAGTATTATAGGAAATCGATCCAGCGTGAAGATAACATCTTCAGGCAGCGATATAACCTGAACCGTTTTGAGTTAGGAGCCGCCATTCCTTTTTCTCCATTTCTGAGGTTTGAATTTTCTCCATTCTATTCTCAGACCAAATATTTAGATCTGAACCCCGCTCTTTTGTTGAGCAGCACCTTACCTGAACCTGCAGAGGTTACAGCCAATTATGCTGGTTTTAGAGGCTCTATGGTGTATGACAATAGTGTGGTAATTGGCACGAATGTACATGAAGGCACTCGTGCAAAAGTGACTTTTGAGACACACCGGAAGATGAATGATCAGGCATTGAGTTTTAGTAACTTTGAGGTAGACCTGAGGCATTACCAAAGGTTGACTCGTGGTATTTATGCTGCTGCCAGGGTACATTATGGTACTTATTTCGGAGATGCTCCTAAGCGCTATCTCCTGGGTGGGGTAGACAATTGGGCTTTTAACAAAACTGAGTCTACCGGTGACGAAACTGATCCACTTATCTTCCAGACATTGGTAGACAATAGTGATGTCCTTTTTAACCAATTTACCAACCTCAGGGGTTACAGTTACAATACCTTCCAGGGTAGAAATGTACTTACGTTTTCTGGTGAGTTGAGAATGCCTGTGGCACAGCTGTTGAACAACAAAGAGTTAAGGTCTAACTTCCTTAGAAACCTTCAGTTTATTGGGTTTTATGACATAGGGTCGGCCTGGGATGATCTTTCTCCATTCAAGGATCAGAACAACTTGAATATCGAAGTGATTGAGCAAGAAGGTTCACCATTTTCCGCGGTGATCAACAACTTCAATAATCCATGGCTCCAAAGCACCGGAGTAGGAATGCGCACCATGTTGTTTGGCTTTTTCAGCCGACTCGATTTGTCGTGGCCTATACAGAACTTCGAGGTGCAGACCCCTCGATTCCAGGTTTCTTTTGGTTATGATTTCTAATAGCGGTTTTTTTAGCCGTTTAATAGCTCTATTTTTGTAGCTAATCTTGAGTAAATCGCATGCTTAAATCCATGACCGGCTTTGGTCAAAGCCAAGGCCAGAAAGAAGGCCTTCACGTAAACGTAGAAATCCGTTCTCTTAATTCGAAATTCCTTGACGCCAACATGAAGGTGCCAAAGCAGCTTATGGAAAGAGAATTGGAGATTAGAAATATTCTCAGCTCTGAGTTAATAAGAGGCAAAGTGAGCCTGATGATAGAAATGAGCCATCAGGAGGCTGAGGAAGAAAAGCAAGTGGTGAACAGGTCGCTATTCAAGGCGTATTATGAGGATTTTGAGCAATTGGCCGATGAATCCGGAGCTAGTAAAGATGACCTATTTAGGCTTGCCTTGCATAGCCCTGAGGTACTGGTAGGTTCTGAGAAGAGTGAAGACGACCTTGAAAAGGAATGGGCAGTTGCCAAAGAGTTTTTGCTAGGAGCTATAGGGCGCTGCAACGAGTTCAGAGCCAGTGAGGGCAAGACTTTGGAAGGTGAATTGAAGCAGTATATTGAGAACATTGGCAATTACCTGGCCGATGTAAAGTCAATGGATGATGATCGCACCAAAGTGATCAAAGAACGAATTCAAGGGCATCAATTAGAGATTACCACTTCAGATGAGTTTGATAAGAACCGCTTCGAGCAGGAGATGATCTATTATATAGAAAAGCTCGATATCAGCGAAGAGTTGGTTAGACTCAAAAGTCACCTCGACTATTTCAACGAAGTGATGAATGAAGACAAGGCCCATGGTAAGAAGCTAGGTTTTATTTCTCAGGAAATAGGCCGTGAAGTCAATACCATTGGTTCTAAAGCCAATTATGCTCCGGTACAGAAGTGCGTAGTGTGCATGAAAGACGAACTGGAGAAGATCAAAGAACAGCTGCTGAATATTATTTAAGTTTCTGATCAGGATAAGGGTATCTGATCATGATACTACCCTTCCAGTCGATGGGTTCCCGTTCTCAATGGCAGGTTGCCATTTAGGGGAGAGGGACATTATTCTGATGGCCTCCGCATCTAGTTTGGGGTGTATACCCCTTATCACAGTGATATCAGTAACCTTACCCGTTGCAATGATCTGAAATGAGAGAAAAATGTTTCCTTCAATGGATTCTTGAATTTCAGGCCATTTTATACTCTCCTTGAGGTATACCTGCCAAGCCCTATGCCCACCTGGAAAGCTTGGCTGTGGAGGTATGTAACATATCCACATTCCTGCCAGCCTTTGCTCTCTTGTCTGAACTCGCTTAATAGAATCGATTTTGTCCGGATGGGCTTGACTTAATACTGCATTACTAGTAGTCATTAGGCATATAAGAATGAATAACCAGGTAACGGATTTGAACGAATACCAACTTTCTGATTTCATGCTTTGATCTAGGCCGTTTATTTAATATAAATGGGGATGAATGGATATTGCCATTCTCGATTTCACAGGTTTTCCACGCTGTTTACTTGGAATCCAGTTCGGTGATGCATCCATCATTTCAATGGCAGCAGCATCCATTTCAGGTGAACCTTTGCGGATGGCGTCTACTTCAGATACTTTCCCGTTTTCATCGACTATGAAGGACAGGTAGATCTTAGCGGGTAAATTTCCGGAAATAGTTTCAGGTAGTTTGAAATGATCTTTGATGAAGCTGACCAATGCCATTTGCCCGCCTGGAAATTTAGCTTGCTCTTCGACTAAGCAAACCACTGGATAATCCACTTCCTCCGAACCTGCAGATTCTGTTAAATTACCAAAGCTAGTACCTGGTTCTACCGGCTCGTCAAGTGCGCATGACAGCGGTAAGAATAACACCACTACAATGGAAAGGCAAGTAAAAGAGACCCGCAGTGGGGCCCCTTTTGTCAGCTTAATAATTCGACAGATCATCTACTAAATATTTAGTTATAACAGGTAAAAAAATATCATTTCAACTTGAATGAGATGAGTATGGCCATGCGTGAATTTACTGCTCTGCCACGTTGCTTTCCTGGATTCCATTGAGGTGACTTTTGTAGGACCCTAAGAGCCTCTTCGTCACATCCTCCACCAATACCGCGGGTTACCTCAATGTCTGAGATCATACCCTGCTTATCTACCACAAAGGAGAGGTGTACGTTTCCCTCTATGCCCATGCGTTGTGCTTTTCTGGGGTACTTAAAGTTCTTGTTGAGGTAATCGCCCCAGGCTTTCCTGCCTCCGGGAAATGATGCCTGCTCTTCCACAATGATAAATATTTCTTCTCCTGGGTCTTCATCATCCAGCGGTTCAAAATCTCCCATGTCTTTGATGATGTCCTCTGGTTTGTGGTCTACGTCTATAATGACGATGATATCCTCGTCTATTTCGACTTCATCAGGCACCTCAATAAGTACGGGTTGCTCTATTATTGGAGGAGGGGGAGGAGGAGGTATTACAGTAGGCGGGATTTCTATGAGGTCTTCAAAGTCATCATTTAAGGTTCCAAGGTCCATCAAGTCACCTTCACCGTAAGATTTCCATTCAAATGCTACAAGTGTCATCGACAAACTCACAGCAAGCCCAATGACCATGAAGAGGTTTCTCTTCCCGGTCAAATCGGCATCTACTTTCTTTTTGTTTTCCATATCGATTAATTATTTAGTTATTAAACTAATAAATTAGTTATACAATTCAAAAAAGAAGGCACATTTTCAGCACCTTCCTTTTGAATTATTTCAGCTTAAATACAATCTGTATCTGCATTCTAGACTTTACAGGGCGTCCTCGTTGCTTACCTGGGGCCCATTTAGGAGACTTGGTAAGCACTCTTTTCGCTTCTTCATCACAGCCACCGCCAATACCACGGATAACCTGAATGTCGGAGATAGAACCAGCCTGATCTACGATAAACGAAAGGAACACTTTTCCTTCAATACCCATACGAGTTGCCTGGCGAGGGTACTTCAGGTTTTTCTTGAGGAACTTGGTCCAGGCTTTAGGACCACCAGGGAAAGCAGCTTGCTCTTCTACTACCAGGAATACCTGATCAGCAACTTCTTCTTCTGGTTCTTCTTCAAAAACAATTTCTTCTACCTCAGTCTCTTCAGTGATTTCCACATCAAGGTCGATCTCGATTTCTTCTTCGATCTCCTCTTCGTCAGGAATCTCAATAATTTGAGGCTGTTGAATTTTTGGTGGAGGTGGAGGTGGTTGCTCAGTTGGAGGGATTTCTGTTAATTCTTCGAAATCATCTGCGACCATTCCCAGGTCCATGAGTTCACCTTCTTCGTAGTTTTTAAGCTCGAAGGCAAACAGAGTGAGTCCCAAGCTAACCAAAAGTCCGATGGCCATAAACATGGTCGACTTATTGTTCACGTCAGCTTCAGGAGTTTTCTTTGCTTCCATAATTCTTTGATAGGGTTAGATTTTAAAACTATAGTATTAGTTTAAGAATCGCAAACTTATTTTGTTAAATGTAATAAAAACTATCGTTCCTATTACGGCCCCTAAAGTATTTGCCAACAAATCATAGATGTCGGTCATCCTTCCAGGGATAAATTGCTGCAAGAATTCGAGTCCTGCACCATAAACTATACTTATAGTTAACGCTATGTATAGTCCTTTTATTTTCCTCTTTGGGCCAGCTATTGTTTTGTCCATTGCCAGGTTCAGTAAAACGCAATGAATCATGAATACTCCCAAGTGTGCCAGCTTGTCATTTGAGAGTAGTTTGGAGTCTGGAATATTGTCAGATGGAAGGAGCATTGCCACCGCCAAAAAGACTGACCAGGATATCCAGGCCATGTGAATTAGCGTTCGCTTCTTCAAATCAGGCTTATCCGCCAATCAACTCTGCATATTGTGCAGCTGTGAGCAAATCGTCAACTTGCGATGCGTCTGACATATCCACCTTGATCATCCAGCCTTCTCCATAAGGGTCAGTATTCACCTTTTCAGGTTCTGATTCTAACTCTTCATTGAATTCTTTGATCTCGCCAGAGAGAGGCATGAAAAGGTCCGATACCGTTTTTACTGCTTCCACAGTGCCAAATGTTTCTTCAGCATCAAGGGTATCTCCTTCAGTTTCTACCTCTACATAAACGATGTCTCCCAATTCGCTTTGCGCAAAATCGGTAATACCGATGGTAGCCGTATTACCATCTACTGCGATCCATTCGTGATCTTTGGTGTACTTAAGGTTTTCTGGAATATTCATAGGTGTAAATTCAGTGTTCAAAAATACACGGATTCCCCAAATATGCTTGAAATTATTGCGACAAATTGAAACGTATTCTACCCCCAAAAGAGGTTCGGGCATTTAGAAAGCTGGTAGACACCCTTGGTTCGTTCACATTACGCTCGTAATAAAGGGTTACCTGAAGGGCTTCGCTGATATTATAGTTCACTGTAGGGCTTAGTCTGAATATGCGAATGCCATCTGTTACAGTACTGGATTCGCCCAGTCTGCGCTGAACAGTTTTACCATCTCGAATTGACAGTCCCATGTCAAAAGTCAATTCGTTGGGTAGCGTTTCTTTTCTTCCCCTGACCCTGAATGGCACTTTTACCCCGGCTTTGGCAAAACCTACGCGCAGATTGATGTCCGAAGCGGTTTGCTCAGTTACCTGTACATTCGAAAGGTTGAGCGCAATGTTCCGGTCTCTTGAATAGGTGAAATTGACGTCCCAATTATTTCGCGTCCGCAGGTTGAGGCCCAGCAAGGGAGAGAAGCTTTCGCTCAATACCAGCTGTTGGCCAATGAAAACAGGTACCAGTCCTCCATCTTCATTGATCTGATCGGCCAGTCGGTCTGAGGTAATGTTATTGTCGAAAGTGAGCCCTTGTGTGTAAAGGGGTGAATTGATGTAATTGCCCAAATCATAGCTGCTGTTATATGCATGACTGATGTTGAATGTGCTGAATACTTCCTTGATGGCATCAAGTTTTACCAGCCCACGGTAGTTGAGACTCCAGCCGGGTATGGGCAGCTTAGGGAAGGCATTCAGGCGAACGTCCTCTGGGTTTTTGCCGGTATAGGCTGCAACAAAGGCCGGAATGAGTACATCCTGCGAATTTTCTTCATATGTACCCGCATCGTTCAGGCCCTGAAGTCGGATTCTTACTCGGTTGCGGAAACTGTCAAAGTTTGCAAACAGTGGTGACTCATCATCCGCATCGTCTTTTGTAAAGGCAGTGCGAATCATGTTGAAGCTGACGCCATAGTTACCAGACCTGTTGGGGTTAATGCTGAGGTATCGGTCGCTGTTTTCTTCTCGTCTGAAAATCTCCTGATAGTTTTCAGAATGTCGTTTTTGCCCGGAAAGTGTCACCCTGAAATCGGGAAAGGGCTCAATTGCAGCGGTATATCTGAAGGTGATGTTTCTGTCCTGGGCAAAGGGTGAAGTAAGGAATGTAGAAGGTGCATAGAGTCCACTGGCTGCCAGCTGTTGCCTTATACCAGCATCCTGACCGCCCAGTATAAAGCCCAATCCAGGGTTGAGGAATTCACGGTCGAGCCCAAAGAGATATACTTCTGCCAGGTAGCCAGGTAACACAGTGCCTTGCGACACATTATAATCGAAGGTGACATTTCTCACGCTCATTAGTGCTCGTAAGACAGCTTTGAGCACCTTCCGGTCTTCAATGGTCTTCTTTACCTGGGTAGTGTCACTCGTGGACCTTGCCCTACTTCGGCTTCGGCTTCTGCTCGGGGCATTTATCTTCTTTAATAACCCTATTTTATTATAGAGTTTAACAAAGTCCAGTTTACCATTGAGTGTTACTTCCCTTTGGTTGGTGGCCAGGTTACCCAATGTGTCCGACTGCCCCACTGCCCCGGCTTTCCAGCCAAAATTGGTTCTGTAAGTCACGTCTCCACTTAGCCAGTCAGTGGCCGGTATTTTATCCAGTGGCAGGGCGTAGTTGGCTGTAATGGTGTGGTCATAGTTTTTAACCCTGCCCAGTCGTTTGAAATTGGACCAAACCGAATCTCTTTTTACTTCATTATCGATGTCCCCTGCAGGTTCGTCAATAATGGCATTCACGTTGGCTGTATAGTCTACCGCCAGGGCTTTGGTCAGGTTCCAGTTAAGGGCATAGGCCCGATCCATGGTAAAAGACTTTTCAAAGTAGGGATCAATGCCATCTGTGGTGAGGTCTGCATTTCTAAGTTGTGTTCTGAGGAAGCTGCGGTTCACATTCCCGCTCACAATGATAGAGTTGGGTACCGGGTTGAAATTGATGTCTTTGATGAGCTGGAACCATTTGCCATTGAACCACTTCACATTTTTGAATGGTTCTATAAACCATTCTTTAGGCTGATAGGCATAGTTAACGGCCACCTTGTTATTCCTGAAATCGTAAGAGGCCGTGTTGATATTGCTGCGTGTCACCTCATTGAAAGCGTAGGTAAAACTGAAGTTGGCAATATCATACGGCATAGGTGCCCGCTCGGTATTTGTCCGTTTTTTCCTCACATTAGAAAAATTTAAACTCCTCCGGTTCGATTTGTCAATGACCAGATCACGATAGTTTCTGCGTTCTTCAGGGTCTTCGATGGCATTCAATACATTATCCAGCTCAAGGTCACGGTCGAGGGGGTCGAACTGGGGCAACGACCTAATGTTTTCAAAACTAAAAAAGACGGGTACTTCTAATCCCCAGCGCTCAGGAGTGAATTTGTCCAGGTTCAGGCGCGTAGAAACATCGTACTGGGTGATGCGCTCTCTGTTACGTTCTGAGATTTTGTCTGAAATACCTCCAAAACCGATGGAAGAATGCTTGAATGACGCAGACAAGTTGCCCAGGTCTGCCAATTGCGCATCTACACGGGCATTGGCAGCCCAGCCAGCTTGGGTGTCAAAATCAGTTACTCTTAACTCATTGGCCCAAATGGTGAAGCTCTTAGGTTCTGAATCGGGAGATCGCGGGTTCCGAATACCAATCATGAGGGTCTGCATGGTGCTGAGGTCAGGGCGTCCCACAACGGTGACATTGTACCGGCCCACTTGCTGCGTAAATGGCAAGCTCAGGTTTATGTTTTGTTGATTACGCAAAATCTTCACTTCGTAGAGCCGGTCCAGGGCAATGTCTATTTCATTTTCTGTGGGCCAGGTTTCTTCAGCCGTTTCAGCATTCAGCGGACTCATGGTCAAAGGAACCTCTACCTCATAGTAGTTTTCAGTAAAATCTGTACCCATTCTAAGGAATGCCGATACCTCACCCGGTTGAATATCGTCCGAACTGTGTGCATGCAAAAACATTTTGACCCTGCCATAATTGAATAAGTCCTGATTTACGTTTTTAAAGACTGCTCTGGCGTCACGGTCTCTCAGGTTTTCTACTGCCAATTGCAACGACTGCTCGTTTTGTTGACGCTGAATGGCAGAAGAGTTATCTCTATCTCTCACAATTCCTGGAGGCACAAAGTAGCCCGGGCTGTCTTCAGTGGCTTGGCTGTTGTCTTCGATGCTCACCACAGAAACGGTGAAGTTAGGATCAGAAGGTTCTGGTACCTCATCCAGTCCTTTTTCGAAAAGGCTTTCCTGGAAGGTTCTCCATTGGCTGCCTACCATTCTGAAATTCACAAAACGCAATACTACCGGCTCGGAAAAGTCGGTGAGGTAGGTTCTTACATATCGAATGGATTTGAAACCGTTGATGTTGCCTTGAACACGGTCTGGCTTTCTCACCGGAATACGGAAGAGGTACCAGGTAACGGGGTCGCCATTCTCGCCAATATTATTGGTGGTTTGGTCTATGATGTTGTTGGTGCCTACCCGCAATTGACCTGGGCGCAGGTCGATAGAGTATTCGTAATATTCTTCCAAATCGGCCAGGGTATTGTCTCTGTTCAAATCCTCGTTATCGGGAATGTTGGTGGCAGAAGGAGTGAATTGAAGACCATTTCCGGTGATCACAGGGCTGTTGCCTTCCAGTCCGTTAAAGTTTTTGTAGCGTTCAAGAATTTTGACATCGGCAGCATCCAAATCTTCGCCCAGGTAGTAGCTGAAGTTATCGGCTGAAGGATCTGCCAGGAGGGCCTGCTGTGCTTCCGGGCTTAGGTTCAGGCTACCCAGGTAATCGGTAAAGAAGGTGGCTTCATCAGCAGAATTTAAACCATCCAGGCCAATGTCCTGATTCCGCCTTGATTCTTCCGTATTATCAAATGCCGGGTTCAGGTAGGGGTTACGGGTAACACGGCCCCATTCGTTCACAATTATGTCATCCAACTCTGTAGATCCATCTGCAGGTAATCCCTGCTCAAAAGCATGCCGGTCGTCACGCATAATGTCTTCTGAAATGCTACCAAGGTTCAATACCATTTTACCACCTGTGGTATTGGCCCGAGGGGGATTCACACCATCATCGATCAAACCTCTGGGGTTGTTGGGCGTATTGTTGGTGGTATTAATGAATGGGTCCATAAGCCAGAACTCTATGTACTCCACATTGGTCTTGTCAAAATCTACCTCACTGGTAATGGCTCGGGTAATGGCGCCAAAATTACTCCTTGGGTCGGGCAATGTGCCGTCAGCATTCAGGTTGGGGTTGAAATTGTACATGCCCCGCTCTTCAGGGAAGTAGGCCATGTCAAATGAAGGTTCGTTCACCACAATTTGTTGGCGGTCACGCTTGATCACTTCTTGCTGGCCAATAGACCTCACATAGTGGTTCTGGGTGTCTTCTGTAGTGATGTTAGTTGGTCTGGCAGGGCCGTTGCTGCGATAGAATACATTGTCTACCGTATACCAGGCAATTTTTGCGCGCTTGTAGTTGGCACCCAAGCGGTTGGGGCTCAGGTTGGTTTGGTCAAAGCGATTGTTGTCTGTTGCCGGAGTGGCTCCCATTTTCCAGGCCAGCGGGTTGCTTAGGCTGAAAGGTGTCACTGTGGCTTCGAAATCGTCAATATAAGAGGCGCCTTCTCCCTGAACCCGGTTTGAAGTGCCAGGGAACAGGGCCGCAGCTTCTATATTGGCAGTAATGCTGGAGGGAGCCTTGGTGTCAATCAGGGGCAAGGCATCAATCATTCGTGTTAGCCAGCGCGACTCACCGCTAAAATTCGCATCAAAACCGAGTACGGCATTTCTTACAGGTTCATTGCCTATGCCCACTCTGGTGACCAGTGGCCTTTCATTGAGCAACATAAATGTGAGGCCAAAGTTCGTCTGGTCATTGTAAAGGTATTCCAGACGGGTTCCGGCCAGGGTTCTCGACTGAAAGTTGAACAGGTCTGCCTTGTCATATTCCACCCGAATGCTTTTGCCGGAGTTCATGATGGAAGGGTTAATGATGGTCACAAAACCCTGGTTATAATCCACCGTGTAGTCGGCATTTTCTGTAAGGGGCGTATTGCCGGCATAGACTGTTACACCACCTGGCGCCAATTGAAAGGCATTGAGCTTAATTTGATTAGATGCACCAGATTGTAAGCTTCCTCTCAAGTAGAATTTATTGAGCCGTGAAATCAATTGAGCATCGGCCCGGGTGGTGCGATAGAGCGTATCAAACACGTATTTATCTTTCAGGAATTGCTCGTCTGGACGGAATTTAGCCTCTAAGGTGCGACCGAATGGTTCTAATACAGGGAAAACCATATAGCCACGTTGTGTATTAATGGTGATGTCTTCTACAAAGTCGAAGTTGGCATCAGGCTGAGGGTCTCCGTTTTGGTTTAATTTATCGAGCCCGAAAGTTTGCACCAGTGGAATGTCCTTGAGGTTTTCACCTTCATGAAGACTGGGGTTGTCAATGCCGGTATCATCATCACGATAAATCACTCGTAGCTGAAAACCTTGCTTCTCTACCTGTGCCGAGTTGAGGCTATAGATGTTTTTCATCATCAGGTCCCAGGTAGGTACGCGGGTGTTGATTTTACTGGGCCGAAGCATTTTCAGCACAATCACCTGATCCTCGGGCCTGTTCTGGTAGTCTTCAGTAAGCTCACCAACTTTGTACCTACGTCCCTGGTAGTTGAACTCGAAAGAAACGGCCAATACTTCATCGCTTTGAAGCTGCCTTGTGAGCGAGAGATAGCCAAGTTCCTGATTGAAATAGTATTCAGTGGGGCCAAGCTTTCGAGCTCCGGTTACCCTTACATAATCTCGTGCTTTTTCCAGGCCCTGGCTTTCCAGGAAAGGACCAATCTGGTCGGACTGACGAAGCAGTGGATTAGTATTAAAGTCACCCTGCAGGTTGTCGAACAGGTCATTGGCATCATTGGCAGTTGGCAGGTTAGGGTTGCCGTTACCGATATAGGGGTTGCCATCCAGGTAAATGTTTTCTCCTTCACCCAGGTCCATCAGGCCCACAATGTTCCTAAGGGTAGAGGTGTTGTTGTTCCGGTTAAGCACATACACTTCCAATCTGGTGATGTTGAGCCCCGAAATGACAGCCGGAATACTTCTCAGCCAATTCTCATAGTTGTCTCTGAAGAAGTGCCCGAGGAAAAAGTGACGATTTTCATCATAATCGGAAGCGCGAATCTCAAAATCGTTTCTTTGCACGCCTCCTTCCACGGTTAAGCTTTCTACCGAACCGCGCTGGGTGGCAGCCAGGGCGGTTACGTAAAAGCGCCCGAATTGCAACTGGGTTTTGAATCCAAAAAGGTTTTGTGCGCCAAAGATGAGGCTGTTGTTGATGGGCATGCTCACATTACCCAGCTCCAGCGATTTCACAATGTCAGACTCCAGGCCGCCAAACTCTACTTTCAGCTCGTTTTCAAAATCGAATGAGTTGTTGTTGTTGAAATTGGCACCTAGTTTCAGTTTGGAGCCAATAGTACCCTGCAGACTCATGTTGATGTTCTGATTGAAATCGAAGGCACCAGTCCGCTGTTGACGGATGGGGATAGAGGGGTTATCTATTCGCTGGAATCGGGCACCAAAGTCGAGCTGTACAAAGCCATTGGTTGTTATCAGAATTTGATCTCCACCAAAGAGCCGATCGAAAAAAGGACTCAAGGCAATGGGTGGTATGAGTTGCCTACGGTTGGTAATTGCACTTTCGCCATCAAGAGCTTCCGCTTTTTGCTGCAGAAATTCCCGATTACCTACAGCTTCTCTTCTTTTGATGGCTTCAGAAAAAGGGAGCAGGGTAGGGGGCAGTACAAAGTTAGAGCCTAGGTTTTTGCTAAAAATGAAATTGTTGGCCGAATCGAGTCGGGTATTACTGTTGAGGTAGCCGGGGTTATTAAACAGCAGCGGTGAACGCAGCATTCTTCTGGTCAGTGGGTCGCCAAGGCGCCATTGCAGTCCGAAAGTGGGGTAAGGCGATTTGACATACCGGCTAGTATCACCACTAACCTGGCTGCTATCCCGGGCTTGCCCGTAAGTGACCTGTGAGAGCCCTATGAGCAGTATACCAACAAAGAGCTGGATTGATATTTTTCTTAACTGGTTGGTCAATTTGAGCGCAAAAATGCTAGGCGTTTTTCAAAGCCAGCTTAATCAAATCTTCCAGGCGAACCGGCCCGTCAGCATTCTTCAAAATTTTGTCAATAGTCTTTTGTGCGGCCACCTTGTTGATGCCCAATGTTACTAACGCTGCCAGGGCTTCATTTCTTATAGCACTGGCGCCCGAAATCGCAATATTTTGAATGGCGCTCTCTGGTTGGTCTTTGCCAATCTTATCTTTCAGTTCGAGAATGATGCGTTGGGCGGTTTTGGCCCCTATGCCTTTCACTCCCTGGATGGTGCGTACATCTTCTGAAATAATGGCGTGTTCCACCTCTTCCGGACTCAATGATGAAAGCACCATCAGTCCTGTAGAGGGCCCCACACCGGAAATAGAAATGAGCTGCAGAAAAAGAGTGCGCTCGCGCATGCTCGCAAAACCGTAAAGTGCCTGTATATCTTCTTTTACATGAAAGTAAGTAAAGAGCTTGCAGTTCTCCTGGTCCTTGATCTGTCCGTAGGTGTGGAGGGTTATTTTAATATCGTACCCAACTCCTTGAATATCAATGATAACGAAGGTAGGGTCTTTATAGGCCAACTTGCCGTTGATGTAAGCAAACATGTAGTAGAGCGGTTCTCTCGTAAAAAGCAAAAGGCAAGCTAAACTTGCCCCGGCTAAAATTAAGAATAATCGCTGAAACTCAGCTTCTTTGACCTGTTAAAAAGCGCATCTATCAGGAAGCACTCCTGAATGTGGTTAGCAGCGATTCCATTTCCCTGATCAACTCCCTGTGTTCTTCATTGGGGTGGATCACAAATCCCTCGATGTAATAGAGCCTGTTGGTCTCTTCATCCAGGAAAGTATAGCTCACAAAAGAACCACCTACTGAGAGGTTGTTGGTCTTCCAGGCGCCCTTGGTTTCTACCGTGTATTTTCCATCAAAACTGATGTTGCGCTGCGCTATGGGCACATACTTCATTTCTGTGGTCATGAAGCTTTCGGGGTTTTCGGGGTCACCAAAGATGTATTGCTTTCCAATCTCATTGCGAAGTTTGATCACATTTTCATGGCTAAACTCATCTTGAGATTCGTAGTTTTTGAAGTACACAAATAGATTTTTGCTTGGGCCTGCACCTGGTAAGTAACGTGCCCACATAAAATCTTCTTCGCTGGTGGCCAATTCGAAGTTGCCCGGTATTTTGATGGTGTAGCCAAATTTATCCCTCAGGCGATTTACGATCATGCGCGTAGCTCCAGACATGCGGATTTCCCTTGCCAGACGTTCACGTTCGGCTATGTTGAAGAAGTTGCGGATAATTTGCTTGTTCTCTTCCAGGTTGGCTCTGAGAGAGTTTAAGTCTTTACCAAAGAGTCGTAAAACCTTCTGCCCTTTGGCATATTGGTTCTCTCCCGTGTCCATAAACAGTTTAGGGTCACTCATGGCTTTTACCTTATCATCTTCGCTAAAGGTATTTTGCAACCAGCGATCTGCCGGGCTGCTGCTGTCAAAAGTGGTGATATAGACCAGGTTTTTAGCAACCTTGAAGATTTTGTTGAACTGAAAAGGTTCAATGACTCGTGTGGTGAAAAAGGGCTCTTGTCTTGTCAAACCAGGCACATCTGAATGAAATACTTCACGCAAGGCTACACCCAATTCTCCTTCCCAACGTTTTTTGTCCATCACTATAACTACTTCTCCATATTCACCCGAACCTTCAGGCAAATAGCTGGAGTCTTTACTTTCGGCAGTTGGGAGGCCATTTTCTTTGGGTTTGTCTTCACAAGAGAAAGCAAAGACCAATACGAACAACAAGGGGATCCACTTTTTCATATCTATGACTAATTATTTAGTTGTATTCTCAAAGAAATCAAAATTAAGGGTTATTACAAATAATAACTACTAAACTTTTAGTTAATTGTTTTTGATTCTGGAAAATCAACCGATGCGCAGTCGCATGCCGGGCTTAAGGCTGTTCGATCTGAGGTTATTAAGCTTCTTGATTTTGTCAATGGTCAGGTCTTTGTACATGCGGGAGATGTCCCACAAGGTATCGCCCGATTTCACAATGTGAAGTTTGGAGTTTGGAATGGGCTGATCACGAACTGCTTGTCGCCTTACGGTATTGTCGCTATAGAAATCAGGGCCAATCCAGATGTTGAGCCTTTGGCCTACACGGATCATCGAGCCGCGAATGTTGTTCCAGGATTTGAGGTCGGTAAGGCGTACTTTGTGCTTTCTTGCTATTTTTCCCAGCACGTCACCACTTCTCACGCGGTATACCACTTTTTCTCGGCCGAAGGTGCTACCGGGCATGTTTTGGGCCATCTTCTCAAATTCCTTTTTACCCGCTTCAGCTTTTGCCAGTATGCTGGTTTTGTTAGCCTGGTACTGATCGGCTTCACTGGTAGGAATTCTCAGTTTATAATTTTTGGCGTGAGCCGGAATGGCTCCTTTTTTAACTGCCGGGTTCAGTTGTTTGAGCACATCCAGGTCCATGCCGCTTTCTTCAGCAAAGGCCTTTAGGTAAACGAACTGGTTGGTTTCTACAATGTCGAAAGGAACAGGGTAGCTGGGGTCTTTCACAAATATGTTGTGTTCATCGGCATACTCCAAAGCATACACAATGGCGGCAAACTGCGGCACGTATGAACGGGTCTCTCTTGGCAGGTAGCGATATACTTTCCAGAAGTCATTTTTGTAGCCCGACCGTCTCATGGCGCGACTTACATTGCCGATGCCACTATTATAGGCCGCGAGGGTCATTTTCCAGTCTTTGAAGTACTTGTATAGCCATTTTATGTACTTACAGGCCGCTTCAGTTGATTTTTCCGGGTCCATGCGCTCGTCTATGTACCAGTCAATTTTAAGCCCTTGTTCTCTTGCGGTGGGGCGCATAAACTGCCAAAGGCCGACTGCTCTAGGGCCCGAAACTGCTTTGGGGTTCAGGCCTGCTTCAATAATAGGCAAGTATTTGAGCTCTTCAGGCAGGTCATATTTTTTCAGGTATTTTTCGAACAGGGGAAGGTAAAGTGCCTCTCTGCGCAACATCTCACGAGTGTACTGGCGGTTGCGTACGGTGAAGTAATTGACGAAGGCCATAACCCTGTCATTGAAGGCAATGTCTATCTCCAGATCGAGCGCATTGTATCGTTTTTCAATTTGCTCATAACTGAAGTCAGGGGCATAGTCGTATGTGGGTTGGGGTAGCGTGTCGTATGTAGCTAGGGCCGGAAGCCCCAAACATAAAACCCCAAAGAATAGCGCGATTTTCCTCAATCTCATTTCCTGTAAAAGGATCAATTCTCGTTTAAAATGACTTTTGAAAATGCAAAAAGTTTTGCTTCATCAAAAGCTTTGGTCATAATCTGCATGCCAATTGGCATATTTTCTGAGTCTGTTCCGATTGGTAACGAGATGGCAGGCAGGCCGGTTACAGAAGCTTGCACCGTATATAAGTCGGCCAGGTACATCTGCAGCGGGTCCTGGGTGTGTTCCCCTAATTTGAACGCACTGGTAGGGGTGGTTGGTATCACAATGAAGTCGTATTCTTCCAGTATTTTGTTGGTCTGCTCCAGAATGAGTCTTCTCACTTTCTGCGCCTTGGTATAGTAAGCGTCATAATAGTCGGCACTTAGCACAAAGGTGCCCAGTAAAATGCGCCTTCTCACCTCTTCACCAAAACCTTCAGTGCGCGAATTTTTATAGAGTGACTCCAGGTCGGTCACCGATTCGCTTCGGTGGCCATAGTGTGCACCATCGTAACGGGAAAGGTTGGAACTGGCCTCAGCGGTGGTGAGTATGTAATAGGTAGGCAAAACATGGTTGAGCAATGGGAAAGACACAGCTTCCACTACATGTCCTTCTGCTTCCAGGCCCTGCAATTGCTTTTGAATGCCCTCTTTGATTTCTGGCTGTAGCGCTTCGGTATTGATGGCCTCATCCAGGTAGGCGATTTTATACTTACCTGGTTTTTTCGCGGCTGCTGAATAATCAGGCACGACTGACTGCGCGGCTGTACCGTCTTTTCCATCGGCTCCGGCAATGATGCCCAGCACAAGTGCATTGTCTTCTACACTTCTGGAGAAGATGCCAACGCTGTCGAAGGAGGAGGCATAAGCCAGCAGTCCCCAGCGAGAAATGCGCGAATAAGTGGGTTTGAGGCCTACTACACCACAAAAGGCTGCAGGTTGACGCACCGAACCTCCGGTGTCGGTACCCAATGAAACCAGGCACATGTCGGCTTGTACGGCCACGGCCGATCCACCGGATGAACCTCCGGGAACGCGTTCGGTATTGGCGGCATTTTTTACAGGGCCGTATACGGAGTTTTCGTTGGAAGAACCCATGCCAAACTCATCGCAGTTTTGCCTGCCTATGACTATGGCATCTTCTTTCAATAAGGCTTCTACTGCCGTTGCTGAAAATTGAGATTCAAAATCTTCCAGGATTTTACTGCCCCCTGATACGGAGTGTTTGTTGAGGCAGATAAGATCTTTGATGCCAAAAACTAAGCCGGCTAATCTGCCGGCTTCATTGTTTTTTATCTTAAGATCTAATGCTTTGGCTTTTGCCAGTGCTTCTTCTTCATATACCTCGACAAAGGCATTCAGGTGCGAATGCGTCTTTATGTTATAGAGATAGTGTTGTACCAATTGATGGCAGGTAACAGAAGCATTTTCCAGGTCGTTTCGAATCTCACTCAAAGTGTGATACGATTTCAATTTGACTGGATTATTTGCTGTCTATTTCCTTGCTGGCATCGTCAACTTCTTTCTTGATCTCCTTGGTGGCATCTTTAAATTCTCTGATGCCTTTGCCCATGCCTCTGGCCAGATCGGGTATCTTTTTAGCACCAAAAAGGAGCAATACCACGAATAAGATCACAAAGACCTCTGGTCCACCGAGACTAAATGCATATATGGTTTCCATAATTCTTGTTTTTCAAATCGGATTACAAAGATAGTCAAAAACTACCAAAGCAAGGTGGCGAATTAATGTCTATTCACCTATCTAAGTGCACGTAAAAGCAGATTTATAGTTGGCCAATCTCCTACAGAATTATAAATCGGTCAGATGAACGGGTAAGTTTCTCCTACTGGTGGTACGGCCAATTCTTAGTTTTTGCCTTGCAGCCACTGCTCGGGGTTTACGCTTCCCTTTTGGTTGTGGATGCGGAATTTGAGCTCCGAAACATTTTGGCTATCGGTCAGCACTCTGCCAATCAGCTGCTCAGCAGTCACTTGATCACCTTTCTGTACCGAAACTGATTTGAGCCTGGAATACACCGAAAAGTATTGGCCATGCTGAATGATCACTGAGTTGCCCATGCCTTCTACCGATACTATGCCCAATACCTTGCCTGGGAAAATGCATTTGACCTGGGCATCTGCCTGGGTTTGGATATCGATGCCGGGGTTGTTTTGAGTTACACTCTTGATGGTGGGATGCCGGTGTACGCCAAATTTAGAAGAGACAAAACCATTAGAAACGGGCCAGGGCAGACTTCCTTTCTCTTTTTCAAAGGCGGCATTGATGTCTGACATGTCTATTGAAGAAGCCAATGCAGCCCTGCGTTCAGCCTCGATAATGGCCTCAATGCGGTTGGTGAGTTCTTTTTCTGATTTCCGCTGAGCGTCAAGTTGTTGCTTTATGCGATTCTCATCTTGCGTGAGTCTGGCTACCAACCTGCGCTGTTCACCTTGTAGGTCTTCCAATTTTTGATTTTCACTGAGTTCTTCACCCAAAAGCGACTGCTTCTCCGTTTTTTGAAGTTCAATGTCAGCGATTTGATCTTTGATGTTGCTTTGTACAATCTGAATTTGCTCACCCTGCTTTTTGCGCGCTTGAGAGTACTGCTTAATGTACTTCATGCGCATATACAGCTGGTTGAAAGTTTTTGCGGCAAAAAGAAAAGTCAGTTCATCATGGCCGCGGCTGGTTTTATAGGCCGTGTACACCATTTCGGCATACTCTTCACGCAGCAATTCCAGGTCATCCTCCATGGAGTTGATGATGGCCTGGTCTTCAGAAATATTTTCATCCAGCAGGCCTACTTCATCTTTGATGGCTCTGATGAGAGAGCTACGAGTCTTGATTTGGTTGTTTAGTGCCCTAAGCTGGCCAATGCTTGATTGTCGCTTGTTGGTAGTTTGAGACAGGATGCGTTCAGTCTCTTTGATTTTTTGCTGGAGTTTCCGCTTTTCAGATTCGAGCTTGTCGCGTTCGTTTTGTGCGGAGACAGTGGAGCCAAGAAGTAGAAGTATTGTGATCAACCAGTAAGCCGCCTTACCTGTTTTCATAGCTCTTGGGTATTATAAAGGGAAATGTAAGTTTTTTCTGTTCAATTCTCACCCTCTTATGCTCGATATCTATGGTCGTCTGGTCCTTCTTTCCATCCTTGAAATAATCAAGAATCATTTGGGCCTGATAGGCAAACGGTTTTTCTTCCAACTCTTTAAACTCTGAATACTTCAATGACAAAGTGTTGTCGTTGTCAGAAGTACTGGCCTTCAGGTTCTCCAACTTACGGGTCTTTTCATCTATCATATTGTCTATGTAAAGCGAACCCACCCGTTGAGTAACTATGAATTTATTGGCCCGTTCTTCTACATCATCTTCATTTGAGATGGCGACAGGCATGTCTCCTATCAACACAGATTGAAAAAGCTCGTAGCTAAATTCGAAATTAAGCTCCTGACTAAGGGTTTCAAAGCTGTAACGGAGCACCTGTTTGTTTATTTTGTCAATGATCACCAGAGAATCCTGGGTGATTTTTCCCCGGGCACCTTCAATGCCTACACCTGGTGTAAGCGAAAACCAAATGAGGCTGTCTTTTCTAATACGGATGTGGGCATTGGCCCTCCTTTTTGTATTTGGACCTTTGTATTTGAATTTGGTGCGGCTTGAAATATATTCAAAGTCCACTTCCTCCACTTTATAGGCTTCAGTAATATCACTCCTGAAGTTGAAGAGTTTTTTGCCGCAGCTATGCAGGGCTATAGAAAGCACAAGAAGCAAGAGCCAAATGTGTCTTTTAGAAGTATTCTTTGTTCGCAATTTTTTGATCCAGTTTTTCTGAGGTCTTGCCCAGTTTTTTCGCTTTTTGCCATTGTTCAATGGCTTCATCTACCAGGTTGAGTTTCATCAACACATCACCATATTGTTCCAGAGAAGGACCATCTACCTGTTGTGGCAAACGGCTTATGCCTGACTCTAGCAGCTGGCGAGCTGCTGCAAAACTACCTTGTTGGAATTGGACAAAGGCCTTTGTGGCTATGTATTTGAGCCGGTCAGGTCGCATTGTACTCGCTTCTTCGGCCAATTCCAGGGCTTTACCTGGGTTGATTTGGCGCAAAGCTAATTCGAAACTGTAATTATTAATAATCTCAGGCAACCTAAGTGTAGCCAGTGCCTCAATGAAATGATTTTGCGCCACTTCCAGGTCATTCTGTGCAAATGCCAGTTCGGCCATTTTTCCGAGAGTTCTGGCTTTTAGGCTGTCATTGCTGGCACTCAGTCTGGCTGCCTGGCTCAGCAGGTCGGCAGCATCGTCTAACTCTCCGGTGTACAAACTGGCGCTTCCATAATAGAAATAAAACAGACCTTGATTGGGGAAGTAGTCCAATGAAGCTTCAGCATCTTTGTAAAGTGCCTGCCAGTCATTGTTATCAAATTCATAATCCAATACCCGTTTCCAATTATTGAAGCTGGCAGGGTCACTTTCTTTCAGCTTCACCAAAACATCAAAAGCTTCTGATTGTAAATCTCCTGCATTCGGGTTTTGACCAGATGCTGCCAGTTTGGTCAGCAGCTGTCCCTGTATTTCCAGCACTTGCGTGTTGTTAGGAGCTTTGGCTACAATGTGGTCTGTCAATGCTTGCAGCAAGGGTAAACTTTCGGCTTCCGTGAGGTTGGCCATATCAGCCGCCAATTCAATTTTCTCCGGCAGGCCAAGGCTATTGCTGTCTAAAACTTTGGAGAGTAACGGGTTGGCTTTGTCGAACTGTCTGGTACGCAGGTACAGTTTTAGAAGCAGGGGAGTAGCATTGCTCACTGTAGGTGTTACACCTTCCAGGTATGTGATGATCTCATCGTCTCTGCCACTATTGCTCATCAATGCACTGTACTCTGTAAGCAAGGCTTTGTTGTCCTGATCTTTTTCCAGCAGTGTCTTCAAATAGTCAATGGCTTCATTGCTTCTGCCAGCTTGTACCAGCAAGTCTTTCTTTTGAAGCATGAACTTGTTGGGAGTCCCGAAAGCTTTTTCGGTTGTCTCAAGTGTCTTTAGGGCATTGTCATATTCTTCCAGCGTAACATACACATCCACAATGTCCAGAAGAAACTCCTTATGGTCTATGGTATTGCTCAACATTAGCTCATATTCCCGGGCAGCACCTTTTAGGTCTTCTTTGCCCTTGTACAGTTGTGCGGCCAGTATGTAATAGTACTTGTTGTCGGCTTGAAGTGCCTGTGCCTCTTTGATCGATTCTAGCCCCTGATCGTACTTTTCAGTCACCAGAAAAGTTTCGGCCTTTTTAAAATAGGCTGCATGATTTTTAGGGTCTACCTCAATGGACTGGTCCAGAAAGGCCAGGCTGCGTTCGTAGTCTTCCAGTAAGAAAAACTTCTGAGCTTCTATTAGCAGGTATTCGGCATTGGCCCTGTTGTATTTAGAAATTCCCTTTTTCTCTTTGGTTTCCTCTTCCTGTCCAAAAACGGGTGCCAGGCACAACATAAACAGTGCGCTGCAAATCAATGCTATGTAGGGGAAAGTCCTCAATTTCGATAGGCAATTATCAAATCAACGTAATATGGTCATTTCAAGTTTACACTTTATGTTTATTCAGAGCAATCAAAACTCTGCTGAATGGAGAATCCGAGGTCTTGGGTTTCCTCGCAAATACTCATAGTCACTTGGTGGTCTGAAGTGCACGTAATTTTTCAAGTCTTCAGCATGAATAAATTTATTATTTATCTTTGGTCAGAGAATGTCGTTTAATTATGCTTAAGAATACAAAAAACAAACATATACTCCTGGGAATATTTTTAATCTTCGCTTCACTTTATCTGATTTCATGCGATGGAAGTCAGGAGGAAGAAATTCCCCAAGAGGAGCCGGATGAAGAAGTTGTTGAGATCGATTCAATTCGGTTTGATAACGAAACACATACTGTATACGACCTGTCTTCCTCCGTTATCCCAGATATAGTACGAGTAGCAGATATAGATTCAGATGGGGATTTGGATGTCGTATTCAGTGTCATGTGGAATGGTATTTCCTCTATAAAGAATGATTCTGAAGGAGAGTTTTCTCATCTTTTTGAACTGCCAATGCCTAAATCAGGAATTATGGTGACTGATTTTCGAATTGTCGATCTTAATGGGGATAATTTCCTCGATGTTGTAGCGGTATATGAAAATAAGCTCGTCACTTGGAGTGGCAGTTCAACAGGATTTAGCGGCCCTAATGAAATCGTTTCGATTTTCGGAGAAATTAGAAGTTTCGCCATTGGCGATTACAACAATGACGGCTCTGATGATGTGCTGCTTGGATTCAGCTTTGTTACCGAAGTGTTACTTGATTGGGATCCAGACAATACTATCAGGATTGGCCGTGGAGCAGATTTGATGGAATTTGCGAGTGTTTCCGGTCCTAATTCCAATGATTTGATAATGCAGTATGTGAATCATTATGTCAATGATTATGAGTTGAATTTTTCAGCAAGCTTACATGACCCTCAACTGGGGCTTGGTGATTTGAACTATGATGGCATAGACGATATAGTAACCAATAGAGGCTCAAGGAGTTTGGTCTGGTTAGATTATGCCAATGCTCCTGATAGCCCTCAAACACTTTTTTCAGATGAAGAAAATGATACCAGAGCGGTACAAGTCGCAGATTTTGATGAGGATGGGGATAATGATATTATTTTTGGCCATTGGCTCCGCTCTCCGGAGTTTAACTTTTTCATCAATAACGGTGATGGAACCTTCAAACCCCAAAGGGCGCTCATAGGAGCTGTAGCCAGTGATAAAAGTATGGCTTCAGGAGATATCAATGGTGATGGTAAAATTGACATAATCTACGCAAACGCCAGCGTCAAGAGAATACTTTGGAAAGAGAATTAGATCCTCGGGATTACAAAAATACATGACGGTTTAACCGGCTTTGTACTTGAAGTTTTTCCCTTCCAATAACCACATTACCACCAAAAAACCCAGGGTTATGAGTAAGTCTATGCCATACTGTAGCCAGCTGGATTCCATTTTTATCATGTTTGAGGCATAAATTACCACCATTGCTATAATGAGATAGAGTAGTGGTTTGCCAAATTGATAAGGCACATAGAAAACTTTTTTTCCTTTGAAATAGCAAAACAGACACATCACCAGATAGCAGACCAGTGCGGAAATGGCACTGCCCATGTAACCGATTGAAGAAATTGGCACCAAAGTATAGTGTCCTATCAGGGTGATTGCGGCTCCAATAGCGGCAAAATAGGTGCCGTAAATGGTTTTGTCTTTGATCTTGAACCAAACGCTAAGGTTTACATAGATGCCATACAATAGTTTGGCCAGTAGCAAAAGCGGCAAAACGAAAAGCCCTTCTTTATAACTTGGTTTTCCTAGAAATACATCAGCGAGCAATTCCAGGTTCACCGCTATGCCCACCATAAGGGTGATGTTGAACACAATGAAATAGTGCATCACTTTGGCAAAGAGGGCAGGGGCTTCCTTATTTTCTGCATGTGAAAAGAAGAAGGGCTCACCGGCATAGCGAAAAGCCTGAATACCAAGCATGATGAGCACACTGAGCTTGAAGGCACTGCCATAAATGCCAATTTGTTTTTCGGCATCAGTATCAAAAATATCCTTAAAGAGAATGGCATAACCCTGATCGTTGAACATGGCAGCCAGGCCCATCAAAAAGATAGGGAAAGCGTAGGCCAGAATAGGTTTGAAAGCTTGCCAGTTGAAGCGGATTCTGACTTGCAAAAACTCCTTATATAACAAAGGCAAATACAAAGCATTGGCCATTAGGTTGGAGATGAAAATATAGCCAATGCCAATTTCAGGGTTGTAGATGGGGTCTATTACAGACTGCAATCCTGTCAGGTATTTTCCCTTCATAATGTCAGGAAAAACCACCAGGAAAAGCAGATTTAGCCCTATTGTTACGGCTATGACCGTTAGCCGAATGATGGCGAACTTGATTGGTCTTTCATCCAGCCGCAGTTTGGCAAAGGGAATAGCCACAATGGCATCGATAAATACAATCAACGCCAGGTACTGCAGGTACTCTACATTTTCGCCCGCAGTGGTGAATTGGGCCAATGAAGGGGCTGAAAAAAAGAGAAACGCTGACAGAAGCGTACTGGTAAGCAAAATGGCCGATGCCGTATAATGGTATGCGTTGATAGACTTTTGCTTGGTGCTAAAGCGGAAAAACGAAGTCTCCAGCCCGTAAGTGTATATGATGTTGAGGAAGGCGGCAATGCCATAAAGGTTAATCACCACCCCATACTCAATGTCCTCAAATACCCTGGTGTACAAGGGGACCATTGCAAAATTGAGCACCCTTCCCAGAATACTGCTAATGCCATAATAGGCAGTTTGTCCGGCCAGTTTTTTGATCTGGCTCATTGGACCCGGCAAGGCTTCAGGTGGTACATCAGGGTAATATACGATTTAGCAATGGTGAATTACGATATAATTATTGAACGGGTTTAGCCGCCAATATTGTAATTCAGGTTCAGTTCTATTCACCCTTGAAATTGGCCTTTCTTTTTTCCAGAAATGCAGTGGTGCCTTCCTTGAAATCTTCTGTCTTCACACAGGTAGCAAAGCCATTGGCTTCTGTCTGGTAGCCGTTTTCATCGTTCTGATAGACTGCGTTGACACAGTCTATCACCATGCCTACGGCCACAGGGGCTTTGCTCATGATTTTTCCGAGTATTTCTGTACACTTTGTATGAGCGGCCTCTCGGTCTTCGCAAACATGATTGATCAGGCCAAGTGATAGGGCTTCATCAGCCTTGATCATGTCACCTGTCATAGACAGTTCGAAAGATTTTGCCTTGCCTACTAGTTGCGTCAGGCGTTGGGTGCCACCATAGCCAGGAATCAATCCCAGATTAACTTCTGGTTGTCCAAAGCGTGCATTGGCTGTGGCCACTCTCATGTGGCAGGCCATGGCCAGTTCGCAGCCTCCGCCAAGTGCAAAGCCATTGACCAGTGCTATCACCGGCTTATGGCATTTTTCTATACTGGCAAAAACTTCCTGACCACTTTCAGCAAATTTTCTGGCGCTGAGGTCATTCAGGCCAGCTATTTCGGAAATGTCGGCTCCGGCCACAAAGGCCTTTTCACCTTCTCCGGTAAGCAATACTGCTTTGATTTCAGGGTTGTCATAAATCTCCTCGAAGGCTAGATTTATTTCTTCTATGGTCTGAATGTTAAGCGCATTCAGTTTATCGGGGCGGTTGATGGTTAGTTCAACTATTCCCTCAGTTAATTCGAATTTCAGGTTCTTGTAATTTCCCATAATGGTTGAGATAAGGGGTCAAAGATAAGGTCAATGTGAGAAATCCAAAACAAGGACGTCAGATGGTAGTTAAAAGCCTATGTGAAAAGGTGATAAATGGCACATAAAAAACAGGTCCGTTTTATACCTTTGCCGCATCGCGTAAGAAACCCTATTAGGATACATGAGGACACAAAAAAGAATTACAGTTGCCCACGGAGACGGTATTGGTCCAGAAATTATGGATGCCACCCTTAGAATAATGGAAGGTGCCCAGGTAGGCCTGGAATATGATGTCATAGAAATTGGCGAGAAAGTATACAAAGCTGGCCACAAGTCGGGCATTAGCCCCGAATCCTGGGAAAAACTCAGGGGGAACAAAATATTCTTGAAAGCGCCTATTACTACACCTCAGGGTGGGGGCTACAAAAGTTTGAACGTGACCATCAGAAAGTCGCTGGGCTTGTATTCTAATGTGAGACCGTTTAGAGCATATCCTCCTTATGTGCCATCGCACTTTCCAGTGATGGACCTGGTGATTGTGAGAGAAAACGAAGAGGACCTGTATGCGGGTATCGAACATCAGCAGACCAGCGAAGTAGTACAAACCCTCAAGCTGATTTCTGATCCGGGTTCTGAAAAAATTATTCGTTACGCTTTTGAATATGCCAGGGCTTACGGTCGCAAAAAGGTGACTTGTATGACCAAGGATAACATCATGAAGCATACGGATGGGCTTTTCCATAAGATATTTAATGAGGTAAGACTCGAGTATCCTGAAATTGAATCCGATCACTGGATCATCGACATTGGGTCTGCTGTAGTAGCAGCCCGTCCTGAGACTTTGGATGTGGTGGTAACCCTGAACCTTTATGGTGACGTGATTTCAGACATTGCTGCTGAAGTAGCCGGTTCTGTTGGCATGGCCGGTTCTGCTAACATTGGCATGAATCACGCCATGTTCGAAGCCATTCATGGCTCGGCTCCCGATATTGCCGGTAAAGATATAGCCAACCCTTCTGGCTTGCTTAATGGCGCCAGCATGATGCTGGTACAAATGGGAAAGGCCGATAAAGCAGAGCTTATCCAAAACGCATGGCTGAAAACCCTGGAAGACGGTATCCATACTGGAGACATCTACAGGGCCAATCGCAGCACCAAAAAAGTAGGCACCAAAGAATTTGCTGATGCGGTGATAGAGCGTCTTGGCGACAAGCCAGAAAGACTAAAACCCGTGAAATACAACCCTGATGTAGAAATCAAGGTGAATGTGCTTGAAAAGCCTGCCAAGAAGAAAGAATTGGTTGGGGTAGATGTGTTCATTGATTGGAGAGGTGAAAGCAGAGATGCTGATGTAATCGGAGATAAATTACTGAATGTGGCTTCTACCAACCGTCTGCGCCTGAAGCTGATATCAAACCGTGGAGTACTGGTGTACCCTGGCGGCATACCTGAGACATTCAAGACCGACCACTGGCGCTGCAGGTTTACTAATCCGGAAGGCGAAATTCTTCAAAACAGTGATGTCATCGATCTACTTAACAGCGTGCAGGATGCTGGCTTTGACTTTATCAAAACAGAGCACTTGTACCACTTTGATGGCGAGCGTGGCTACTCGCTGAGCCAGGGGGAATAATCCTCAGGAAAGAAAAGATTTAAAAAGGGCTGTAATTCATCATTACAGCTCTTTTTTTATGCATGAAGATGAAGGGTCGGCTTAATTAAGTTCGTCTAAAACCACTTTTGTAGCAGGTATTGCCCCATTGCTGATCATGCCATACAGTCGGTCATAATAGAACTTAAGATTGCGCAGGTCGGTTAAATACCATTCGAATTGCGGCTTTAATTTCCCTTTTCGGTCGTAGAACTCTATGACTTCATTGTCAATAAGGTGCATTCTGCAAGCCTCGTTAAAATTGTCTGTCATTTTTGAAACCAGCTGTACATGGTCATAGCCACCACTGAGGCTGGCTGCCAGGTCACTTCTCATCTGGGTGAAAACGTCATCGTTAAAGCCCGCTTTGGTGATGAGCATTTGTGCTTCCAGGTAGATGAGCAATGGCTTGAGTTTGGGTTTGCTGCCAGCAGCCATGGCTGAATCCAGATAGGCCAGCTGGTCATTGATAATGCCTTGCCCTACTTGTATGTCAGCCGAGAGTTTTACCAACTCTGAGTTAAAGCTGTTGAAGTAGTTGATTTTTATACGGTCGTCTCGTTGAGATTCCTGGAAGCGATTGAGCTCAAAAGCTCCATATACGCCCACAAATACAATGATGAGTTCAAAAAAGAACGACTTGAAAGAAGGCTTGGGCAGTTTCATATGGCCCAAGATAAATAATCTCAGCCAACCTCGGGAGCTTTGTCTTTGTGCAATACTTGCATGTAGGCAGGCAGATTGGCCAGAATGTCGGTAGTCATGCTCTGTAGATCATGCTCTGGTTGCCAACCCCAGTCAGTACGTGCTACTGAATCGTCAATGGTATTGGGCCATGAGTCGGCTATGGGTTGACGGAAATCGGGATTGTATTCAATAGTCAAACTTGGGACCTGACTTTGAATGGCTGCAGCAATTTCTGCCGGAGAAAAACTAAAAGCGGCCACATTATAACTGGAACGTACCTTTACCTGCTCTGCCGGGGCTTCCATCAGATCGATAGTGGCCTTGATGGCATCAGGCATATACATCATGGGCAGGTAGGTGTTCTCAGCCAGGAAGCACTTGAAGTGCTCACCTTCCAAAGCTTTGTGGTAGATGTCTACCGCATAGTCAGTGGTGCCACCACCAGGTAGCGATTTGTAGCCTATAAGGCCAGGATAGCGCAGACTGCGTACATCCACCCCATATTTTTCATGATAGTACTCACACCAGCGCTCACCCGCCAGTTTAGATATGCCATAGACGGTATTGGGGTCCATTACCGTGTGCTGTGGTGTGGCATCCATGGGAGTGTTGGGGCCAAAAACGGCAATAGAACTGGGCCAGTACACCTTCTTGATGTTCTTTTCTTTGGCGATTTCCAGCACATTCAAAAGCCCGGTCATGTTCAGGTTCCAGGCCCATTTGGGATTTTCTTCGCCCTTGGCAGAAAGAATAGCCGCCAAGTGGTAAATCTGAGTGATGCCATAAGCGTCAACTACTTCAGCCAGACGTGCGGCATTCATAATGTCCAGCCGCTCAAAGCTGAAATCACTGATTGAATCATTGGGGCTCGAAATATCCGAGGCAATTACATTGTCATTGCCAAACAGTTGGCCCAACGCAATGGTCAGTTCAGAACCCAATTGACCACATGCACCTATCACCAAGACCTTGTCCATTCACTTCTAATTTTGGTGTGCAATTATACGCAAAGCAGGGCAGATGTAAAACGATTGCATAGTCAAAAGGTTTGTGGGCTTACAAACCGGTACTTTCCTTGTAAATCCTGCCGGTCTAGGGGCGAGCGATCCGGTCAAAACTTCTATATTTGCTGCCCATGGAGGTGATGGATTTTTCTGCTTACCTAATAGCAAAGAAGATCGATGAATTGGCTTGGAAGCAGGCCAACCCAGATCAATATGATCAACTGAAATTGATCTTTGATCAGGTGCACCCCGATAGCTTTACGGCCCAAAAACTCTTTCTTATCAACCCCATTCGAAGGAAATTCCCGTTGAAAGAGACCGAAGCCACTGCCACGGCCAAACCAAAAATGGTAAGGCCAATGATAAAACCGAAACCCAAAACCAATTGATATGTACGACAAGCTGAAACCACAGCTGGAAGCAGAGCTGGAAGACATCAAAACCGCAGGGCTCTACAAAAACGAGCGAGTGATTACTACCCCTCAGGCGGCTGATATCAAGACCGATGACGGAAAAGAAGTGATCAATTTCTGCGCAAACAATTACCTGGGCCTTTCTTCACACCCGCAGGTGGTTGAAGCAGCTAAGGCAGCCATTGATTCGCATGGTTTTGGCATGTCGTCCGTACGGTTTATCTGCGGTACGCAAGACATTCATAAGGTGCTGGAACAAAAGATTTCGGAGTTTCTGGGCATGGAAGATACCATTCTATATGCTGCGGCCTTCGATGCCAATGGTGGCGTTTTTGAGCCCATCCTCGGTAAAGAGGATGCCATCATTTCCGATGCACTGAATCACGCTTCGATTATTGATGGGGTGCGACTTTGCAAAGCCATGCGCTTTCGCTACCAGCACAACGACATGGCCGACCTGGAAGCTCAGCTCAAAGCAGCCAAGGAGCAGGGTGCTCGCCAGACGATTATCGTCACGGATGGCGTGTTCTCTATGGATGGCACCATTGCACAGCTTGATAAAATCTGTGACCTGGCCGACCAATACGGTGCCCTGGTGATGACAGACGAATGCCATTCTACCGGCTTTATGGGCAAAACGGGTAGAGGGGTGCATGAGCACAGAAACTGCATGGACCGTGTAGACATCATCACTGGTACTTTGGGCAAAGCCCTTGGTGGTGCCAGTGGAGGCTTTACTTCCGGTAAAAAGGAAATCATTGAAATGCTGAGGCAACGCTCAAGACCTTATCTGTTCTCAAATACCCTGGCACCCTCTATTGTAGGTGCTTCTATTGCGGTTTTCGACATGCTGTCCGAAACCACTGAGCTGCGCGATAAGTTGGAAGAGAATACGCTGTACTTCAGAGAGCAAATGACGGCAGCCGGCTTCGACATTAAGCCAGGCGAGCATGCCATTGTGCCTATCATGCTTTATGATGCGGTGCTTTCACAGAAAATGGCCAACGCCATGTTGGACCGCGGAATCTATGTCATTGGCTTTTACTTCCCGGTAGTGCCCAAAGGCCAGGCGCGCATCAGGGTGCAGATTTCGGCAGGCCATGAACGCCACCACCTGGACAAGGCCATAAAGGCCTTCACCGAGGTAGGAAAAGAACTTGGGGTGATATAACCTACCAAAGCACAGAAAGCGATCAATTATTGGTCGCTTTTTTTGATTAATTTCATTGCTCGTTCATCTTATGTTTTAGAGTTGTGTCTTTAAATAAAACCATTGTCCTGCTTTTGCTTTTCGTATTGGCGGCTTGCTCAAAGCCGGAGGCTACTCTGGTGTTTGAAGAGAATAGTCCGGATACATTCAAAACTTTTGAGGTAGATATAAAAAGCAGTCAGGTAGCATTATCTGAACTCATTGCTGAAGTAGAAGTATTGCACCTTGAAGAAACCGAGGCCTCCTTGCTTTCTTATGCCAACCGTGTTGCTACTTATGAGGATAAACTCGTTTTTCCCAGTGGCAGGAATGGCGAAATCTTCGTGTATTCAAATACTGGTAAGTTCATTAGAAAATTTACCCATAAAGGCGATGGTCCGGGTGAATACTCTGATTTAAAGAGCCTCTGGTTGAATGCTGATACGATTATGGTCTTTAACCATGAAAAGCAATCTCTACTCTATTATGATATACAAGGAGTGCACCTGAAAACAGTGAGGTTCAACTCTCAGCCTACGCATGTCTACACATATAAAGAGGATTTTTTGATGGAAATGTCTTTCGAGGCCATTGAAGATTCTCTGCAATACCGACTGCTGGTACAAGACAAAAACCTGGAGAAAAAAGGACTCTACGTACCTTATCAAAAAGCTTTGCCTTTTCCTGTTTATTCCAATATCAGTGCCTTCAAACCCTACCTTGACAAAGTAGTATTTCAACCCGCCTTTCATGATACCGTTTACCTGGTAGGACCAAATGGCGTAGCGCCTTTTTTCAATATCGACTTTGGCGAAGACTATTTCTGGGCCGATGAGTCATTGTTTGATCACCCTGATGGCGCCATGTCACAGTTGGGAGTGCGTAACCAGGTATGGATTTTCAATACTTTCGTTGGCGAAAAACAGATGATCATCAATTTCAATACCTCATATCAGGATTTCTACCAAGGGATTGTAGACCGACAAACGGGCCGGTATGCTCGTTTCGATATGAGGAAGTCACCTGAAAAGGACTATCTACTAATGGTGGTTAAAGTGGAGGGCGATCGCTTTTTGTTCAATTTGCCTTCGTCTGAACTGGCCGACTTTATTGAAGAAATAGGTATTGATAAGGTCAAATTCAAAGCAGGTTCCAGCATGGAGCAGATAGAAGGTTCGGAAAACCCAGTTTTGTTGTGGGTAAGCTTCAAGGCGCTGTTATAGGGTACTATAGATAAAAGCGGGTTTTGCCTTATCTTTATTAGAGGAAGTGTCTGTTGTTAATCATTAAACCAAGCCCAATGAGATTTCATTGCATCCGTTCATTTATCCTGCTTTTTCTGGTAGCCAGTTTATTTTACGCTTGTGGACCTAAAGGTTCAGACACCGCTGAAGTCAACATTGATGTAGATGCATTTAAGTCTTATGCGATAGATGTCAATGCTAGCAAAACCCCGATTTTTGAATTGATAGAGTCGGTAGAGCTGATGATGTTGGAGGAAACTGATGAGTCGTTGCTGTCTTATGTGACCTATATGGAAGAGGCTGACGATGGCTTTGTGTTCACCAGCCGAAATGAGGGTGATATCTACTTCTATACCAAAGAGGGGCAATATAAGTCTAAGATAAACAGGCAAGGTGATGGTCCTGAAGAGTATAGTGAGATTACCAGTTATTGGGTAGAGCGGCAGATGATTTGTGTGTATACACGCAAAAGTGCAACCGTTAAATGTTATGATTTTCAAGGCAATTTTAAAAAAGAGAATAAGCTGAGTGACCATGGCGACCAGTTAATTCCATATCGCAATGGCTATGTTATGGACATGGGTGGGTCACCCGTACAAGACAGCTTGAATTATTACATTAACATGCTTGATTCATCCTTCAACACAGATACACTGCTCTTGTCGTTTGATGTTGTTCATCAGGTCTCTTTTTCTTCCACTTTGAATGGGTTTAAAGCTTACAAGGAGGGACTGACGTATTTGCGAACCCAGGGAGACAGTGTTTTTTACTTAAATGGTAATGCCGTAAAACCCCTTATGCATTTTGATTTTGGTAGTCAATGGCTCTGGAATGATGAAAAACTGCTCGATGACAATCAGGGAGTGTTTGAAGCCATGCAAACCCGTGGTTTGGTCTGGGGTATGGGTGTTAAAGTAGGCGAAAGGTGGGTTTATCTTACCTATCTGAGCGACTATAAAGATGCTAAGGGGCTGATGGTCAATCGTTATTCTGGTAAATATTATTTGCTGGATAAACGTAATGGAATTGAGCAAAACTATACCATAGTAGGTCTTCAGTGGATGGGCGATAGACTTTTGATGAGCATTGGCTCTGATGAAGTGGCCGACTTCCTCTCCGAACTGGAAGATGATCAATGGCGCTTTCGAAATGGTACAACCTTAGAAGCAATAGAGTCTTCTGAGCATCGCGCGATGATGTGGGTGAAGTTTAGGGACAGTACCGCCAATTAAAACTCTGTTTGTGATGAACCAGCGTCCTCAATTGTAACCAACGGCTGAGTTGCAACATCATTAGACTGTTAAAAATCGAGCATGAAAAGAGTGTATCCTCTGCTGTTTTTGGTCCTGACAATGTGCTGTCTTTGTTTCCATGTAAATGGTCAAGAACTCAGCAGAATAAAAATCGACCCCAAAGAAGCCAATGAAGTAGATCTTGAGCAATTGGCCGTAGACATTCAGGTAGTGAAGCTTGAAAATGCCAATGAGGCCATTTTTGGAGAGGTGGGTAAGTTACTGGTGACTGCAAGCCGGCTGTACATCATGACGGGAATGCCGCACCCACGTGTATTCGCTTTTAATAGAGAAGGGAAATACCTTTTTAAAGTCTTGCCAACTGGTCAGGGGCCGGGAGAGGTAAATCGCATCGCCAACATTGCCGTTGATGGCGAAGACCTGATGGTCTATGGAGATTTGAGTAGGAAGGTTCTCCGCTACACAGCAGCAGGTGATTTTCAGAAAGAATATAAGCTGGACTTTTTTGCCACAAATTTCATTAAAACAGAAAGTGGCTGGCTCTTTTACCTCATGGCAATATCTGCTGAAGATCATGATGGAACACGACTGGTAAGTACCGATGAATCCTTCAAAAGCCAGACCTATTTTTACAGACCAAAACCTTCTGCCCTTGGCTTTGCTTCTAGTCAAAATCAATTTATGCCCATTAAAGGTGGAGCCAGATTCATCGTTTCTCAAAGTGATACCATTATGAATGTGTCGGGGCTGAGGGTAAGGTCCGAATATTTCGTGGATTTTGGGAAATATGCATTGAGCAAATCACTGAAAGAGCGGGAGTACAGTAGAGACAATATGGCGCGTATACGGAAATCGAATTATGCCATTTTGGGTTCCAGCGTTTTAACAGTATCTGGGCTAACCGGACTGGTTTACGCGCAGAACAACCCGAATGGAGATAAGGGTAAAAGGGCGAGGAGGCTCTACATTGACCTGGAATCAGGAGAAACTCGCTGGCATTTCTATCGGCTAAACCTGGAGAGATTTCAGGCCAGAATGCCTTTCAATAACTTCGCCTTTGAAGGCAAAGCCATTACTACAGCTAGTTTTCTCGAACTTTTTGAATTCAATAAACGCGAAAGCAAAAAGAAATCGAGAAGTGGAATCAGTGAGGGGTTTGGAGTCCTTTCACTGGATGAAGCCATGAAAGTAATGAGGGCTGAGGACAATCCTTATTTATTCTTTTATAGCATCAGAAATTAAGAAGCCAGGTCCAGGTTAGAAGATTCATCTTCTTCAACAGGCAGCACTTCTTTTTCGTGCAGGTAACTATTGATGCGCTTTCGTATTTCAGGTATCGCCAGATTGGTATCTACCTTACCATGACGGGCCAGGGACATTTGTCCAGTCTCTTCCGAAATAATCAAGGTGAGTGAATCAGTAGCTTCAGACATACCCAAAGCAGCCCGGTGCCTCATGCCCAGGTGTGCGGGCAGGTTTTCCCTTTCCGATACTGGCAGAATACAGCGTGCTGCTTTGATTTTGTTTCTGTGAATAATTACCGCTCCATCATGCAGTGGGCTGTACTTGTTAAAGATGGAAACCAACAATCTTTTGGACACAAAAGCATCAATCAGGTCGCCAGAATCAGCGTAAAATTTCAATTCAGTGGTACGTGAAAACACCAATAAGGCACCTGTGTTGGCGGCAGACAGTGTTTTGGCAGCCTCTATCACTGGTGTGATGTTGACAGAGTTTTTAGGTTCTTTCTTCTTCCAAATCATGATGGACTGTAACAGGCCATCTTGCCTGAAAGTGGTTTTGCCCAGTATGAGGAGGAATTTTCTTATTTCCTGAGAGAAAATAATAATGGCAGCCAATACACCCACGCCCATGAACTGGCCGAGAATACCTGCCAGCATGTCCATTTGAGCTGCCCTTACAATAAGGTAGATGAGGTAAAGTGACAGGAAACCAAGCAAGACTCTTACCGCCACACTTCCTTTCAGCAGCTTATACACCTGATACAATAGCACGCTTACCAGTAGTATATCGATCATGTCGATCCACCGAACATCCAGAAACCCTATTTTAAATGCAAAGATCACGTATAAGTCGCCTTAAACAGTTTAACGGCTTCCACCGCTGGTTTGATGTCATGTACCCTCAGGATGGACGCGCCATTCATCAGCGCTATCGTATTGAGTGTGGTTGTGCCATTCAGCGCTTCTTCGGGGCTGGTGCCTAATTCTTTGTAGATCATCGATTTTCTTGACAGGCCCGCGAGCAAGGGAAGCTTCAATGACTTAAAATAACCCAAATTCCTCAGAACTTCATAACTCTGCTCTTTGGTTTTGGCAAAGCCGAAGCCCGGGTCAAGTACAATGTCAGATACACCCAGTGCATTGAGCCTGGCTACCTTGCTGCTAAAGTAGCTGTAAAGGTCATTCAGCAAGTGCTCATACTGGCTTTGCTTTATCATATTTTGTGGGTTGCCCTTCATGTGCATGAGTATATAAGGCACTTTCAATCGGGCTACTGTTTCGAACATGTGCTCGTCCAGGCTGCCGCCAGAAATGTCATTGATAATAGCCGCTCCACAGTTTACCGCAGCCTCAGCTACTTTGGCCCGAAAGCTATCGATGCTGATGATGGCTTCAGGATATTCTGCCATGATGGCCTCAATGGCAACGGTGACTCGCTCCAGTTCTTCTTTTTCGCTGATGTGTTCGGCACCGGGCCTGGATGAATAGCCACCAATGTCGAGCATGGTAGCTCCGTCCTGAAGCATGCTTTCTGCCCTTTTTAATAAGCTATTGTGGTTTTCTACCCGACTTCCGGCAAAGAAAGAATCGGGCGTAACATTGAGTATTCCCATGACCATGGGGTGCTCCATCGAAAGCAGATTTCCCCTGATGTTCAATGTACTTTTAACCTGAAATAGACTATCTTTCCTGCTCAATAATTACCCTGATTTAAAGCATACAACACCTTGGAGGAGCAAACGGTAGGCGAATATAAACAAGTTATAAAGGCTTGTAAAGACATATTCCTGAAGAAGACGAAAGACTACGGTACGGCCTGGAGGATATTGAGACTTCCCTCAATCACAGACCAGATTTATATCAAGGCCCAACGCATCCGTTCCATCCAGGACAAAGGCACGCAAAAAGTAGACGAGGGCATATCAGGAGAGTTTCTGGCCATTATCAACTATTGCGTCATCGCTCTCATTCAAATGAACCTTACCACTGACGACCCGGAAGAGCTTGAAGTAGGTTTTGTGGAAGCTCAGTATGATGAAAACGTTGATGCTACCATGGCGCTTCTCATGAATAAAAATCATGACTATGGTGAGGCCTGGAGAGAAATGCGCGTGTCTTCGATGACCGACATCATTCTAATGAAACTAAAGAGGGTAAAACAGATAGAAGATAATGCCGGCCAAACCTTGATCTCTGAAGGAGTTGACGCCAACTATCAGGACATGATCAACTATGCTGTGTTTTGTTTGATCTTAATGGGATTCGCTAAATCATGAAGGTATTAGATACAATTGCCCGCTACCTGGTTGGAGGTTTGTTCATTTTTTCCGGCCTTATTAAAATTAATGATCCTGTTGGGACCCAGATCAAGCTGGAAGAATACTTTACGGTATTTGCAGGTGATGGTGCTACTTTTTTCGAAGCCCTAAAACCTGCAGCCCTGGTGTTTTCAGTAGTGCTTTCTACTGCTGAGATCGTGTTGGGGCTGGCGCTTCTACTGCGTTATAGAAAGAAGTTGACCATTATACTGCTGTTGGTTCAGATTGTCTTTTTTACCTTCCTCACCTTTTATTCGGCCTATTTCAATAAGGTGACGGATTGTGGTTGCTTTGGCGATGCCATCAAACTCACGCCCTGGCAGTCCTTTACCAAGGACATTGTGCTGCTAGTACTTATTGTGATTCTATTCATGCATAGAAAAGTAGGGGAGGCCACCAAGGGACTGAAGGCACGTACCATTGCCTTGGGGGGCAGCCTGGCAGCCTGCCTGGTTATCTCATTTATGGCCATTGCTCACCTTCCCTTTATCGACTTCAGGGCTTATAAGGCAGGTACCCATATTCCTAGCGAAATGTTGCCGCCAGAAGATGACCCGGCACAGGTGCCTAAGATCACCAATTTCGTGGTTTGGAGCGACCAGGCGGATGAGACTAACAATGTGCTAACGGGCAGAAAACTCCTTATCGTAGTTCATGAAACTCAAAAGACCAACCTGGATGCTTATCCACTCATTGTCAATCAGCTTTCGCTTTTGGAAAGAGAATTAGAGGTAGTGGCCATTACGGCCTCAAGTGGCGAAGAATTTGAAGCCCTGCGCCATGAAGTGCAGCTGGCAACGCCCTATTTCTACTCTGATAAGACTTTGTTGAAGACCATGGTACGATCCAACCCGGGTTATGTGCTTCTGGAGAACGGTAAAGTGGTGGATAAATGGCATTACAATGATTTGCCGGATGCTAACGGCATTTTGTCTAGCTTTGAGTAATGAAAAGCAACAACCGCATTTATCTGGTAGGACTACCCGGTTCGGGCAAAACCACTTTGGGCAAGCAATTGGCTGAAAAGCTGGGTTTACGCTTTATCGATCTGGATAATGCCGTTATTAAAGAGGCGGGCAAGACCATTCCCGAGATAATTTCTCACCAGGGCGAAGGCAACTTCCGCATCATGGAACGTGAAGTGCTACACAGCATTAGCGCCTTTGACGATGATTTTGTGATGGCTACTGGTGGCGGGGCCCCCTGTTACCATTTCAATATGGACTTTATGAATGAGCATGGTCTAACTGTGTACCTGGATGTGACTCCAGGAGAGCTGGCCATGAGGCTGATGGATGAGGGCATAGAAAAACGCCCGCTCTTTAAGAGCTACGACCATCAAGACCTGATACAGGAGGTAAGAGGTTTTAAAGAGAAGCGAGAAGCCTTTTATAATGAGGCAGCTATAAAAATAAAAGACAACCAAATCACGGTGGATCTGATTGTCTCTCAATTAAGTTCTTAGCATTTTCTTAGAAATTTAACCCTATTGTAAAACGAGTGGTGTTCAGGTTGTTTTCTGTAATCGCTACCGGATTTGCATTGCCATCAAGGGTGTATGGAGAGAAAGACTCTTCATAACTCATGCTGCTGTAGGCCAGATCGAAGAAATACTTCCCAAAGTTTAGGCCTACCCCTCCTGAAATAATGGTGCGTGTTCTATCGAGGTCGTCAAAACCGCTAACCACAGGGTCACCCAGTCGGGCAAAACCACCTCGCAGCCGTACAATGTTATATCTGAATTCACCACCCAGTTTGATGTTGGTAACCGACTGATACAGGTTCGAAATTGTCGCATTGTCTGCATCGGCAAAAAAGTCAGACGAAGAAACATGTGAGTTGGTATAATCAAGGTATTCAACATCGGCCGTGATAAAACCATGCTTCCCGAAAAGGAAGGCACCTCCAACTGCCACCTTAGCCGGTGTGCGCAGGTTGTATTCTGACACAAAGAGGGCAGTATTGGTATTCAGGTTGTTGAGTACAGTGTCATCCTGTATCAACCTGTTGCCATTATCGTCCAGCCAGTTGGCCACATCATAATTGTTGTAGTCTGAGGCATAGAAGATGTCGCTTTCTTCAGAGAAGTTGTACCAGGTAGGGCTGGTATAGCTCGCGCCAATTCTCACCATGTCATTGGGTCTGAAAATAGCACCGAGGCTAAGATTTACTCCTGTTCCGTTTACATCAAGCCTTTCATCTATGATGAAGGTATTGATGGGCTGGTTCACGAATGATTCTGTAAAAACACGTTCGTAGCGGTAGTCTGTAGATATAAATCCTACACTGGCTCCCAGGTATAACTTGTCATCGTAATTGGTGCCATATGAGATTTTAACCTCATCAGTAATGCCATTGCGAGTGATTTGATCTGATTGATCAGGGAAACCCAGCACAAACGAATCGTAGATATCTTCAGCTCCCGGTAAAGGATTGATCAGGTAATGATCATAACCCACCTGGGCCAGGCCACTCAGCTCTTCAGGAAACAGACCATTGGCCTGTTCCAACATGGCATCAATAATTGAATTGTTGCCATTGAACCCCCTGTACAATACATTCTGCCTGAAATCATTAATCCGGTTGAAGGTGATGCCTAAAGAACCGCTGCTCCAGCCACTTGGGTTGAGCTTGCCGTTGCTAAAATTAAACACCAGTCCCAGATTGCCTGCATCCAGGTTCGACTCCTCGGTAGGAGTGTTATTGTCCAGAAAACGGGTGTCTGATTGGAAGATATTGATAGCAGGGGTGAAGATGAACTGCGACCGGTTGTACAGCCCCAGCCCTGCGGGGTTCATGCCAACGCTTCCAATGTCGCCCCCCAGGGCCATGCCTGAGCCAGCCAGTGCGGCTGTTCTGGCACTGCCAAAGTTGTAGGTTTGACTGTATCGCAGTGCATCGTTGTAGTAGCCAAATGACCCATTGGCTACTTGTGCTTTTATACTGAGGCTGGCACATACCAACCCCAGGCTTATCAGTGTAAGCTTAATTAGACCTTTCATTCTTATTGAGTATTAACCTTCCTAAATATTGTTTAGTTGCCTCTTCCGCTTCGTGAGCTTCCTGAAGATTTGGAAGAAGATCTGCTGCTGCTAGAAGAGCGACTGCTTGAAGACCTTGAGGTACTACCTGAAGACCTTGAGCTGCTGCCTCTGCTGATTGAGCCCGAAGACCTTGAAGAAGACCCGGAGCTGCTGCCTCTGCTTATTGAGCGAGAGCCAGAAGATGATCTTGAGCTACTGCCACGGCTATAAGATGAGCCTCTTGATCTGTTTGAAGAAGATCGGCTGTTCGAATAACTGTTTCGGCTGTTCGAACCTCTTGAATAAGCGCTTCTACTGGAAGAACTGTTTCTGCTTCTGGCATTAGAATCGTTGCCGTAGCTTCTGCTTGAAGAACTTCTGTTAAAAGAAGGACTGCTTTGGCTTCTGCTGCTTCGTGCACTTCTACTGTTCCCTGCAATTGTGCCGTTCTGGCTGCGTGGCGTAGTAGCTCTTGTAGTACTACGGCTGGTATTGCTTCTGCTAGCGCTACCATTGTTACGCACAGTGCTTGAACGTCCGCTTCTGCCTGCATCTTCAAATCGGTAGGCGCTTGTTCTGGTTTGGTTAACCCTGCCATTAGATACCGCAGCTCTGCCTGTACGAGATACTACACTGTTGGTAGTAGTGGCTCTGCCTGAATTGGCACGGCCTGAACGACTGTTTACAACCGATGAGCGCTGACCACCTAAGTTGTCGGCATATCTGGATGAACGCGTGGTTGGTGCAGTGCCATTGATTACTTCATTTCTTACTGTAGATACCCTGCTGGTACTTACTCTAGGCCCTCTGCGCACATCGTTGTTAGTGGCGAATATTCTATCGGCCCTGCGATCTATGAAAATGTTGTTGTTGACAAAAACATTGTTATTCCAGCCGCCTCTCCAGCCCCAGCCACCAGCCCAGGAATTTCTGAAGCCAATTGGTGGGCAGTAGAAAGGATCGTTCCAACCCCAGCCTACGCGGTCCCAGCGGTTCCAACCTCTATTACCGAAGCCAAAACCAACACTAAAACCACGGGGGCGCCAGAATGGGTCGTAAAAACCCCAAGGGTTAAGGTCTACAAAAGCCATGTTGTTATAGCCTAGGAAAACATTGCTGAAGCCAACGGAGAGTCCTACTCTTGGGCTGCCGAACATGCCTCTTCTACCTGCATTGCCAAAGTTGCCTGCCAGGTATTGGCTCATTCTAAAGCTTTGACCTCTGTAGTATTGATCGTACCATGCCAGTCTGAATTGGAAGTCATCGCGTACTATCCTATTGAATGATACTTGGTTCCAGTCGGTATTCCAGTCCAAAGGCAATTCGTAATGAGCCAGTTGTTCATTTTGATAGTCAGCCACAAAGTCATCATAATTCAGCTCGCTTGCTGTGGTTACCAGTGGCCCTGGTTCGTAATAGGTCACCACATTGTCGGTGCCATTATTATATTTTGTAACGATCTGCTCATCAACCTGATTGGTTGAGTAGTTTTCCAGCACTGCTGTGTTTGCTTGCGATTGCAAGGGGGCAGTTCTGGTTGCTCTTTGCTTATTCGGAACCGTTGTAGAGCGGTCTGAAGAAGTAAAGTACACATCGTCATATTCTGTGCTTTGGTTGAATTGGTTGGGTGAACATGCTACAGCCAGTAACATGAAGAGTGGTGCCATCAAGATTTTGGAGTAAGTGTTCTTTCTCATAATGCGTCCTTTTGCTGGCTTTTAGGTTTACGTTTCGTTTTCGTACTTGGCTGGAAAAACACCAGGGTTTCTTAAGACTGCCCGAGTATTTTAACATGAATTAACAAAACAAGGATCATACCAAAGTCAGGTATTTGCCCATTTATTCGATCAATGGAGTAACGAAAACTGACCCAAATCATTCAATATCCTATAAATGTAAATTGTTTTAGTGGCAATGCCTACATCCCTTTTCAAGTTTAAGTGCCCTGATTCTGGCTGCCCAACAACATGAGATATTTAGCTGAACAACGTCATATTTATTGGTATATTAGTTGCCTGGGTTATTATAAAGTATGACTGATTGGATTTCGATAATATTGTTGGTGCTCATTGGGCTGGTATTTATTTACCTTGAGTTGATTTTTGTACCAGGCACAACCTTTCTTGGCCTTATTGGCCTGGTACTTACCGGCATTGGCATTTACATCGCCTTTGAAAATCATGGTTCATCCGTTGGTTATATGGTTTTAGGAGGGAGTTTCCTGGTGTCGCTCATTGCCTTGGTCTACAGTTTCAAGGCTAAATCCTGGGATCGATTTGCACTCAAACAGCAAAATAAAGCCCGGTTTAACCAGGGATATACAGAAGACCTGACGCTGGAAATGGAAGGTGTTGCTGTGTCTGATTTAAAGCCAATTGGCAAAGTGGAGTTCGAAAATAAAACCTATGAAGTGAGTACTCATGGCAACCTCATAGAGTCCGGAAAAGAAGTCCGGATCATTAGCATAGATAGAAATAAAATTATCGTAGATATCATCTCTTAACCATTCAACATGGAAAATTATACCGTGCTTATATTCACCATAGGCGGCATCATACTGCTGTTTGTGTTTCTTTATTTTGTTCCCGTCAACCTATGGATTACCGCTCAATTCTCCGGGGTTCGTGTAGGTCTGCTCGAATTAGTCTTCATGCGCATTAGAAAAGTGCCGCCACGCATTATTGTCGATTCGATGATTACAGCTACTAAAGCAGGGCTAGACTTAACCACAACGGAATTGGAAACCCACTATCTGGCAGGGGGCAATGTGCCTTCGGTGATTAAGGCCCTCATTTCGGCCGATAAAGCAAATATCAGCTTGGGATTTAAACAAGCCACTGCCATTGATCTGGCAGGTAGAGAAGTTTTTGAAGCGGTACAGATCTCGGTAAACCCTAAAGTAATAACCACTCCCAAAGTAGCAGCTGTGGCAGCCGATGGTATTCAGTTGATTGCTGTGGCCAGAGTGACAGTTCGTGCGAATATTCAACAATTGGTAGGGGGTGCTGGCGAAGATACCATCTTGGCCAGAGTTGGTGAAGGTATCGTTACTTCCATTGGTTCTGCAGGCACGCACAAAGAGGTGCTCGAAAATCCGGATAAGATATCAAAGCTGGTTTTGCAGCGTGGACTCGATGCAGGTACAGCCTTTGAAATACTGTCAATTGACATTGCCGATGTAGATGTAGGAGTAAATATTGGCGCTACACTACAAACTGATCAGGCACAGGCTGACTTGAAAGTGGCTGAAGCCAAGGCAGAAGAAAGAAGAGCCATGGCGGTAGCCGAAGAGCAAGAGATGAAGGCCAAGTCGCAGGAAGCAAGGGCCAAAGTAATTTTGGCAGAGGCTGAGATTCCTCAGGCCATTGCCGACTCTTTCCGTTCGGGTAATCTGGGTATCATGGACTATTACCGTATGCAAAACATACAGGCCGACACTGACATGCGCGACTCTATTGCCAAGCCTGATGATGGAAATGATCGTAACTCAAGAGACGGAGATCAATAAATTAATAAAAAGAATAGCTGATGAAGCCCTTTTCGCACTGCGGGAAGGGCTTTTTTTTGAAAGAGACCGCCTCAAAAGTATCACGTTTTTGCGAGCGCAGTGAAGCAACCTCCTCTTACGATCTGCAAACAAACCAGGAGATCACTTCACTGTGTTCGCGATGACGAATAATGTGTTTTTGAGACGGTCTTTTAATCTATTTAATTGTGGCATTCACCCAGGTACTAGGTTCTGCGGCTAGAAAACCACCTTCAAATGGCAGCACCTGATCATATGCCAGCGGGACTACATCTTCACCTTTGAGGTTGACTACCCCTGATTTGCCATTTTTGTACAGCATAAAAACCCCACTGCCAAGGGGTTCTATCCGATCAAATTGAGGTGAGCGTATCAGGTTGCCTCGTGCATCGGCCAGGCCCCAAAGGCCATCACTGGCCAGTAGAATATACTCTTTTGAGAGCTCTAAAAAATCGTATTGTAAATCGAGAATCCTGGTACCCTCTCTATCGATGAGTCCGTAGAGGCCGTCTCGCTGAATCAATGCAAGCCCACCATAAAAGGCGCCCAGGCTGTCATACGAAGGCTGGATCAGGATATTTTCCTGCCGGTTGATTACGCCCCATTTGCCAATGAGTTTTACTGATGCCAAGCCTTCAGAAAAAGGTTTTACAGCTTCATAACGATTGGCAACGGCAAGGCTGCCATCTTCCTTTACAAAGCCCCATTGACCATCTATTTGGGCTTCAATAAAGTCTTCACTGTAGTTGCCAACCACTTTAATTTTGGCAGGCAAGTCCATGAGCTGTTGAGTAGAAGGGCGAAAGAGCTGGAGTCGTTCATTGCGGCTAATGGCAAGTAGGTCGCTATGAATGACCTTGAGGGTGTCAAAAGGATTTGCTGACAATATCTGCCCCTGACTGTCCAGAACATTAAATCCATCTTCGTTGTGGCTTAGAAGCAGGTTTGCGTTTACCACTATGAGCGAATCCTGTGTTCTGAATTTTACTTTTTCGTCAAAGTCAAGTATTCCAGATTCGGAGCCAAACCTGTACCAGGCAAATTCATCATACAGTACCAAAGAATCTTTATAGGGAGTTATGACCCAGTTGCCGTTTTCGTGGATGATGCCCTGATTGCCCAGGTAATTGACCACGGACATTCCATTTGTAAAAGGGCTCATACGGTCATATATAAATGGGCTCTGTTCCCGGCCCTGGTCGTTGAGTAGCCCTAACTTTCCATTCTTCCGGGCCTTGATCAAACCATTTTCCAGCATGGTAAAGGAGTCATAGCGCTGCCTGCCAACCTGTTTGCCTTTCTTGTCAAAAATCTCCCAGTCACCACTAATGGGGCGCTCAATCTTTGCCAGAATGATGTTTTCTGAGGTTTTGACTTCATCGTAATTGACAGGCAGTACCACTTTGCCCTGGGCATTGACCACTCCTTGGTAGGTGCCATTGCTGACCACCAATAAACCATGGCTGGCACTTACCATCTGCAGGTTTTCCAAATAGCCTATATAAGATTCGTTTTGATCAATAATGCCGATGTTCTCATTGGTTTGAACTGCAAAGCTGTTTTGCCCCAGAGGCAGCATCTGGTCAAAAAAGTAATCGCGAATTGAGTTGTTTTCTGTCCAGCGCGTCCATTTTTTAAAAGGCAGTGCCCTGGTCCTGTCGCCTTCTATTCTTATGTTTTTGTAGATGGGGGCAATGATCACCTTTCCTTTTAGGTCTACCAGGCCCTTGCGGTTGTAATATCTTACGAGCAGGCGTTGATCGTCAAAGGCCTCTATGCTCTCAAATTCAAAAGGAGATAGCTGTTCGCCACCTGAGGTAAAGAGGGCACTGAGCCCATTGGGTTCGGTTATGGCATAGAGCCCGCTGGAAACCGGAGCAATGGCCGGGGCCTTTACGGGTATAATTTCCTTGCCTCCTTTAGAGATGACTCCATATCGATATCTGGCCTGATTGAGCTTGCCAACAATCAACTGTTGCTCGTTCGGAGTCATCTGGTCATACTCCAACTTGATGGTGGTTTTACCTTTGCTATTGATGATTCCGTATTGATTGAGGATGGAGAAACGGCTCCGTTCAGCCGCAACCAGCAGGCCATCTACAAAAGGATACAGCACTGTGTACAGGGGCTGAGTTATTAACCCTCCATTGACAGAGGCCAGTGCCCATTTGTTATTCCTTTTTACGGCTATGGTGCCTTCATACACCCTGAAATCACCAGAAGACCAGCCCACGGCATCAAACTCAGGTGCCAGTACCACCTCCTTAGTGTCAGTGTTGATGACTCCGAATTTGCCATCTTCTGAAAATGGCTCATACTGGTCGAAAGCCCAGCAGTGTGAGCTGATCGTAAAAAATAGAATGAGGGATAAAAAACGCACCAGCAAAGACATTAACATCTATAACGTCAAATGTAAGCGATAAGGGAATAAAATAGCAGGCCTAGTTATGAATAGGGACGAGTGGTCAGACTTAGTGTTTTTTGGCAGGGTCTTTCTCCAGGTCGAAGAGATCGTTGAGTACATCAATCAATGTCTCGGCCTCACCTCTTTTACAGGCTGCTTTCAATTGAAGCACGGGCAGCTTCATTATTTTCTGGGTAATGCTCTTAGAAAGTTTTTCAGCCAGGGCTTCCTGCTCTGCGGAAGCATTTTTCAAATGCTTGGCCAGCTCTTCCTGTCGGATGTCTTCCAGTGCATTTTTGAGCTTTTTAATGGTAGGAGATACCTCCATGTCGCGCGCCCAATCTTTGAATCCAACGAGGGATTCTGAAATGATAGCCTCTACTGAAGGAATAGATGCCAATCGTTTCTCAACTGCTTTGGAGGCTTTGAGGTTGATTTCATCAATGTTGTACACATCCATACCAGGCAATTGTGCTACGTCAGGAGCGACACTTCTGGGCATTGAAAGGTCAAGGAAGAATTTATATCCCTGATTGTTGATGTGCGCAATTCGTTCTTTAGAAATAAAAGGTTGGTCAGTGGCTATGGAAGAGATGATGATATCGTATTCTTCCAGTGCTACGTCTACCTGAGTGAAGTCTTCAACCGGTAAGCCTAATTCAGTACCGAGGGCTTCTGCTTTAGAAGCGGTGCGGTTGCACAAACTCACCTGCAGTGGCGAACCGGCCAATTGCTTGGCTACTTCTTGTCCAATTTCGCCCAGTCCCAATATCAATACCTTGGCATCAACAATGTTTTCGGCCAGGCCATTTACCAATTCTGCTGCTGCATATGAAACACTGGCGGCTCCATCTCTGAAGGCAGTCTCCTGTGCTACACGTTTGCTGGCAAAAAAGATGGTGTGCATCAGCCTGTGCAGAAAAGGTCCTGCCATGTCGGCATCGGCCGACCACTGATAAGCACGCTTCACCTGATTAGAGATTTGCATGTCGCCCACTACCTGAGCTTCCAGACCCATAGACACCCTGAACAAGTAGTTCACAGCTTCCAGGCCATCATAGCTATCAAAGTATTGAGCGTAACTACTCATGCTGGAAATGCCCTTGGCCATGCCCAGTATGCTGATGAGTTCATGTTGCAGATCTTCTTCAGCAGTGTAATAAATCTCTGTGCGGTTGCAGGTAGAAAGTACCAGGGCATCTTGAAGACCCAGAACATCTGAGATTCTTTCAAGGATAGATCGAATGCTGGTTTCATCCAAAGCAATCACCTCACGCACCTCTACCGGGGCCTTCTTAAATGATAAACTTAACGCTTTGAAATTCGCTTGCATGTCCTCGTTCTTTCTCTCTTAACGCACTGGCAAAATTAAACCCAACCCCCAAGTAAAAAAAGTGATATAAATCATGTCTTCTTATTTAGAATTCTTCCAAATAAGAAAGACTTCAGGGTTGGCTAATCAGCGCGTAATGAGTAATTTAACTTTAATAATTAAATAAAAACATTAAATTGTTATTGATTTAATGTTTTCTTCATTAACAGTACGCACTACTTTATGAATAGGCTGCGCCAGCACATTCGAAATTATTTTGGTTTCTCGAAAACGGAAACAAATGGCTTCCTGCTCTTGGTTCCATTTATGCTGCTGGTTCTGTTCATTCCTACCCTTTATTCTGAACTGTTTTCGCAAGAATATGATCCTGAGGCAGGCGACCGACAGATGCTGGACAGTATCATGGTGGCATGGTCTGATAACATTGAAGAGCCAGTAAAAAAAGCGGTAGAGGTGCCTATGGAGATTGTCCTCACTGCTTTCGACCCTAACACAGCTACAAAGGAGCAATTGGAAGGGCTGGGGGTCCCCAAGATTTTAGCGGGAAGAATAGATCGGTATCGTGAAAAGGGCGGTCAATTTCGGGTCAAATCTGATCTGGCAAAGATTTATGATTTCCCCGATAGCCTTTATCAGGTATTGACGCCTTACATTCAATTGCCGGATAAGCTTGAACGGAAAAAACCCAGATATCGCCCGAAAGACACTTCGCCAGAGGTGAAAGAGGCTGTGCCGATTGAAGAAGAAATTGAGGAAGTGCCATTGCTGGTAGATATCAATTCGGCCGACACCACTGCGCTGAAGCAGCTGAGGGGGATAGGTTCAGGCTATTCCAGGCGAATTATCAAATATCGTGAGCTCTTGGGTGGCTACAGCAGTGTGGCGCAAATCGCAGAAGTCTATGGTATTACCGATTCGTTGTATCAATCCATTTCAGCGCATCTGGTACTTGGTGAGCCGAAATTTAATCAGGTCAATGTCAATATCGCCAACTTTAAAACGCTCAACCGGCACCCCTATATCAGCTACAAACAGGCAGGTGCCATATTGAATACCCGAAGCAAAAAAGGTAAATTCCGCAGCCTTCAGGACTTAATGGTCGTAGAGGGAATGGATTCAGTTAAACTGCAAAGGCTGAAACCATACATTACCTTTTAAACTACATGCGTAAAATACTCAGTGCACAACAAACCCGGGAAGCTGATCAACATACGATCAGCCACGAGCCCATCAGTTCTCTGGACTTGATGGAGCGGGCTTCGCGCGCTTTTGTATCTCGCTTTGTTGCTCTGGTAAAACCGGATCTTAAAGTCACGATTGTTTGTGGTCCGGGAAATAATGGGGGAGATGGATTGGCCATCGCCCGCATGTTGAAGGAAGAAGGCTATCAAGTACAATGCTACCTACTGGAATTTTCCAACCGACTTTCCGTTGACTGCGAAGCTAATCTCAACCAACTTGAAGGGGTATTGCCTGTTGAGAGGATCAATAGTAAAGAACAGTTTACCCTCACTAAAGGAGTAGTGATCGATGCTGTTTTTGGTTCCGGGCTCAACCGACCTGTGAATGGTTTTCCAGCCGAAGTCATCAACATCATCAATGAATCGAAGCTTCCAGTGGTAGCTGTAGATATACCCTCCGGCTTGTTTGCCGATGAGGTGGAGCTTACCGGAGCGATTGTTAAAGCCAGGCTCACCATCACTTTTGAGCTGCCAAAGCTTACTTTCTTAATACCAGAGACGGGTGGCTTTGTGGGCGAATGGGAAGCGGTAGACATTGGGTTGGATCAGGAGTTCTTACAAAGTCAGGAGAGTGGCTTCCAATTGATTGAACAATCTTTTGTTGCACAACTGATGCCTGAAAGGCCGAAGTTTGGTCATAAGGGTGTTTTTGGTCGAGTGCAAATGGTAGCAGGCAGTCTGGGTAAAATGGGTGCCGCTTTATTATGTGGGGAAGCTTGTTTGAAATCAGGTGCGGGTTTGCTTACGCTGCATGTGCCGGCTGTAGGGCTGAATGTGGTGCAGACAGGGCTTAAGGAAGCCATGGCCACAGTTGATGACTGTGAGGAGTATGTGTCTGATGTGCCCCTGATGGAAAGTGCCAATGTGATTTGTGCTGGTCCGGGTCTAGGTACGCACAAAGAAACTGCAAAGGCTATGAAGGACTTACTGAGGGCATCAAGCCAGCCCATGGTATTGGATGCTGATGCACTGAATATCATTGCTGCCAACCCGGGGCTGATGAAACATGTACCAAAGGGCTCGGTGCTCACGCCTCACGTTGGGGAGTTTGAAAGAATCTTTGGAAAACATGCTCACGGACTGGACCGAATCGAAACAATGAGAAAGGAAAGTGTAACAAATGGCCTGATTCTGGTTCTAAAAGGTGCACACACTGCTGTCTCCTCACCTGATGGGCAAGTGTATTTCAATACAACCGGTAATGCTGGCATGGCCACAGCCGGAAGTGGCGATGTGTTGGCGGGAGTCATTACAGGACTGATGGCACAAGGGCTCAATGGCAGAGATGCTGCCGTGGCCGGAGTTTTTCTACACGGTATGGCCGGTGATTTGGCTAAAAATAAAGTAGGAAAAACGTCTTTAGTGGCATCAAATTTGCTATCTGAGTTACCAGAAGCTCTTAATAACGTAACGATAACGTCATTATTTTAAAAATTTACTAACTTTAACTAAACCTTTAATCACGATTAGGGGTCTATACAAAAGATGAAAATCTTCAACCATAACATATCTTTCACCCGAACCCTCGTGGCTAGCCTGGTGCTAACCCTGGCTGTGAGCTTTCAGTCTATGGCGCAAGACCGTCAGGGACTAAGGGCTGTGAACGATACCAAAGTAAAGGTTGAGGTATTTCCTAACCCAACCACCAACTACCTCACAGTAGACCTTTCCAAACTATCTTTGAACGATCCGAAAATTGAGATCAGAAACATCATTGGTAGTAAAATGGTGGCCAGAACAGAAAACCTGGGATTGAAAAAGTATCGGGTAGATGTTCAGGATTATCCTCCAGGTTATTACCTGGTCTTGGTCCGGGATGATCAAAAGCAATTTCAACAGACCGTAAGGTTTTCCAAAAAATAAAAAAGCCCTGACAATGTCGGGGCTTTTTCGTTTCTATATTCTTCTTAATCTTAATAAGCTGCTGTGCCAGGAGTTCTTGGGAATGGAATTACATCCCTGATGTTGGTCATGCCGGTCACGAACAGAATTAGTCTTTCAAAGCCCAGGCCGAAACCACTGTGGGGAGCGGTGCCATATCGCCTGGTATCCAGGAAGTAATCCATCTCATCTGCCGGAACATTCATTTTCTCCATTAATGAGGTGAGTTTATCATATCGCTCTTCGCGCTGCGAACCACCCACAATTTCACCAATGCCCGGGAACAGGATGTCCATGGCTGCCACGGTTTTGCCGTCATCGTTTTGGCGCATGTAAAAAGCTTTGATCTCAGTAGGATAGTCCACCAAAATCACCGGCTTTTTAAAATGCTTCTCTACCAGATAACGCTCGTGCTCCGACTGCAGGTCAGTGCCCCATCCTTCAACGGGAAACTGGAACTTCTTCTTCTTATTCGGTTTCGAGTTTCTCAAAATCTGAATGGCCTCTGTATAAGTCAGTCTTTCGAAGTCATTTTCTAACACAGACTTTAACTTCTCAGTCAGTGCCATGGGACTGCGTTCGGCCTGGGGCTTGGTTTTCTCCTCATCAAGCAGTCTTTTTTCCAGAAAGGCCAGGTCATCGGCACAGTGTTCCAGGGCGTAGCCAATCAGGAATTTCAGAAACTCCTCGGCCAGGTCCATATTGTCTTTCAGGTCGTAGAATGCCATCTCCGGCTCAATCATCCAGAACTCAGCAAGGTGGCGGCTGGTATTGGAGTTTTCGGCCCTGAAAGTAGGTCCGAAAGTATAAACGTCTGACAGTGCCAGGGCACCCAGCTCTCCTTCGAGCTGACCCGATACAGTCAGGTTGGTCTCTTTTTCGAAGAAGTCTTGCTTAAAATCTATTCCTCCCTCTTCATCTTTTGGAATGTTGTTCAGGTCCATGGTGGTCACCTTGAACATTTCTCCTGCGCCTTCAGCATCAGAACCCGTGATAATGGGTGAGTGCCAGTAGACAAAGCCTTTTTGATTGAAGAAGTGGTGCACGGCATAAGCCATGGCATGCCTTACCCTGAATATGGCTCCGAAAGTATTGGTGCGGGGCCTCAGGTGGGCTATGTCTCTCAAAAACTCAAAAGAGTGTTTTTTGGGCTGAAGTGGATACTTCTCAGGGTCGGCTGTGCCAAGCACTTCAATAGATGAAGCTTGTAACTCCACCCTTTGTCCGGCCCCTTGTGACTCTACCAATTTGCCGGTAGCAGCCAGGCTGGCACCAGTGGTTACCAACTTCAGAGTGTCTTCTGAAATCACAGCCGGATCGGCCACAATCTGCAGGCTATTTACGCTTGAGCCATCATTCAGTGCAATAAAATTGACATGCTTATTACCTCTTTTGGTTCTTACCCATCCCTTAACAGTCACTTCAGAGCCAGATTCACCGGCTAGAAGCAACGCTTTGATTTTTGTTCTGTTGCTCATGACAATGTTTATTATTACTGAATTTAAAAATGAGTGCAAAGCAACCATTTTTTGAAGTGAATCACAACCCTGTTGGCTGAAAATCACAGGGTTAAATATACCTTACATTCATGCAGTACCGACATATAAAACGGCTAATTCACTGCCAATAGGGATGTTTTTAATTTTTTGCATGGTTTTTGTTAAAAAGTTGGCTTTGTCAGGCAATTGATCGATTGTTTATTTTAAATTTGACCTAGGTCAATTACAGTTTTTTCAACGAATGCAGAAACTCAGTCTTAATCAATCCTTAAGTCAGAAGCTCTCGCCACAACAGATTCAATTCATCAAGTTGTTGCAAGTGCCTACTGCTGAGCTCGACACCCGCGTGGAAGAAGAGCTCGAGATTAACCCTGCCCTGGAAGAAGGGAGAGAGGAGCCGGAGGCCCAGACCAATGATGATATGGACGACTTCAGCAATGATGAAGTGAGCTCTACTGAGGACTTGAATGTTGAAGATTATCTGGGTGACGAGGAATTCTCAGGCTACAAAATGCAGGGCGATGGCAGCTATGATGAGGAGGAGCGGGACATGCCCATTGCCATGCAGGCAACGTTGAATGACCAGTTGGAAATGCAACTCGGTTACCTGGGACTTGATGATCGCAACCTGCTCATTGCCAAGCAACTGATAGGTAGTATAGAGACAGATGGCTATATCCGAAGAGAGCTGGATGCCATTGTAAATGACCTTGCCTTTTCACAAAATATAGAAACAGACGTTGAAGAGTTGGGAGAGATTCTTACCAATATTCAACGATTTGACCCACCGGGTATAGGAGCGCGCAACCTACAGGAGTGCCTGCTTATTCAGCTTGAACGAAAAAGAGAAGATGACAATGAAGACGATGTGCTACAAACGGCCATCGACATTATCAGTATCTGCTTCGATGAGTTCACTAAAAAGCATTACGATAAAATAGTCAGGAAGCTGAACATCAATGAGGAGAATCTCTTGAAGCTAGCGGTTTCTGCCATCACTAAGCTCAATCCTAAGCCAGGGGGGGTGTCGGGTGGTCTTGTGAAGACGCAATACCTGATTCCTGACTTTCTGCTTACAAACAATAATGGGAAGCTTGACCTTACGCTGAATTCGCGCAATGCACCTGAACTCAGGGTGAGTCAGTCTTATTCTGATATGTTTAGCGCTTATGATAAGAGCGACAAGAAGGACAAGAAACTCAAGGAGACAGTGAGCTTTGTGAAGCAAAAGCTAGATGCTGCCAAGTGGTTCATTGATGCGATCAAACAGCGACAAAACACGCTGTTGCGCACCATGGACTCTATTGTGAGGTTTCAGTACAACTTCTTTTTAGAAGGCGATGAAACCAAGCTACGGCCCATGATTTTGAAAGACATTGCCAATGAAATAGGCATGGATATCTCTACTGTTTCAAGGGTGGCCAACTCTAAGTCAATACAGACGGACTTTGGTATTTTTCCGCTTAAGTATTTCTTCTCTGAAGGTATTTCTACGGCTTCTGGCGAAGATGTGAGTAGTCGTGAAGTGAAAAACGTACTGTCTCAGTATATCAATGAAGAGGACAAAAAACGCCCACTTTCAGACGATAAACTGGAGAAACTCTTAAAAGCCAAAGGCTATAACATAGCCCGTAGAACGGTGGCCAAATACCGTGAACAGCTCAATATTCCTGTTGCCAGACTGAGAAAAGAACTCTAACAGTGCGATTGCTGGCTCATATTATTTCTGCTGTTTTTCAGCCCTTGCTCATGCCAACCCTGGTGTTTTACACAGTGCTGTATCACATCGATAATAGCACCAACCTCACCGAGGAAGGTCAATGGCGTGTGCTCACGCTCATCTTCCTCACCACCTGTCTTATTCCTGTCATGTTCATTTTACTGTTCAGGTTTATGGGGGTGATTAAAGACCTACAAATGACAGACAGGCGCGACCGCAGGATGCCTTTTCTGTTTGTAACCATATTTTACCTGGCGGTTACCTATATCTTTCATGAGCAGTGGCCACTGGAAAGAAACCCGCTATTGTCTACCTCGCTTATCGCTATAGCGGCAGTGGTTGTGGTGACCAACCTGATCACCTATTTCTGGAAAATCAGTGCCCATGCGGCTGGTGTCGTAGGCTGGCTCGGTTTTGTAGTGGTGTTTAGCAATATGTATCCGGGCATGAATTCTTTGCTCATGCCTATGGTTGCTGCCATTCTACTATCTGGGATTGTGATTTGGGCCCGGCTTTACCTTAATGCGCACCGCCCAATAGAAACTTTGGTTGGTTCTGCCTTGGGTTTTGTAATTTGTTACGGTTCCATTTATCTGTTTACATAGACCATGTACGAGTATATAAAATATAATGTGGAAGCGGGTGTAGCTACCATCACGCTCAACCGCCCTGATGTATATAATGCATTGAATGATGAAATCACCTTTGAGCTTCAGGCTGCTTTTAAGGCAGTAAAAAAGGACAAAGAGGTGAGGGTGGTCGTGCTTACCGGAGAAGGTAAGGCGTTTTGTTCAGGTCAGGATTTGAAGGCTGCGGCAGCAACGCCCAATCGCTCATTTTCCGATTCTATCCACAAAAGGTATAACCCCATTATCAAGGCCATCAGGAGTTTGCCTAAACCTGTAATCTGTAGGCTCAATGGAGTGGCAGCTGGTGCCGGATGTTCCTTTGCTTTGGCCTGTGACCTGGTTGTAGCGGCAGATGAGTCCAAGTTGATTGAGGTGTTTGTGAACATCGGTCTGGTGCTGGATTCTGGCTCTTCTTACTTTCTGCCAAGGTTGGTAGGTTCATCAAAGGCCTTTGAACTGGCTACAATGGGTACACGGATGTCGGGTCAGCAAGCAGTAGAGCTGGGCTTGGCTGCTAAGTCGGTACCATTGGCAGAGCTGGACGATGCGGTGAAGGCTTACACGGATTACTATGCGAAAGCACCCACAAGGGCCATTGGTCTCATGAAAAAGATGCTGAACAAGTCACAGGGAGCTTCCTTGGAAGAGATGCTTGATTACGAAGCTTACTGCCAGGACATTGCAGGATCGACCTACGACTACAAAGAAGGCACCACGGCATTCCTCGAAAAGCGTAAAGCTGAGTTTAAAGGAGAATAATCAGGAATAAGAAATACCGGATATCAGAATCCTGTCAGGGAAATACCAATGGTCAGGGTTCTGGTGTCTAAACCACCTGCCGGAGCAAATTCAAATTTGTCTGACAATTCGTAGTAGCCAAAGAAGCTGAAGCCTCCGAAGCCTACCCGGGCATTCACACCATAACGGAAGCGATTCAAGCCTAGGTTCTGGCGGTCTTTCACCATACGGTCGTCTGTAGCGGCATCTTCATATCGGATCTTTGTAAACGAAGAATAGAGTATACCGGCTTTCAAGCCCAGGGCTGCGCGGAATCCACGACTAAAGTTGTTTTTATTAGTGTAGTACCTCAGTTCAACCGGAACGTCAATGTAGTTCATGGCAATTTTAGATTTGCCGAATGAATTGGCATTCGTGATCAAGTTGCTTAGTTGTGTAACAGCGACTACTCGTTGGTTGGCATTATTTACAACCGAAGTAAGAGTAGTCTCATTATCGGTGCTGTACTTTTCCAGACCCAAGCCAAAACCAGGAGTAATGGTAAAACCTTTATCGCCCAAGGGCAGGTCGTAATAGTAGATTATATTCACCGTTTTCGACTGGAAAGTATTCAGTTCCAGATCGGTAGGTGAGTTAGACCAACTGTTTACTCCTACATCAACCACAAGGCTACCAGGTAGGTCGGGTCTCTGTGCGAAGGCCAAAGAACCAAAAAATAATATTCCAACAAGCGCTAATCCGAGTTTTCGCGTCATAATTACTACTACTTTTGAGCTCGGCAAAGATAGTATTTTTTAAAAGTATTAATAGCGAACTTTTGCCGATATGGATAATTAGTTACCTTTGCAGTCGCAATTTTAACGCGATTTAACAGTCGCAGCGTATTGGCCTTGTAGCTCAACTGAATAGAGCACCTGATTACGGCTCAGGAGGTTACAGGTTTGAATCCTGTCAAGGTCACTTAGAGCAGCAAAGTCCCGATGGTAACATCGGGACTTTTTTTATGCCCAAAACCCAAGCTTGCTTGAGGTTTTTAGAGCATAAAAAAAAGTCGTGCGCCAGCACGGTACTTTGCTATTGTCAGGCGAGGCTGGTTCAGGATCGCGTGAGCAATCCGAAGGTACTCGCGGGTTCGGCCTCGAGAAAGGCAGTCACGATTAATGATAGAGAATTATGGAAGAGACCCTGAAACAAGTTCAGGGTGACGTAGTGTAAAGGAGCTTGAGGTTTTTAGGTATAAAAAATACGTGCGCCAGCACGGTACTTTGCTATTGTCAGGCGAGGGCAGTGCAGGATCGCGTGAGCAATCCTGATCTCTACCGGCAAAGGTGGTAACCCAAGCTTGCTTAAGGTTTTGGATAATTGGTATAATAAACTAGACCAAACAGAAATTAGATATTCAAAATAAGACTAATTGGCTTGGTGATTTAATTGGATAGCTCTATATTTCTATGCTGGGAATGGAGGATTTTGGAACCTACCCTCAATATGGTTCTCCTTATCACCCTCTGGCTGAAATACACCTACACACCTGTCCTGCCTACTTGGTCCCAGTCTGTAACAAAGACAACCAAAACACAATCTATATGGACCTTTCTCTTTTTAGGCAAAGGCTGTGCTGTTTATTAGTAAAACCCAGCGTTGGCCTTGTGAACCTATTTAGGTACACACTTGTCTTTTGCATGCTACTTTATGCGAATCAAGCGATTTCTCAAACCACCGAGACCGAACCCAATAATGCTTTTTCATTCGCTGGAGTTCAAACCGTTACCAGTCAAGGTAATATTCTGGGTAGTGTTAATATTTCAACTGGCGATCCATTGGATTGGTGGGGAATATTTGATGGTGCTGCAGGTACCGTTATAGCCACCTGGTCTGATAATGTAACGGTTTTACTTCGTGAATATACGGTTCCAACAAGAACCGGACTGCCGGTAAACACAACTATGACCAGCGGGACGCCTTATACACTAGACGGCAATTTGTTTTATGCAATCAGCGTGCAATTTGCAGTAGTAGGTGTAGAAGTATCATATGATGTTGACCTAACTGGTACAGCGCTACCGGCAGTAGTGTCGGATACTGATCCCCCGGTAATCACCGTGGCTGATATCGCGGTTGAAAATGACACTGGTGTCTGTGAAGCATTGATTGCTGGCTTTGGCGCTAGTGCTACTGACGATTCAGGCACTGCCGATCTCACTTTCGATATAGCAGAAGGAACCCAATTTTCTGTTGGGACCACTACTGTAACCGCAACTGCCACCGACCCTAGTGGAAATTCTGCCCAGGCAAGTTTTGATGTAACGGTTAATGATGCCGAAGTTCCTGTTTTGACACTGAATGGCGCTGCCTCTTTAGACCTCAATGTTGGGGATGGTTATACAGAATTGGGTGCAGTTGCAAGTGATAACTGTACCGACCCCGCAGTAGTAACAGGTGGTGATTTTGTAGACACCAATATAGCAGGTAGTTATGTGGTGACTTACAATGTCACGGATGCATCAGGCAATGCGGCCACTCAAATCACCAGAACAGTGAATGTGCTGGACAATGTAGGTCCGGTAATCACTGTAACCGACATAAATCTGGACAGTGAACCCGGTGAATGTGGAGCCAACATATTTGATTATGGTGCAAGTGCTACTGATCCTTCCGGAATAGCGGATTTCAACTTCAGTATTCCTGAAGGAAGCTTTTTCGATCCTGGGACTACCGAAGTCATCGCTTTTGCTTCAGACAACAATGGCAATGTTTCTCAAACCACATTTAACGTTACCATCAATGATGTAGAAGCACCAGTGCTGATAGCACGTGGTATCACCGTTGAGTTAGATGAAAACGGTTTTGCAGAACTACCTCCTTTGAACCCTGAAGTGATCCTTTTCCAGGGAACTTTTGACGATGATACCCCTGCCCAGAATACCAATTCTTTGGTGAACTGGAATGTAACTGGCGGCAATGTGGATGTTTATTTTGCCAATCAGTTTGGATCTCCTTTTAACGACAATGCGCTTGAACTAGCTGGAAGCGTAAATGGCGCCATAGAATCAAAAGAAACATTCACGCTTGAGCCTGGCAATTACCTCTTCTCTTTTGAAGCAAGAGGCTTCAATGGCGATGCCGCCATAGGCATTGACATTGGTACTGTCTTGAATACCAGCTTTACTAACTTTACGGGCAGCAGACAAACAGTGGTATTTGAGTTTACCGTATCACAGGCGACTACTGCTACCATCAGGCTCAACGAATTCGGAGGTGGAGATGCCTTTAGTGGAACCCTGTTAGACAACATGCTGCTACAGAAGTTGGCGGATAGTATTCTTATAACTGCTACAGACAACTGCGGTATTGAAACCATTACACCTAGCGTAACCGGTTTTGGTTGTAACGAACTGGGAACCCAGCAAGTGACGCTTACTGTAAGAGATGAAGCTGGCAATGAGGCTTCTGAAACCGTGGATGTTGAAGTAGTTGACAATTTGGCCCCAACCTTCGCTACTCGTGAGTCTTTCATCATTTTTGTAGATGAAAACGGTCAAGCATCAGTAACCCCAGCAGATTATAACCTGGGTACTGTGCTCGATAACTGCGGAGTAGAGCGTGTCGAGTTCGACCGTACGGAATTTGGTTGTGGGGATGTAGGCTTCCACGTAATTAACGTGACCGCCTTCGATGCTAGTGGCAATATCACTACCACTCAGGCCGATGTGGAGGTACGTGACGAAATCGCTCCGGAATTCCTCACGCGTGAGTCCTTCATCATCTTTGTAGATGCGAATGGTGAAGCGAGATTATCACCATCTGACTATAACACAGGGACCATAATCACCAATTGCGACCTCGACAGAATAGAG
>Ga0316204_10001527_pt1 | contig 61494 bp, 61 predicted proteins | sample 6monrhotite_MG_2_FD_205661 | JGI IMG/M metagenome (GOLD analysis project Ga0316204, IMG submission 205661) | Microbial mat bacterial communities from mineral coupon in-situ incubated in ocean water Damariscotta River, Maine, United States -... | ecosystem: Environmental > Aquatic > Marine >...
AGTAGTATCCTACAATAAAAAGGAGCTTCAAAAACTAAGATTAGTCAAAGCTAATATCACAACACGTAATTTTCCTGAGTCGGTTGCCACTATTCGTAAAAAGCTAAAACTAAAAGATGGTGGAGAACAGTATTTGTTCTTCACCACCAATGTTTTAAACGAGCGCATTGTACTTCAATCCGCAAAGATTGATTAGCTTAAAGTGCTAATCGCATAAAAAGCTCATGTGAACTATTATCGATATTGTTGATTGAATTTTGAGTGGCGGCCTCGTAAGCATAGCCTATATTGAACTTAGGTGAAACATCAAAAAGTACAAGTCCGCTAATGGCTGCATCCCAGCGGTATGACGTTCCAAATCGAAACTTATTACCAAAGTCAAGTATTGCCGTCACATCCATAGAAAATGGGGAAGCCTCTACATACCTAAACAACGTACTCGTTTCCAAAGTGAGGTTTTTACCCAAGTAAAAATCATAGCCCCCAGCCAAATAAATATGGCGCTTATCAACACTTAAAAAGGCATTGCCGTCAGACTGCTCAAGCCTATCTGGAGTAAGTAACTTTGGTGCCGAAAGAGACAAAAAGTAATTCGCATGCCTTAGGTAGGCACCAATACCAATATTTGGTGTAAACCTGCTGTTGAAATCTATTAATGAACCATCTTGCCCAACCCCATAAGTCACAAGCCCATTGGCGTTGGTATTATAGGATTGGCCACTAGCCTTTAAGCCTAAGAAAAGGTCATACTTGTCATTCAATTTTAGTCGGTACGAAAAATCAATAGCTAACCATGTTTGGTTTTCAATAAAGGTTTGGTCATTCAATATTGATACACCCAAGCCCACCTTATTGCCCATTGGGGTTGAAAAAAGGGCACTTTGTGATTGTGGGGCTCCCTCTACCCCAGCCCATTGACTTCTCAGACCGAGGGTAAGTTCACCACCTTCGCTAGTGCCGGCAAACGCTGGGTTGAACAGGTTCATATTATACCTGTAGAAGGAATACTGTGGATCTTGTTGCCCGTGGCTACATAAGATAGCAAACAGTAGTATCGTAAACGTGATTATATATCTGGTTTTCATGATTATATTGCTTAGTGGTTATTAATAGTTGATGTAAATCCACCCTTGAAGGGGCGTTGTACCGTTGCCGAGGTCAATTAGGTATAGGTATGAGCCCGGTGGCAACTTTTCGCGATTGTCTTTATAAAACCCCTCCCAATCATTACTATAACTTAGGGTTTCAAAGACCGTATTCCCCCATCGGTTGAATACACGGACCACATTATTGGGATAGTTTTCAATACCAGGAATGGTCCAAGTATCATTATTACCATCACCATTTGGAGTAAAGGCCTCTGCTGGTTCTAAAGTGGGAACCTCAGCTGTAGGTGGAATATTTCCACTTTGATCTTTAGGAAAACTATCAGCATCCAAAGGATCTGTATTTGCCGTTTCTTCTTCCGAATCCGTGAAACCATCACCATCGTCATCAGTATCGGCATTGTCACCAGTACCATCATCATCGGTATCGGTGTCTTCTGTTTCATCTAAAGGAAAAGCATCGTCTTCATCGGAAGTGCCATCGTTATCATCATCGGTATCGGCATTGTCACCAGTACCATCTTCATCAGTATCAGTATCCTCTGTTTCATCCAAAGGAAAAGCATCGTCTTCATCGGAGGTGCCGTCATTATCATCATCGGTATCGGCATTGTCACCAGTACCATCATCATCGGTATCAGTATCCTCTGTTTCATCTAAAGGAAAGGCATCGTCATCATCGGAGGTGCCATCGTTATCATCATCGGTATCGGCATTGTCACCAGTACCATCATCATCGGTATCGGTGTCTTCTGTTTCATCTAAAGGAAAAGCATCGTCTTCATCGGAAGTGCCATCGTTATCATCATCGGTATCGGCATTGTCGCCAGTACCATCATCATCAGTATCGGTGTCTTCTGTTTCATCTAAAGGAAAATCATCTTCTTCATCGGAGGTACCGTCATTATCATCATCGGTATCGCATACATTGCCTAGGCCGTCTTCATCAGTATCCAATTGATCAGGATTTGAAGTGTCAACACAATTGTCTGTAGCATCATTTACTCCATCTTCATCGGTATCTTTTTGAGAATCTGAACAACCATTTTCATCTGCAGTTTCACCTTCGGGTGTATTTGCGCATTGGTCTATAGCATTAGCCACACCATCACCGTCACAGTCTCCTGTTAACCATGCTTCGGAAGCATTTGAAACATCTTGATTTTCACTAAATACACAAGTATCCAAGCGATCTGTATCGGTGCCATCAGGGTCACCATCACCATCTGAATCTGAATCCTCATGATCAGGAACTCCATCTTCATCCGTATCACAGTAGGTAAATATATCAGCACCAAAAGAGAAGTTTACATAGGTCTCAGCCGCTGTATAATTAAAGCTTATGTTGCTAAACAAGCCGGTCATTCTTACGATTGCATAACCCTCAGTCCCAGTAATCTGAGTGGGAGAATCTTGCACTACGTCTTGTGACCATAACACTTCTACCGGTGCGCCAAAAACAATGGGCACACTTGTCGACGGGTTGCCTATTGATGAGAATACCAATACTGGGTTTAGCATCGGGTTGGAAAATGTTATTGTATTATCGGTTATTGCTGTATTCTGTATGGTTGGATTTAAATTAGGAACTCCGTAAGATACTGGGAAAGTACCGTGTGCAAACATACTCATAGTCTGACCTACAGGCTCAGTTGAGGTGTAGGTATAAGCATTGCCCAAAATAGTTCCGGTTGCGGTGTTCCCGTTAACGATTGGCGCATCAGACCAAAAGAACTGAGACGTCGAACATTCGTCCACATCTGGAATACCATCATTGTCATCATCATCGTCACAAATATTTCCAATGCCATCACTATCTGTGTCCAACTGTTCTTCATTTGCGAATAATGGACAATTGTCCAAAGCATCCACAACCCCGTCTTCATCTGTATCTTTTTGAGAATCGGAACAGCCGTTTTCGTCAACAGCTTCTCCTATTGGTGTATTGGGACAAGTATCTTCAGTATCGCGCACGCCGTCTTCGTCTTCATCGGCAGGTGTAAATGGTGCTTGAAATCCTTTGGCATAAACGAAACCATGATCAAATACAAAAGCAAGCTCGTTGGTTGGACTTACCACCAATTTATTTTCATTCCAATAGGTGTTGGACAAGGCATCTGTATTTAATGTTTCCCAAGAGTCATTGTTGGCATTATATCTTTTCAATTTGAATTTTGCACGCGTTCCGTCATTTAAATCTTCCCTAAAAGCAACAAGGGGAATATCATCGGCCCCTAAGCTTACTTGCGGATCACCCCAGAACTCATATTGGGTAATGTCTTGGCTTAACGTAGTAAATTGCTCTGAGGTTTCAGTATAGGTGATAATTAAAGGCTCGCGGGTATCATTATCTTCATAGCTAATATAAATGGTATCGTCTTCCGCAATATTTAAACTAAAAATTTCATCTGCATCTGGTAAACTGGTTGCATCTATTTCAGTCCAAGTTGTTCCGCTATCGTATTTAAAAAGTTTAATTTTATCGGAGTCATCATTGGGTATTAATGTTAGAAAGGGTATTCCCGCACTATTTAAATCAAAACTATATTCTTCATATACTTCTAAAGGATCATTGCTCTCATCTATAAATCTAAAATCACCTATGGTTTGCCATGAAGCATTAATTAGTTTTCTGACTTTTATATATTCTTCATTGTCATCGTCCCAATAAGTCAGGATGGGATCGCCCGCTGCATCAATTTTAAATTGAATTTGATATGGTTCATCTTCTTCTAATTCAAGTACTGCGTTATTGCCTAACTCAATCCAGTTATTGGCCTCATATTTAAAAACGGTAATAATATCATTATTTGTGTTTGGGTCTTCTGAACGTAATGCCACATATTTAGTAGCTTCTTCCTCATTGATTATCAATTTAGCTTCATAGACATCTATACCTTCTAAAAATCGAGCTTCATTTTCCCAGTTATTGGTTGCCGTATTGAATTTATTGAGGTATACTCCGTTATCGTGTTCGGTTTGCAGTACATATAGGTTTTCATCACTATCATACCCAGCATCAAGTTCTACACCAAAAGCCTTAAGTTCTAGAATACCCGGTGTGCCTAAATAGTCCCAAGAATTATCGTTGAGGTTCAGTTTTCGAGAAATTCCTATATTACTGTTATAATACCCAATAATCGGTGTGTTTTGCTCATCAAACAAGAGACTTGAATAACCAAAACCATTAATGATTGGTATCTCTGAGCCCATGGTATTCCATGTTGAAGTATTTAAATCTAATTTTTTGATCCAGCCCACACGATCATCCCAGTTTTCATGGTCAGAACCCATGATAATGATGTCACCATTATTATCTTTTTTGATTTCATTGATATCGTTTCGGTTTTTGGTAGAAACCGTACCTATTTTGACAAACCCACCATCATCTTTCCACACTTCACCTTGATAGTTTGTATTGTAGCTCGTTATAATGATATCCTCGTTGCCCCCGAAAAGCGTGAAATCAACCGGCCTGTTTAAGGCTGAAGTGGTTATATCATTAGTCCATGAATTTCCGGATAGTTTTTTAAAGTAGGTAGTGGGTTCTGTGTTTACTTTATGGGCCAGGATGGCTTCATTACTTGAATTGAATTCTAAATCGATAAAGTAATTATTGGTATAACCGATATTGAGTTCTTGTCCCTCTTGGTTCCAATTTGTTCCATCAAAAGAGTAAACATTTAGCGTGCCCGAATTTTGACTTTGGTCATTCCAAACGAAGTTCATGCTTGAAGCCGCTAGCATTAATGTGTCGTCATCTGAAATAGTAAAACGTAATCTACTTACTTTTTTACCCGTGATATCCGCTTGACCCACAATTTCTAGGCTAGTGCCATTATTTTTCAGTACCAAGGCTCTTTCATAGTTGCCATTCACTTCTCCTATAAAGGCGATATACATTACGTTGTTAGAATCAAACCGAATGATATAATCCCTTCCATAGTTTTCGGTATAGGGTGTGATACCGGTATCTTCCCATAGCCCATTTGATGTATTGAACGTTTTTAGTATGATAGAGGCAGGATCGTCATTGAAATTGGGATAAGCAGTATATAGCAATCCGTTGTTGTTCAAAGCAGTAGTAAAATAGACACTACCATCTTTAAAAGGAAACGGATGGTTAGCATCAATCGGACCAATAGGATCCCAGTTTTGAGCGTTTACTATAGAATTCGTTAAAAAACTTAAACTTAGTAGTGTTAGAAGATAAAAATGTTTCATATTGGACAAGGTTGATTTACCGAAATCAAAATTGTAAGAATTTTCTTTCTTTTTTAAAAAATTGTTGTGAATGCTTAATTCTTGTGGGCAAAAAGTAGGTTTTAATGAAATTTATCTAATTACCTCTTGAAATTTTGAAAGCAAGTGCTTTCTAAACCTAGAATTTTTAAGATTTTATGTTGAACCCAACATACAGAATTAGAACCCTAGCTTGATAATATACTATTTGTCGATTCCAATAATTGAGTGCTACGCTGCGAGTAGAACCTCATAATGAATAATAGAGGGCAGTTTTCAAACAATTTCTATATGTTTAATTGGTATTTTCTAGGAAGCTTATTAGTTGCACGCCCACTTAAAATTGGCAATCTTATCATTAGAACCCGCAGTTAGATTATAATGCCACCATTCCGTTCTAATACTCCAAAAACCATGTCTTTCCATAGTCTCTTTTAATAGTTTTCTATTATCAAGGATGTTTTGGGGCAAATCTAAATTATCATGATAGGCCCGCTTGCCAAAAAAGTCGAAATCGGTACCCATGTCGAGTTCGTTGCCCTCCAAATCAACCAAAGTGATATCTACTGCTCCACCTTTATTGTGAATAGAGCCTTTTACTGGGTTTGCCACATATTGAGGGTTTGGAACAATTTTCCACATTTTATACTGCACTGAATTTGGGCGGTAACAATCGAAGAATTTAATTTTTACCCCATTTTCTAAAAACTCTTTATTAGCATTCAGTAAGGCCTTTGCCGTTTTTACTCGGGTATAACATTCGGCACAATCATAGACTTTGGCTTTTAAAAAGTTATTCTCAGTCGCATAGCGCATATCATAAGCAAAATCATTACTAAAATCTGCCAATCGAACAAAAGTGGTATCTGCAAGGCCTTCAAATGATTTCAATTTGATTTGCTCTGGTTTAGTAAGTATAGATTCTAGCACTACTTCTTTCTCTGGAACAGCTCTAGTAACCTCGGGAACAGACTTTACTTGCTGCTTACAACCCAATACTGCTACCAAAAGCATTATGACGAGTAATCTGTACATTATTCTTTCTTTTGATTTGCCATCCACTCATATAATTCATCAGTAGTATACGCCCTGCTCCATGAGTTATGACCTACGCCTTCGTATTTTGTATAAGAAACATCATAACCCATTTCTTTGAGTTTAGATACCATTGCATCAGATTCTGTAACAGGAATCACTTCATCACTATCGCCATGAAATACCCAAATTGGAAGTTTCTTGTCAATCCAATGGGCATATGGCACGGGTGCCATACCGCACACCACGGCAAGTGCAGCCCACTTTTTAGGGTATTGAACCGCCAAATCCCATGCGGCGCTCCCTCCCCTACTTAATCCCGTTAAATAAATACGATTAGGGTCTACACGATTGGTAGCGACAATCTCTTCTAACAGCTGATTTACGGCATGAATATTCCACCATTTTCGTTTGTGCGGATTTTGTGGTGCCAATACCAAAAAAGGAAACTCTTTACCCTCTACCAATAATTTTGGAGGACCATTCTTTTTGATTTCTTCTAACTCGGCTCCTGATTCCCCGCCTCCATGCAGAAAAAGCAACAAGCCAAAATCTTCTTCCTCATTCTTATCGTAATCTTTTGGGTAGTATAAGTAATACTGTAGATTTTCTGTGGTAACAGTCTCTAATTCATTGTCTATTAAACGGCTCTGCCCCGCGCAACTACCCAAAAAGAGGAAAGAAAGTAAAAGTGATGTGTAAATTAGCTTATTCATGATAATTTTTCTTCTATTTCTAACCAAGTATTTGCTCGTTCAAAACCTTCAGTATTTGTGTTATGGGGTGAGGTAAACAGAATGGTTCTACCCTCGAAAGTTTTAAGATTATAACTTCTGTCATCGATGAGAACATCGCCTTTTAAAATATGTTTATGACCACAAAGAATTCTATTTTGCCATGGGATAAATGGAAAAAATTCATCTAACCAGTCAGATTTCTCTTTTAATGAATTTGGAAACTGCATCGCTGCTGAAGCGATATAAACATTATGCTTTTCAGAAAGTCTGGTTAAAACATCTTGACTATCTGCAATCACTTTTAAATCTCTAAAAAAACCTAATTGCCAAGCATGATCTTTAACGCTTTGCTGGTATTCCGTTGCAACACATTGCCAAAATTCTTTACCATTGCATAATTCCTTGGTCATAGTTTCTCCAAATTGCTTTTGATGAATATCAATATGGGCCTGGTAGGTATCAGCAATCACCTCATCCATGTCAACAAAAATGGTCAATTTCCTATCTCGCATCATATACTTTTTAACCCGTGAAATAAACTAAAACAACAAACACAATTATTATCAAAAGTACAGACAACAAAACGTCAATCTTCGAAATACTCTCTTTATTAATTTGTTTATCCTCAATTGATAAAGTTCCTAAAGAAAGCCCTTTGATAGCAGCGTAATTAGGAGGGTCCGTTGCAAAACTAACACCAATACAAACTATCACTGAAAAAATAAACATGAAAATAGCCATATGTGCAAAGTTGATTGTTGCAAACTCCAATAAAACCCCAGATAAGTCAGCTTTATAAATCTCAGCTAGTATACGCAGTGCCGCAACCAACAAGCCCGAAAATAAGGTGACAATTGCCGCTTTTGAATTTGTTCGCTTCCAAAGAATTGCCAATAAGAATACCGCTGTAATCGGAGGAGCTATATACGATTGAACACTTTGCAGGTATCGATATAAAACCCCTCCTCCTATTTTCTCCATAATGGGTATCCAAATAATACCCAATACAACAACAATAGATGTAGCAAGCTTGCCTATTAAAAGTAACTTTTTTTCTTCTGTAAACGGCTTTAACTTTTTATAAATATCAATGGTGAAAATTGTGGAACATGAATTAAATACCGATGCTAATGAACTCATTAGCGCTGCCATTAACCCACCTGCTACCAAGCCTTTTAAACCAACGGGAAGCAAGGTTTTTACAAGAACAGGAAAAACCTCATCACTTTTCTCGTAAACAAGCACCCCCTGTTTTGAAAGCGCAAATGCTATAATACCCGGAATCAGAAAGATAAAAATAGGGAAAAGCTTCAGGTACGCACCAAAAATAGCCCCACGCCTACCAATTTTTATATTATTGGCCGCTAATGTTCTTTGAACAATATATTGGTCCGTACACCAATACCAAACCCCGACAATAGTACCACCAATTAACATTCCTGTCCATGGAAAATCTGGATCCGAAATGGGGCGCCACATATTAAAATGTTCACTGCCCGCTACCAATTTTAATTCATTCCAACCTCCAACTTTTTCCAATCCCAAGTAGGTAATAATGATGGAGCCCGCAATGAGAATTACGGTCTGTAATGTTTCCGTATAGATTACAGCTTTCATGCCACCAACAATAGTATATGCTCCTGTAAACAATACAATACCAATAGCTCCATACCAAAAGGGAATACCCAGCAATTCGGAAACTACAATACCCCCTGCATAAATGGTAACTGATACTTTTGTTATCACATAGCCTACCAGCGAAAAAACAGATAGAAACCATCTAGAACGGGAATCAAAGCGTTTTTCAAGAAACTCGGGCATAGTAAAGGCCTTACTTCTAAAATAAAACGGTAGAAACAACCATCCTAAAAGCAGAACAATCCAAGCATGTAGCTCATAGTGTGCCATCGGCATACCTGACTCTGCGCCTGTACCTGCCAAACCTACCACATGTTCAGAACCAATATTAGATGCAAATATGGAAGCGCCAATAACAAACCAACCAACGTTTCTTCCTGCAAGAAAATAATCCTCAGTGTTTTTGTTTTTTTGAAGCACCACCCAAATGGCAACCCCTATAAGTGCTAACAAATATCCACCAAGCACCCACCAATCAGCAGTTTCTAATATTGAACTCATTTATACTTTTTCAATTGGCTATAAAATTGGTCTTTTTTACCCACTTTTTGTCTTTTTTTCCTTCCGTATCGCAGCTATGCAACTCAAAAAACCCTTCAATTGGCCAAAAAACCCCTGATTTTCGCTTCAACCCAAAAAGTATAAATGAGTTCATAGATTCTATAGTAGGTTTTTAGCTGTATTGATTAAGAATATTCTCAAATAATTCTTGCTTCCCGCTAATTTGTTGCGGCTCTCCATTTTTTGCTGCGTAATCATACAAATCGGTCAATGAGAGTTTGCCTGATGTAAAATCTGCTCCTTTTCCAGAATTAAAAGAACCGTAACGTTTGCTTAATAAATCTTCATAAGGTGAATTTTGTATTACCGCATCGGCAATCAATAAGGCTCGTGCAAATGTATCAGCACCGCCAATATGTGCTAAGAAGATATCTTCTAAGTCAGTAGAATTTCTTCGGGTTTTTGCATCAAAATTAACACCGCCACCTTGCAACCCGCCAGATTTAAGAAAAACCAGCATGGCCTCAGCGGTTTCCAACACGTTATTGGGGAATTGGTCTGTGTCCCATCCATTTTGATAATCACCACGATTGGCGTCAATACTACCTAACATTCCCGCATTGGCAGCAACTTGAAGTTCATGCTGAAACGTATGTTGTGCCAGGGTTGCATGATTGACCTCAATATTAAGCTTAAAATCATTTTCTAATCCGTATTCACGAATGGAATTGATAGATGTAGCCGCGTCAAAATCATATTGATGTTTGGTTGGCTCCATAGGTTTGGGTTCGATAAAGAATGTGCCTTTAAAACCTTGGCTACGAGCATAATCTTTTGCCATATTCAGAAAACGTCCGATATTATCTTGCTCTAATTTCATGTTGGTGTTTAAAAGAGACATGTAGCCTTCTCGACCGCCCCAAAACACATAGTTTTCTCCGCCAAGTGCAATTGTAGCATCCAAGGCAATTTTAACCTGCGCCCCAGCTCTAGCAACCACATCAAAATTAGGATTGGAAGCCGCTCCATTCATATATCTCGGGTTTGAAAAACAATTTGATGTTCCCCAAAGCAATTTTGTACCCGCGGCCTTTTGTTTTTCTTTTAAATAGTCAACAATATCTTCGATTCGTTTCTCTGATTCTGCTAGCGTATCACCTTCATCTATTAAATCATAATCGTGAAAACAATAATAATCAAAGCCCATTTTAGTTATAAATTCAAAAGCTGCATCAGCCTTGTCTTGTGCAGCTTTTAATGGGTCTTTGGCAATTGACCATGGAAATTCTTTAGTGCCTGGACCAAAAGGGTCGCCGCCAGTACCACAGAGGGTATGCCAATAGGCCATAGCGAATTTAAAATGAGCACGCATCGTCTTTCCTGCAACTACTTGTTCTGGATTATAAAACTTGAATGCCATAGGGTTATCAGAAGTTTTACCCTCGTATTTGATTTCACCTATCCCTTTAAAATATTCTTTGTCGCCTAAAAGTGCCATATTTATTATTTGTTACAAGTTTTTGTTTTTTGATAAAATTCTGTCAATTCGAGTAAATTTTACTACTGAAAGAAGTAAAATTTGTATCGAGAATAAGAATTTTAGCTCCGAAGGCTGTTCTCGATACAATTTTTCGTTCCTCAAAATTACTCGAACTGACATTTTGATTATAACTATGTTCCAAAATGTGCAACAAGTTATTTATTTAATATGATTTCTAATTCGTTTTTCCAGTTGTCATAAGCCTTCTGATAAGCAGCTATATTTTCGTTTGGTTCAAATGTTTGAATATGATCGTTCTTTGTAAATGAAGTGAATAATTCATATTCCCCATTTTTGAGTGCGCATGCCCTTGCGGCACCAATTGCACCCGTAGTATCATAAATCTCTATTTTTTGATTGGTCAATGTCGCAATAGTATTCGAAAAAATTGTTGACCGAAAAAGGTTATCATTTCCTGCACGCATCACTTTTGCGTCAATACCATCAGATTTCATAATTTCAATTCCATAAACAAAGGCAAATGCAATACCTTCTAATGCCGCCCGACAAAGATGGGCTTTCGAGTGTCTGTTTAAGTTCAAGTTGAATATGCGGGTGCCTACTTCTTTATTTTCAAGCATCCGCTCTGCTCCATTACCAAAGGGAATAATACCGACACCATCTGCTCCAATTTCAACCGCTTTGGCTAAATTATTCATCTCTTCATAGGAAGCTACCCCTAAATTGTTTAGTAACCAGCGGTATTGAATTCCAGCTCCATTGATACATAAAAGCTTGCCAATATTTTTAACTTTCCCTTTTACATAATTAACATGAGCAAAATTATTAACCCGTGAAGCCTCTTTTACAGATAGATTGCTAGTTACGGCATAAACTACTCCAGAAGTGCCTCCAGTAGCTGCCACTTCACCAGGATGAAAGACATTTAAAGAAAGAGCATTGTTGGGTTGATCCCCTGCCCGATATAATATTGGTGTATCTATTTTTAAACCAGTCTCTTTTGCACCTTTTTCAGAAATTTTTGATTGCACTCCAAAAGTTGGCACCATGTCAGGCATAAGGTTTTTATTAAAACCATAATATTGTGTGACATCTTCTGAAATAGTATCCTCTTTGAAATCCCAGAAAATCCCCTCAGATAGTCCTGATAGCGTTGTGTTTATAGTATTAGATAAACGATAGGCGATATAATCACCGGGCAACATAAATTTATAGATGTTATTATAAACATCTGGTTCATTTTCTTTTACCCATTTTAGTTTAGAAGCTGTAAAATTAGATGGCGAATTCAATAGACGCTCATAGCATTTTTCATTACCAATTTGATTACAGGCTTCATTTCCTATTTCAACAGCCCTGCTATCACACCATATAATTGATTTTCTCAAGGAATCACCCTGCTCATCAACTAACACTAAACCGTGCATTTGGTAGGCAATTCCAATTCCTAAAATATCATTTTCAGTTATTTGGTAAGTCGCCTTTAGTTTTTTTATTCCAATACAAACATGGCTCCACCAAACTGTAGGGTCTTGTTCTGCCCACCCAGATTGTGGTGCATGCATAGACATTTCTTTTTCTGGCTCTTGAATTAAGCCTACTTTTTTACCACTAGAGCTTTCAACCAGCGCCAGTTTAATCGAAGAACTTCCTAAATCAATACCCAAATAATACATTCATTACGATTTATCGTACGTGTATAAATTTAAGAAATGTTTATGGGTAGAAAGGGTACAGTTAAATAAAAAAGCAAGCTAAAAACAGCTTGCTTTTCTTTAGTGATCGCGATAGGATTCGAACCTATGACCGTCTGCTTAGAAGCTTCTTCCAGAGCAATTCCTTAAAACTTAAAAACCAACATAAATTATTGATTTTTAAATACTTAAATAAATATTAGTGTCAACTGATATGTTTTGATATCAGGTATTTGTTTGCAAATTGTTTGCAAATTTTTTTATTACCTTGAAGTCTATGAGAACGTATTTAACCCTTCTATTGGATACAAGAAGAGCTAAAAAAGATGGCTCCTACCCTATTATTTTTCGTTTGACCCATCTTAGGAAAACAACTTCTATTTCTACTGGGTATTCAATATTAGAAAAATATTGGGATACAAGAAAATGTGCTGTAAAAAAGAATTATACAAAAGTAGCTTCTATCGCTCGACTAAATACCCTGCTCTTAAAAGACGAAGCAAGGGCGAATGATATTATTAATCAGCTTTACGATAAGGGAAAACTCAATTATCTCGCAATTACACAGGTAAAGGATAGGATAACTCGAAACAACACCTACGATTCATTCTATAAATTCGGAGAATCACTTTCAGAAGACTTGAAAGCCTCCCACCAATATGGTACTGCAAGGAGCTATAGAGGCATTGTTTCTATACTCAGGAGGTTTACTAAGGAAAAAGACTTGAAGTTCAATGAACTGAACTACGATTTCATAAAACGCTTTGAGCGATACCATTTGGCAAAAGGAAATAGCATAAATAGTCTTTCTGTTTACTTAAGGGCAATTAAAGCTATCTACAATAAAGGAATAAAAGCAGGTCTAGTAGAAAAAGAAGCATATCCGTTTACCAACTATTCCATTAGGCAAACCCCGACAGAAAAGCGAGCATTGAAGATTGAGGACATTAGAAAAATAATGGAGCTTGAACTTCCAAAGGATATGGTCTTGTTTAGATATCGCAACTATTTTATCTGTTCATTTCTCTTATACGGAATGAACTTTACAGATATGTGCTATTTAAAATTAGAAAACATTATAGACGGTAGAATTAAATTCAGAAGAAGGAAAACCTCTAAACTATACGATATTAAGATAACTGAACAACTAAGTCAAATTCTCAGTATCTATTTAAAAGATAAAAAGAAAAGTGATTATATTTTCCCTGTTATTAAAAGAGAAAACCCAGAACTCCAAGAACTAGAAATTTCTTGGGAGCGCCAACGTTACAATAGAGGGCTTAAAATAATAGGGGAATTATGCACAATTGAACAAAAACTAACCACCTATGTTTCTCGGCATAGTTTTGCAACCCAAGCCATGCTAAACGATGTGCCATTACAAGCTATTTCCGCAATGCTTGGGCATAGTAAACTAAATACAACCCAAATTTATTTAAAGTCTTTACCAAGTAATATTTTAGATAGTTATAATGAGCAGTTGATAGCGGCTATTTAAAATGATGAAAAATACTTATCATTTGCTAGGTCTTTTACTTTGACAGTTTATCCTCATCGCAGAGTTACATATTAACTTATAACACTTTAACTATCAATATTGTATTTTACTAATTCAAAGCCGTATATCTCTTTACAATTTTTATCACAAATAGATGTAAATAATGTAATATTATTCAAAAAAACCATCAAATTTTAAACGTGTTAAGACGATTTGGTTATTTTTAAAATTGCTCTTCTGTATATTGTTTTGAATCTATTTTTTTTTAAATCACGGCAGCTTGTTCTGCAGTAATATCCCTGAGCCAACCCTCTTACCAGAATTGTATTCAACTTCTGTCTTTATCGCATGATGATCTTCTAAATCAATCTCTCCGTTTGTATTATCAACTTTAAAGATTGCCAAATTCAACGTCCCTTTTATATGGGCAAACACTCTTACTAAAGAATTTTTTCGGTCTGAGTAAATGACTTCGGGGTCTTTTAGTTCAAAATCCCAATTGAGTGCCTGCCTTCTGAGTTCAAAATCTTCTTTAGCCAATCTTTTTCGGGTAAGAATTGTCACTCTATGGCCTCCTTCAGCTTCCATAAAGTTCACTGCAAATTGGAGGTAGCTTAGGACGTCTTCATCATTGTATAAATAAGGCCTTTGAAATTGAAGTTTATCTAAAAATCTTTTCTGCTTTCCAACAAAAAATGCTGTATCATTTGCGTACAACCTATTTAACAGTATTACATTTTCTTTTCCTTTGTTTATTGTATATTCAATTAACCTGCCGTTTTTAAAAAATGATAATTTTCTTTCTCTTATATTAATTTTTTTGTTGTCGCTAAGGTTTTCTGCACTGTAAGCATCCTTTAAATAAGCTAGCTCATTAAGCTTTAAAGAGTCCTTTAGGACTATCCATCCATCTTCAAAAATTGAATAGTTTAAATCTGCCCTATATCGCTCACCTGTAAACGTCCATTCAAAAATTACAGGAGTGCAATACTCATTAAAACCATTACGAATAGCATCTTGAGTTGCTCTTTCAAAGTTTTGTTGCCATACTTCATTCGCTTTCTTTTCTGAAGCATATGCTCTTATTGTAATATTCTTCAATGCTGATTCATCAAAACCATTATCAAGTAACGAGTTACCAAACTCCTCCCCCACAAAATATTTGTGCTTTTGAATGGTGTTTTCATCTGCATCGGATAGCTTAAAAACATTTGTCATGAAAACAGTTCTACACTCCTCTTTTTTATAGTCTTTGCGAACTTGAGCATACGCCCAATATCCCTTTTTAGAATCCTGCCCCATAGATAAATTAGAAATGGCAACTACAAAACCTATTACGATTCCATTAAATAACTTCATCTTACAAATTGTTTATTGTTGTGATTATACTTTCTTTTAATTTAAAAGTTTCATCTAGAATTGAACCATCATTATCTTGGGTCACCAAGTAAGGCAAAGCATAGGCAAGCTTTTCATTTTCCTGATAACTTGCCAACAATTTATCATCAGAATCTAAAAGAAAAACCGAGTTTTTTGTAGCAAGGTTCTCATTGTAAAACATCAATGCCTTTTCTTTAGTTTGATGTTTTTTGGCTTTACCTATAGTCCAACTATCAACAAAAATTAGTTGGTAATTTTTGTCAAGCTCTTCTTTATTTTCTTGAACTGTTTTCAATTGCTCTAAACAAGGAGCACAATGTTGAGAACTATAAAAAACAACCATCTTTTTCTTTTTTGTAGTCTCAATGAGTTCATTAAAGGCTACCGCATCATTGCCGTCCTTGAGCACTTCAATGGTGTTCAAATTTTCTTTTGACTCATTACTACTTGTGGTAATAAGAAGTAATGTGATTATGGCGTATACTATTTTCATGATTCTAAATTTTAAGTTGCTTTTTTAATTCTGATATAAAACTACTTTGGGTTTATTGTTTATGGTCAAATTAATATATGGAACACCGTTTTTAATATATGAAGCCGAACAGCCCTTCTCTTTTACAATTTCTTTCACCTTAAATGAATCTTTCATTTCAATATGATCCCCATTGTGCGGCACCATATAAATTGCAGAGAATACAATATCATTAAGCTTTATAAAGGCTTGCACAAGCGATACTTCGTTTTTCTTATGCACTACTCTTGGCCCTGATATAAATAGATTCGTCGCGCTTCCATTATTTAAAAATTCATTCGAAGAAAGAATTATTTGTGGTTTAAGCTTGTCATTAGGGCCATTCCAAGTTTTGATGACTAGAAATTCTAGCACTGCCAAGTCAGTGTTTAATTTTGGAGGATTCGCTTCTATGAATTTTTTTAATTCTTTTGCATCGTTTAAAAGAACTGATTGCATATTCGTATTAAGAAGATATACCGATTGCTGCGTCTCTTTATCTATAACAGTAAATTCATACAGCCACCCATATTCGTAAAATGCAGTAGCTCTCTTCCTTATCGAAGCGATTTCGAAATCATTCTCCACATTTAAGTTGAAATGATTTCTTAAATTCATTTTATAGTCTTTTGAAGTCCCTGCTTCAACCGTATGCCATCCGTTATTAAAAATTTGCTGTGGTGAACTGGATGGACATTTACATGGCTTTTGGCTTGCCATTAATAAATTGGCTATAAAAAGTGTAACTAAGATGATGTTTTTGAAATACATTATTTTGGTTTTTAGATTTAAACCAAATGTAATTTCAGTTGTTATTGATGGACAATTTAAATGTATGAAACCGATTCTTTAGTATATGAAACAAAAAATGACCCTATAAAGGCTCATTTTTTGTTTCGTTTTTTATGATTATTTCCTTTTAAAGGTTTAGCTCTTCAATTTTATTTCTTGTAACTGATATAGAGGAATTCAAGCTACTCAACTTGGACTCTTTAGTGTTAATTCTCATTTTAGCGTTTCTTATCACATTACCTACTTTTTCTATCTCGCTCTTCATATTTTTCACATTATTATCAGCTTGGGTGATAACATCTGCTACTTCTGCTACTTCACTAAAATTTAAGATTGCATATATAGCGCTGACCGCTGCAACAACATTGGCCACATCTTTCATTTCATTTGAAAATTCACTTGTAGTGTCAAATGAAACGGAAGCTCCACCCAAGCCTCCAACAATACAAGCAACAGCCATTTTATGATTCATGAGGTAAGCCTCAACACGATTTTCATAGTTGTTCAACTCAGATTCTAATTGAAACTTAGAACGATAATAATCGGATAATTTCGTTTTTTCATTATCTAACTCAGTATATAGTGAACTTCTTTTTGATTGGTAATCTGTTAATGTAGACCGTAATATGCTAACTTCTATGTTACGTTGTCTCGCAAGTTCTTCCTTTTTCTTATCATGACAGCTTACAAAAACTATTGCTAAACCTATTAAGAATACAATTGACTTTTTAAAATTTTTCATGGCTTCAAGTTTTAGTTGTTGTTTTTATTTGATAAGCCAAATATATTTTCAACTGCCAACCGAAGTTGTTTTTAATGTATGAAACCGTTTTTTTAGTATATGAAACAAAAAAAGAGCCTTTAAAGGCTCTTTTTTTGATAAAGAAATTTTTAATTAATCACAGCCCACAGTGCGTAATCGTTTGGCACAAAGCAGTTCTTTATCGTCTTTTTTAGCTTCGATTTTCGAGACTTTTTTGACAACATTTTGCTTTCTATTACTTATTTTTTCTTTTACTTGAATTGGATTCGATTCTTTGGCATCTATATTCTCCAAACTGTTCAATATTCGTTGTGCCTCATCATAGCAGGAAGTATTTGCTCCAATCATATTTAATAGCGATTGCGCATATTCAACTTCTTTATTCTTAATTGCACCTTGCGCTTCGGCAATCAATTCATTGCACTGTTGGGCATTATAACGCAAATATGCCTGATCTAAAAGTGTTTCCACCTTATTATAACAAGTGCTTGACAAACCATCTGGTATGGAATACAATAATGTGATAGCTTCCTCATTAGCTCCTAGACTAATGAGTTTTGCAGCATCACTGCAAATTTGAGAACAATTACTTTCGTAATGGCTTAGTATTTTTTGCTTTAAATCTTCAATAAATTCTTGAACACCAGGTTCTTGAGAACTTATTTTACCTATGGCCTTGGTTATTGCATCATTTCTGCTATCTCTAGATACTCCTTTTAATTCAAATGGAAATGGTGTTGCTATTAACGCTCCTGTTTTAATGTTCTTCGCCTTTAATGTCAGTTCAGCTTCAATATCATAATTTTTGCCATATGTCCCTTCAATTGCATCATCAACATATATCTCAAATTCTGGATAAATTATGAAGTCATTTATATAATCCGTGCTAACAATACCGTAACGCGAAATCATTCGCTGTACTTTGGTCTGAATCTTTTTCATATGACCAACATTTAATCCTTCAATAGATAACTCAGGGCCCAAAACCGCCAATTTAACTTCTGGTGTTGCTGACTGGGCAACTACTAACTTAGTCAGCATTATTATTACAAAAAATATAACTTTTTTCATGTTTAAATATTTATCAATGTCACATAAAGTGTAGATCTACTTCTTGTTAAATTGAATTCAATATTCAATTCATCTAGAAATCGAGATAGCTTGCGGCCAATACGACTAGGCAACTTATCGCAATCATATCGATATTCATCAACAATTAACTGATTGTCAGACTCGCTTTGAATTTTGTATTGACCGTCTTTTGCTGTTTCCTCAATCCAATCTTCTAATAGATATTTCAGTCTTTTGTCATTTACTTTGCAGTTCATATCACAACCAGAATCAGAATCCATTGTAAAACGTATATCCGCTATTGCTCCAGATACCATACACTTGTCTAAATAATTAACTATTTCTAACATAAAATTGTCAATGTATGATAGCTCGTCACCATCATCATCTTCATAATTAATCATATTAATAGCACTCTTAGTGAGCGCACTGATGTCAGGTGTTCTAAAATAATTTGATTCGCAAACCTCACTTGCCCAACTAGTAGAAGTAGAGAAGTGAAAAGCCTCTACTATAACCGTTACTTTATTTCCTTCAGGGGTTTTTATGTACTCAAATTCTAACTCGACTAATACATCAGCCGTTGCCTCTTGGAAAAATAAATCCTTAATGTCACATGTATCGCAATCATCCAATTTTCCATCCCTTCTAAGCTTAGCATAAGAGGCTTCAAAATCTTTAGTATCAAAGCCAAAGTTTTTCATAGCATCGTTAACGGTAGCCATGCCTACTTTTAAATTGAAAGGGATCTCAATGTTTCTTACGTCTTTATATTCTGACTTACCAGGTAAAATCATTATACTAGGAAGAATTGTTCTATCAATATTTTCATTTTGTGCTGACGACTTCCATACAAAGCCTATTAACAAGATTAAGAAAACTATTTTTCGTATCATCACAATCAAATTTAAAGACATATTTTACATTCAATTTGTTTGCATACCAGCCTTACCTCGGGGTTATTTACTAATCCTTGAAGTTCCTCAGACCGATTTCTCGGTATTTTACCAATTGAAAAATCTGATCCTTGCACTTGAGCTATTCCAAACTTTAAAATAGGTATCAATCTCTCTTTTTTTCCAATTTTTTCCGCTTTATAAATTTCAAACCTGTCTCCTTTTTTTATACCTAAGTCTTCACCTACCTCAAGCAATATATTAGTGTTCTTACCGATTTTTTCCAGCTTAATTATTTTGGCAAAAAAGGGGGTATTGGCAATGATAAAATTCTGTATTTCATTTTTTAATAAAGTCATTTTAATTGTAGATGCGGTAAGCTCATCAATACCATGTGCTGTTGGTATTTTGTCTCCTATACCAGGCTTGAATACTTTTGTTGCCAATAATTCACCACTTTCCACATCACTAATGTTCAAGGTAAAATTAAATTTACATTGAAGTCCTTTATTAAGTTGAATATATTCAACTGCGGTTAGTTGTCCACCCACCAAAACAATAGCTCCTTTCTGTTTTCCCTGTTTTGCAACAACGCCATTTATGAATGCAATATTCTTTTGAGCCTCTAATTCATCAAATTTTGCAGTCTCAGAATATTGGCTTCTGTCCAAAGCAGTATATTTTTTAGATTCCACAAAAAGTTCTTTGACGGTATTAGTCAGAAGAGCAGCTTCCATATAATTTTGTTCTTTATTAAGTGCTTCAAATGTTAAAAGCCCTAAAGTAGTTTTTTTCTTATTTTGCTGTCCAAGACTTATTGATGTATTCAACATTAACATCGCACACAATAAGAGGTAACTTGTTTTAAAAAAATTGCTTTTCATTTTCCTTTCTCTTTTTATTAATTGATTTAGTTTACTTTGGAAAAGTTATCAACCATTTCATATTGAAAATCAATAACCTTACTATTATTTTCATCTATAAATATCCATTCATTTTTAATTTTAACCGGTGCCATTCCATTGACAAAGTCACCAGCGCTATCATACTTGAAATCAATAATTATTTTTCCTTTATTATCTATAAAACCCCATCTATTATTAAGTTTAACAGCTGATAATCCTTCAGAGAAATTTCTGGTGCTATCAAAATTACCATCAAATGACTGCTTTCCATTTTTATCTATAAATATCCATTTATTATCCTTCTTTACTGCTACAAAACCTTCTGCAAAATCTTTTGTTGCTAAGTACTTATAATCAATGACTAACTCACCTCTTTTATCGATAAAACCCCATTTTTCTCGGTTTTGAACAGGTGCAAGGCCATTAGAAAAAGAGAAAGCAGCCTCAAACTCATTTTCAAAGACTTTATCCCCTGCTTTATCAATAAAAATCACTTTAGGTCCATTTTTAACTGGAGCAAAACCTTCAGAAAAAACATTAGCATCAGTAAATGTTTTTTCAAATATATTTTCGCCTTTTTTATTAATAAAAAACCATTGATCGTTTTTTTGAACTAAAGCAAAACCATCAGAAAAAGAAATTGCCAAATCATAATTTTCTTGAATTACGATATTTCCAGAAATATCAATAAAGTTCCAACCTTCAGAGGTTTGTACTGGTGCCAATCCTTCACTAAAACTAGAACCAGCCAAAAAATTTGATTCAATAATAGGTTTACCTTTAGAGTTTATATATTCAGTTTTTCCATTTACAACGACCATTGCTACATAATCGGCATCGATGCTTACATTTGAAAATTTTGTGAAACCTATTAGTATTACACTTATAACAACAGCTGTTAGAAGACCAACCAACCACAACTTGTTTTTAATAAATCTAGATTTCGGTGCTTTTAACGGCTCTTCAATTTTCGTGCTGTTAATTATGTCTAGTCCTTCATTTTTTTTGCTTTCAAAAATGGTTGTCTTATCATCTTCATTTTTAAAACTTGAAAAAACTTCCGTAACAGTGCGATCATCTTGTTGATCATCTATTTTAACTGTTTCTGTTTTTTTTCTTAGTTTTTCTTTTAGAAAAACATCTTTATTTTCATCATATAAACTAGTTGGTAAATGTTTAAGTAATTCCCTTCCCGTAGAGGGCCTTTCATCCTGATTACGCTTTAGACAAAGTTTAGCGATGAATTGCCATTTTTCTGGTAACAAATCCAATTCATTTTCTATATCCTTTTTAAAGATTTGTTGGATAATTTCTCCCTGTTTTCCTGCTGTTCCTTCACCATAACCTTCTACATCGAACAGTGTTTTTCCAGTAAAAACTTCAAAAATAATTATTCCAAAGCTCCACAAATCAGTATTGAATTTAATGTTGGAACCTTTTAATTGTTCGGGGGAACTATATTCCACTGTACCTCCAGCAAAACTATTTTTAAAGGCTGAATGGGCATTGTCTATCTCTGCAAGTTTACTTAATCCAAAGTCTGTGATTTTTGGAATTATTCCTTCACTTGGTCTTTCAACCACAAGAATATTCCCTGACTTAATATCTCTATGAACTACTTTGTTATAATGTAAATAGGCAATACCTTGTAAAATCTGTACTAAGATTTTATCCTTTTGGTTATTGTTAATTTTATTTTTCTTTAGATAATCAGACAAATTTCCTAAGGAATAAAATTGCATGATCGCGTAATCGTAAAGTCCAGGGCCCTCTTCAAAACGAAATACACTTTCATAGTTAGCAATATTTGGATGGTCAGCTAAAGATTTTATTGCATCGTATTCGATTTGAAGTGAAAATTCTTTATTATTAATATAATCAACTTCTTGAACCTTAATCGCGACCTCTTTATCCAGTGTTCTATCATAGGCTTTATAAACGGTTCCGAAAGAGCCACCGCCAATTCTATGTTTCCTATTATTGTAACTATATCTGTCTTGAAATTCCCCTCTTGTCATTATTTTTTATTGTTAGATAACTAAGCTAACCTTAACTGAACAAAGTATCATTTTTAATTTATGAATACTTTGTTTTAATTCATAAAGACAAATCATGTCTTTAGTTTTACTGATTTAAACCCAGAGTATGTTCTAATTTGGCCCAAGCTTTATCCATTTCAACTGATGGATGTTCTTTACTGAAAACATGCTTTTTAAAACCTTCCTGTTCTTTTTGATATGTTTTAAATAACTCATCATTATATAATCTTGACTGATTTACATTGGCTATACGGTCACAAATTTTTACCGCTGTGGCCTTCCAATTATTTCTGATTTTGGGATACGTTTTTGATTTTCGTTCTTTTCTATTTCTTCCTAATTCATCTGTTACTGCATAAACAATTTCAGCTACTTCTTTACCGAAGGCCTTCTTAACATCGTTATAAGAAAGGTCGGTATCCTCTAAAACATCATGTAATGCAGATGCCACTATTACACTTTCATCATAGCCAAGTTCTTCAGCGATAGCTACTACTTGTTTTATATGATAGGTGTACGGATAAATATCGTAAGACTGGTTAGCATGTGCTTTTTCTGCAACCATTAACGCTCTTTCTTTATTCGTCATTTTAGTTTTTTACTTTAATATCATCTTCTCTAAGCACCAACTCAAAAACATTTGGATTTTTTATTTTCTTGGCGTAGTAAAGTTTAAAAGCCTGAGGTTCTGTTAAATCAATTTCCAATGAGCCTTTTCCAAATAGCATTGATTTCTTACCATTTTTTGATATTATAGACTCTGTTATTAATTCTAAACTGTGTTTTCCCTTACCCAAATAAACCTTATTGTGATACTTAACACCTTTTTTATTCATCCCAAACCTTTTTTGCTTCACACCGTCAATTGTAATGGTTAACTTCTCATACTTTTGAAGTGAACCAAGTACATGTGTAAAATCAACAGCAATTAAATTTTTGTTTTCCTCTTCAGAGCTAATATTCTGATTATCGGTTTTTGCCACATCAACCCATAAAAAATATTTCAAATTTTGCTTGCCATATTTCACCCATCCAAATCCATTATCGGCCCATTCAGAACCCCAAGAATTTTTTATTAACCATGCTCTTTTATTATCATCCCAACCAACTACGGAAATTGCATGATTTGTCGAATTTCCAATATTTTCATCATCAAACATACCATTTGAATACTCCCCATTTTTCAACTTATTCTCATCAACAAATATCCCAGCTGTAAGTGCCCCATGCTTTGTAATCGCCTCTTTTATTTGATTTTTTGTAGGTTGAATGTGGTTCTTATTTCTATCCCATCGATCTAGCCAACCATAATTTGCTATTTGGATATTCTTCCCATTTTGTAATATGCAATTTGATTGATTGCCTTGATATTTTTGCTGATATTCTTGATTTAGTTCGTATTCATTTTCAATCATCCACTGATAAACCTTTGATGGATGTCCGCCATTACATCCACCCCAATCTTTATTGCTTGGAATTCGTACACAATTTAATATCTGCTGCTCTGATAAATCTAAATTATCTCCATTAATTAATAAATTACTTGATTCAATTGCTGATATAGCAGCAAATGCCCAACATGAACCGCACGTCCCTTGTTCTTTAGCCTTGGTTACACCACCTACTCTTCTAAGGTCAAAACTAAATGCGCTGGCATTTCCAAATTTCTCAAGACTACTTTCATATATATCCTTGCCAGCTCCAATATATTCATCTTGTTTCTTTATAAGATCTATTCTTTCTTCTTTTGATATTGTAACAAAGCCCGTTCCATATTGGGAAAGACAACTTTGAATAACGATAAATAAACCTATTAATACTAAATATCCTTTCATTTTCTTTTTTTTAATTAAAAAATATCTTCCCCAAAATTATCTTCTTCATCAAATGCTTCTCCATCATTCAACCCACCTAAAATCTCATCCTCGGAACCAATTTCTTCAAGCTCCACACTTTCTAAATCTTCAAGTTCGTCTTCAACTTCACTGAAATCTTGATCATTTTTAGATACTGGCTCATCTATTGGTTTAATATCTTTCTTTAAACCATTTTCAAAATCAGTATTCTCATGAAATAATTTGAAAAACTCTGTCTTATCTTCTTCCGAGAATGAATCCCATTCTTCTTTTGAATAAGTATTATAGTGTTGTCCTTTCCAAGTAAAAAAACCTCCTTGCCCTAATTCTTGTCTTGCAACTTGAAAAGCTTCACCGAATGACATATCATCACTAACATCATCAGCAAAATCTACTGAAGTTGGAACTTCATAATCATATAATTCTGGATCGTCCTCTAAATCAGCATTCTCTATGTCCTCATGGCTGTCCGAATCATCCATAGCGGCTATTTTATCATGTACATACCCAAAGCCCATTGTACCACCAGTGCCTCCTAATAAACCAGCTAACACGGATAGGGGCATTTGATTTGCTTTTATTTTCTCCTCCTGAGCTTTGCTTATTTTAATCCTAAACTTGGATTTCTTATCTGGGTTAGTTTTCAAATTCATCTTTATATGGTTTTGTATCTTTGTTTTTTAATATTGAAATATAATAACTCATATCACAACCACTGTTAAATTCGCGCAACTAATTTTAATCCAAGATATTTGTACCAACAATTCTTGTCAATGGTACAAGAATGAGTGAAGCAATAATATCGATAATTAATAAACTAAGTCCAATTGACAGAGCAGAGGCTATACTTACATTTTCTTGCACCAGATTTACCTCAACCGTACTCATGTATATTTTGATTTTATCAAAACTTGACCAAGAGATTGCAATCGTAGAAACGTTAACAAATAATAGAAAAGCAATAGCCACCTCAACAATTATTTTTAATAGGGCATCGATAAGAGAAGTAGAAATCAAAAATAATATTCCACCTACAATAGAACATCCTATAGTAATGCCTACTAATTGAATAAAGCTTTTGTTTTCATTAAAAGTAAGATTGTTCAATAATATGACAAAAACTATAAAGAAAATGAGGATGGCAATGTTAAATACTACGGTTGTGTTAGATGCTTTTTTACTTTCCATTTTAAGTTGTGATTTAAATTCAACGATGAAAGTAATTTGGGGTAAGAGAATCTTTTAAAAAAAATGTATGGAACCCTTGTTTTGATATATGAATTTAGATTTAGCTACTCGAAAAGGAGATTAAAGTATTTTGACCTATTTTAATTTTATCATTGATTTCAATAAATACTTGTTCCTCTGCTCCAATGGTTTCCTTTATATCATGTTCATTATAAATATGAGTCTTATGCATACTATTTAAATCCTTCACAATTAGTTTTGAGTCATTTTCCCGAATAACTACTTTTAACTCAAAATGAACTCTAGATACTGCTGAATCAAATTTTGTTGGTATTAATATCGGCTCAGCAGTTGGGTTATTCGTTTTTATTTTTTCAGCACTTCTGCCTAAAACATATGTTTTATCGGGAACAATTTGAACTATTGTCAAAATTTCTTTTGAATGCCAGTGAGAAATTGTCAATCTATACAGTTTTGGAGAAACCTTTAAATTGATAATTTCGGTAATAATAGTACCTGTCTTACTTTTCTTTAAAACATTTTTATGTGAAAAATGTTTTTCTATGTTCAAATTCACTTTTTTATTACAACTCCTGCAACAGATTTTAATATCCTTACCCCTATTAATCCATGATTCAGGAATCTTCACCATTAAACCGCAATTTTTGCAGGTATGTCTCATCTATTAAAAATCAGAATTAAAGTCATCATCATATTCATCTTCGCCCATTTCGTTATCATCTTCTTCGAAATCCACTTCTTCCATTGAATCCCCTGTTTCATCATCAAAATCATTTTCGTCATCATCAACCTCAAGATAAGTATAATCTAATTCAATAATATTATCGGCATTTACCGGTAACTCAATTATTACTGATTCATCATCAACTTCTATTTCATAAATAATATCATCCATATTTAATGAGTTTTAAGCCAGGTAACATTGCATTTACGATTATTACATGTTTTCTTGTTCTTATAATATGATCCATCCCTATTTCCCATCGATAGTTCTATATCACATTTAGGACATAAAAATTCCAATTGGAAGTTTGCTTTTAAAGCATCTAATTTACTCTCTTTCTTTTGCTCTGAAATACCAAGAGAGGAAACCATAGTTCCTAAAAGTGTCGCACCTATCATTAAAGGGTATCTCAAATCAGAACCTAAATTTGGTATGAGGAAAATTATCAATACGACAACCAGAGTAATCAACAATCTGGGTAACATAGCTAAAAGACGATAGTACTTGGTAATTTTTCTTCGTTTGGTTTTGAAGCCCTCTTCAAGCTTTAACAATTCTTCAAATTCATGGGTGAAATCAACTCGTTCTTTCTTAAGATATGAATTTAATAAAGCAAAAAGCTGATTGCCCTCTAGCTGATGATTGCCAAATCTAACTACATCTTTATCTGTAATCTTTTTAGAAACTACCCTACGACCGTTAATAAAAGTTCCATTGGTAGAATCCAAATCTATTAAATCAAAACTTTTAAGATCTTTAGAAATTGTGATTTCAGCATGGCTTGCACTAACACTGGCTTCCTTTGCTTGGTAATCATTACTTTCTGCTCTTCCTATGGTAAACTTCATACTAGTACCAATAAACAAATTCTTTAATTCTTTTAATCATAGTTTCGCTAAAGCTTATTACCCTTTCACCAGCCCCATCACTAGAGGTAAAATAGACTTTACCATGTTTAGAATTTATTTTATAAACACGATTTCGATTCAATATATAACTTCTACTTATCCTATCAATAGAAGCTATCTTTAGCAATCTCTTTTCAATAAATGCTATGGCCTTACTTTCAACTCTTACCTTACCGTTACTTAAATGAATCTCAGTAAAGCTTCCATCAGCTAGGCAGTAACAAATTTCATTAACAGACTCTAAATCAACTCTACCTTTAGATTTTATTCTAAATTTCTCTTCAGGTGCATTTATATCAAAAGGGTAACATCTTAACCTATTTACTAATTGTTTCATTGATGAAACTAGGTTATTTAAATTGAAACAAAAAACTATATCTTCCTCCCATCCAGAAAAGTTAAAAAAAACGGAAGGATGATCTACAGCAACTACAATTTGGGCATGAAGTCTACTACTTTTTTTTTTATTTTGCTCATTCTCATCATTACGATAACAACTAATAAATTCTCTCAGTTCTTCACGATGTTCTAAATCATCCCCAGAAAGTTTATAAAAAACTAGTTGCTCATCATTATCAACATATTTATTTTTATGTAAATCCCATTGTCTATTTAATATTTCTTCTAATATTTCATCATTAAAATTCTTGAACTTAGGTTTTTTATTTTTCTGTACTAGGGACATATAGACAATCAATTTTGATTGACAATATAAAAAATTTGACCCTATTAATAACCCATTAAGAAATAGAATCAATATTTTTCCACTTGGTCGGGTAATTTGAAAAATATTTCACATCATTATCATCAAATTCTACAATTATTGCAGTATTATTATCATCACTCAATTCTTTACATCTTGTTCTGATTTGAATAAGCTTATCATCTATGCTCATCTTTCTAGAGCCTAATAAGAATAACAACTCCTGTTCACTAAATACTTCCAAAACACCATCAGAACATATAAAACCAATATCCCCTTTTTGAATATCGGATAAGAAATTTACTTCAGGTTTCCGCTTTTTATCATCAGAGTTTGCAATAACTGCCCTCGTTATTTGATTTCTTAAAGGATGTTGCTTTATATCTTTTTGGTTTAATTCCCCTAGTTTAACCATTTCTGAAACAACTGAATGATCCCATGTTTGCCAAAATTTGCTATTTCTAACAATTATTATACGTGTATCCCCCATATGAAAAGTAAATAATCCGTTTTTAGACATATAAATAACTGCTATTGTTGTAGCAGCACCATTTAGGTTTTCATCTTCAATAACAAGCGAGTTAAGCTTACTCTGAACTTCATGAATAATTCTTTCAAAATCATTCTCTGTTTTTATTCTTTCAAGAGCTGTTCTTTTTAAAATTTCCTTCACTACAAATGAACTTACAAATTCACCGAAAGCTGCACCACCTACTCCATCACAAACAATTAAACAATTCTTATTAAACCCCAACGAATCTTCGTTTTTTTGCCTTTTACCAATATTAGTGTAATGTGCGATTTTCATTTATTTGATATTTAAGAATCTTAAAGTAACAAAATTGAAGTTTTTATTAAATCAACAACTATTTTAATACATGAAACCAGAGTTTTGATTCATGAGCAAAGCAATTTGAATACTATTTAAATTTTTATATGTAAAATAAAAGATTAAAATAAGTGAAATAGTATAAACCAATTATAGCGAGCGAAACTTGTTTCGTGCTGCAAGTCCCAAATCCTTACCAAAAAAACTTAGTGCTGGATCCTTTTTCGATGGCATTGCGGTTCTGAGAGATTAGCAATTTTATGACATCGAAATAGGGCACTCCTACTTAGCCGTAGGACACCTTTTTTACTAAAAAATAAGTTGATAATCAGTATGTTATATTATTTTTTACTAAAAAATCTTGCTACTATAAAATTTAAACATCTAACAATTAGATACTTATAAAAATAACCTGCGCCAGCAGGTTATCCTCTTGCTTCTCCGAACTTGTTGCAAAGCAACACATAAAGGAAAGTTATTCATAAACAAAAAGTAGGTAAGTTGCTACCGATAGAATTGTGGCTTTGCACTTACACCTATCAGGACCCTACAAAAATCCTTTAGGAACCCTTGTGCAAAAGTTAGGGTAAGGATTTGAGAGCTCTCATGTAATCTGTTATATAGCACAAGAAGAATGACCAACTATAAAGCAAGCATATACATTGGTTCAAATTGGATGTATTTATGTTAAAATTTCTTAAAAATTGGAGTGTTTGCAAATTGTTTGCAAATAAAAAAGCCTCAGAAGGTATAAATCTTCTGAGACTACAGTAGTACTGGTGATCGCGATAGGATTCGAACCTATGACCGTCTGCTTAGAAGGCAGATGCTCTATCCAGCTGAGCTACGCGACCTATTTTGCGGGTGCAAATATAGCGATGTATGTTCTAGTTTTAAAATTATTGGATTTAATATTTCAGAAAATAAACCAAAACTAAAAGAAGTATTAAAAATTGTGCCCGAAAGACATCTAATTTGAATATGCGATTTCGGCCCATATTGATTTACTACCGGATGCCTCACATAACTTATTAATTCTTACGATTTTACCTTTATGAATAACATCGATTCTTTTAGAGTTACTAGCCCCACAATTATTCACTCCAATAGCACCATTTCTTATCGACTTATCTGTTTTAAATCGAACAAAATCACCATCTAAATGAATATCTGAGGCAACATCATACAGTTTATTCCCATTCGTTTCTTGATACTGAACATAACCTACATTACTCAGAAGATTATTAACGGCCTTGGTCAAATCTGCCTTGTGTACCGAATCATTAGGGTTTTCTACAAAATAATTAGAATATGCCTTTAATGTATTAATTCCTTTTGCTTGTTGCCATAAATCAGCACCTGAAGCTCTAATTATAGAATCCAATTTTTCTTGAGTTGCCTCTTCGCTTAATAAAAGTTTATCTTTGGCATCGCTAGCAATAATTCTTAAAGAGTCATTTTTTTCGGCTAAATCTATTGCTTTATTCCTTTCTTGACTAGCGTCAAAAGCGAAATAACCTGCTAGTGCTACAAGCCCAAAAACAAATACCCATAAGATGTTATTTATGGTACGGCTTCGTTTTGTAGCCTTATCAATCTCGGCTATTCTTTCTTGTATTTTACTCATTTTGGATGGTTGATTAGTTGGTTGGTTATCTTATGTAACGTTCAAACTCATGTTCTAGAGACAAAATATCTTTTTTACTAAATTCAGATAAGCCTTTTTCCCATTCGCTCACGGTATCTTCAAAATCATAGATACCGTCCATTTGTTTTTTTAAAGATTTTGTTTGGTTTAAAGAGGCGAAAGTAAATGACGTTGGCACACCCATAATAGGCGCAGCAAATTCTAATCGCTCTTTTAACCCCGATATGGCATCAAAAATTGTGGCATCTAAATAAGAGACTGCAATTAAAGCCACCACTATAAGTACACCGAGACCCATTTTGATATAAGAATTGCGTATTCTGCCTTTTATTTTAATTCTGTGAAGATTAAAACCAGCCTTTAACTCTTCTAGTAAGTCAGAAAGCTTTTCATTACCTGAAGTACTCATTGGTTTGATTATTAGGTTGTTTAGTCGAGTATAAGTTACTGATTTTTTTTATTCAATTAATTAAGAAAGTAACTTGTTGTTCAAAAATATGAGAAAAGGATCATTTTCATTATTATCATAAAGTATGGTATAAACCGCGTAGGCATCTTTATAAAGGTTCATCCTAGTTCTAATTCCAGCTTTTTCTGATGCCAAACTATAGTTTGCTTTTGCCTTTTCTAATTGATTCAAATAAACACAGGCCTCACCCATAGTCCCAAATTTTTCAGGACTTGGATAATAATAATTCTTTGCTGCATTGAAAGCCAATTCAGCAAAAACTCTCACCTCTTTTTTACTTAAATCTAAAAGAAGGTAGAGAAACGCAAGATTAATAGCATTTAAATAAATTTGCTGCCCATCTTCTTCTTCTGTTGAGATTTCAAGAGCTTTCTTATGATGTTTTAACGACACTAAACCATGCTCTTCAAAATTGGTTTGCAAATACTTTTCTTTATATAGATTTCCTAATATATTTAGTAAATCAGCATCTTTTAAAGTTTTCTTATGTCTTTCTAGAATACTAATAGCATCATCTGTGCGCCCTAGAGCGCTCATAGCATCAAGAAGTTTGATTAAACTTCGTTCGTCCAATTTATCAATATTTGGCTCCAGTTCAATAATAGTTGCTGCATGAGATTCCATGTTCTTAGGAAAATTGCTCAAAACCACATTTTCTGACATTTGAAACTTAGCAAATGGTCTTTGATTTATAGGTTTACCTGTTTCTTTATCAATACAATTACTTGCCCTTTTTGGCACCTCGTCAAATATGTGTTCAACCACATCTGTAATTGTAACATTGGGTTCTGTAAATGGTCTTTTATGGTTACCTGAAATTACTTCCAATAAACATTCTGTAAAAAGACTATTTTCTGCATTTGGTAATCGCCATGACTTTTGATTGTCTTGACAAGACGATATCACCCACATGCCCCCCTTATCATTTAATTTTTGTGCTAAACCCTCCATATTTAATAAACCTTCTTGGGTCATTCCTTCTGCATGACAACAATCTAAAAGAAATACGATTTTGTTAGATTTTATGGCATTAATTTTTTCTGTAAGCTCTTCCGCCATCACCCAATGTGTGGCATAGTTTTCTGCAGTCATACCATAAGGCTGTAAAAAAAACTTATGTTGGCTCATATATTTACCACCATGACCAGAGTAATAAATTAAAACAGAAGAATCTTCATCGGTAGTTTCAATCAACTTATTTAGAGAGTTCAATATACCATCACGAGTTGCATCTTTATCACAAACCAAGATGACATTATCCTTATCATAACCAGCTAAATCAGGGTCTATTAAAGTATCATAAAGTTTGGTTGCATCTTTTATCGTGTATGGTAAATCATCACCTACGCCGATTAGAAGCGCATACATTTTAGATTTTGAAGACATTGATATTTTTTTTAATTAGTCCCAAAAATTCAAGATTTTTTGAAAGTCCTTAGACCCTTGCACAGATTGTAATAAAACATCGTTATGATAACCATCTGTAGTATACCATTTACCATCAGCAACAGCCTTGTACAAATACTCCAATGCTTTTTCTTGATTATCAATAAATGCATAATATTGGGCATAGGTGTAGTCGATATGCCCGTAGTTGTATGAATCCCTATAGTTTTCAAGTTCTTTCAAAATACGTGCTGTGTTTTTTTTATCATCGATAATATCATAGCAAATTGCCAAAGTACCCAGGTAACTGTATAGCCCATTATTTTGTTTAGAATCAGCATAGACTTGAAGATGTTTTGCAGCATTTTTATAATCTTTTAGATAAAAGAAAGCATCACCCAAAACTTTTGATTGACCAAGCGATAAGTTCTGATTGTCTTTTAGTGAGTTTACTACATTTTGAAAATGCTTCAACGCTTTTTCTGGGCTGGGTCGCAGTAAATAATGTTTTCCCGCTAAAATTGAAAAATTACGCCAATCCGATGCAGACATTAGTAATTTAGTATTTGCTAATAAATCTTCAACTTTATTGTCATCATTACCTGATTTTATATACGCCATCAACAAAACACGTTTTAACAGCTTGTTTTCTTTGGTCTTTATAAAAGGTGTTAGTAAATCAATAGTCGCCTTGTAATTTCCTAATTCAATCTCAGAAAGTCCTTTTATGTAGTATCTAAATTCGCATTGAGCACAATCTTTAAAGTCTACTTCATTTATATTAGTTCTAGAGAATATTCGAGCAACATCTTCAGGTCTATTAACAAATTGTAAAGCAACCGTCATCATACTGGAATTTGTCTCTAAATCATCAGGATAAGTATCATATTCATTTTTCAAATACTCATAGGTAGCCCTATTGTCGCCGCCTAAAAGCGCTTCATACATATTCAAAAGATTACTTTGTCTTTTATTACTATTGGGTGCTTTTCGTAGTAATTTCAGAAGACTATCTGCCTTGATGTAATTTCCTTTGTTGTAGAAATGTGCAATTCTATCTACTTTCGGTTCAAAATATGATTTATCAGCCTTAATCGCTGCATTAATGAGTTTAAGATATTCTTCATCATTACCATAAACAGCTTTGGCATTTAGTACATGCTGATATGCCTCAAAATTAGGAGGTGTTTCTTGTAAATTTTCCAATGGATTTTCTTCAACAACAAAATACCCTAAAATCCTTTGTTTTAAAGCCTCAATACATTCTAGAGGTGCATCAGGATTACATTTTACTGGATTGAATGAAATAAATGTTTTATTCAACTTATCATCAGTGATTGATGACTGAAAAATTAACTCATTCTTATTTAAATAAAAATTACCAGTAATAACTTTAGACGGTTTTAAATACTCACTTAACACCTTTGCTTCGGACAAAGGTTCCATAGAAGCTTTGAGAACGTTTGCATAGTCATCAATAATTTTAGGAGATATTACCTGAGCAATTTTATTTTGTGTAATACCATGCAAAATCCAATCCACAACCATTTTCCCAACTACATCATACTTTTCATTGCCTGTATTATTATCAAATTTAACTATGGCAATTTTATCACTCATAGGTTCACTTGAAAGTAATGGGGCAACTGCTGTCGAGGTATTGAAAAAATTTGTTCGAATAATAAAAACGACGGAAATTAAACACAATGCCCCAAGAATCGCTGTAGAAATAAAATACATTTTTCGAAAGCGTAAATAATCAGGATGAACATTTTTTTGATTGCCAATAGGTGGATCTATCTCAACTCCTGATTTAGAAGATACTTCGTTTTCTTGATGATAACTTTCATCGGCTACATTTTCTACTTTTATTCCATACTGCCATAATATGAAAATATATAATGGGAAGCAGATTATTAAAACCAATAATAAAATGGTCAATGATGACTTCGGGAGGTTCAAAGGCTCTGTTAATAATGAAATTACTTGTAGCAGTACCCAGCTAGAAACTACATAAATTGAAAGTCGCTTGAAAACATCTTTTTCTCGACATTCACTTAAGAATTCATTGAACTTCATTTGGTTTGGTTGACTTAATACCCCAATCAGCTACTAATTAGCATTCTAGATTTGCATGGAATACTTATTTTCACTAATATAGAACATAAACCACAAAAAAAACAAGTATCATGCCAACTAAAGACGTTAACGAAGCCTCATCTAAACCGGGGGTAAACATTGATCCGAAAACTGCTTCTTCTAAACCAGGAGTGAACATTGATCCTAAAACTGCTTCCTCTAAACCCGGAGTAAACATCGATCCTAAAGGGTAAAGTTTAAAAAGCTATTAACAAAAAAGCCGAATACAAGTTTGTATTCGGCTTTTTTTTGTCGGGGTGGCAGGACGGAAACCCTGCCACGCTATCCCTTCAAATTCAATACCTTATGAGTTTTTCAACTTTGTAGGTAACCGAATAGGTAACTTTTTATTTGATCTAACTTGCGTTAAATTGGGGGCAAAGATATACAAAGCGGAAATCTAAAGCAACTGAATTTTCGAATAAAAATGGAACGATAACTCACTGAAGTTGGTGCTACGCTCAATACCACTTTCAACTTTCCTTCAATTGAATTAGATTATACTATTAACAAGAATTAAGGCACAATAATTGCAGTTAATTTTGGTATATGGTCTGACCTCTAAATAAAGCGTAGCCCCAATTCAATATTCGCTTTGACCTACAATGGTAACTAACGCTCAAAGGTCAGCTTATGGAACTACATTTACTATCTCAAGAACTTTCGGAAGAATTAGCAAGAATTGAATCAATCACAAAGGATGTCGTCAAAAAAAGTGATCTGTCCATTGTGCTCTGTAGAAACCTGCTGACCAAACTAAAAAGACTTATCTCAAAAAAGAAATTTGAATCACCCGCCAAAGAAATTCTTTTTTTCAAATACACCAAACAAGTACCCCTGTCGAACCTGGTCTATTTCTTTGAGCTCAAATCCTTTGAAATTCATTATCCCAAAGGGGATGGCTCAACCAAAAGGAAATACACCACAAGGAAGTTGAAAAAGTTAAATGATTTTTTTTCTCGAAACCTTGATTTCATTCAATATATAGACCAAGGAAAGACCTATTTGGATACCCATTATTTTACCCGGGAATACTTTAATGAATTCAATATCACCCATGCGAGATACTACTTTCGAGATCCCGATTTCAGTACCTCACATGATTTGTTGTTGGCAAAACTAAGTGCGAATCGAAGATTGATTACTTATCTGGACCATCGATTGAAAAATATTGATCGACCCAACGGACATCCATTCATCCCCTTGACCCAACTCAATTGGACGGCGAGCAAGACCGACATGACGGAATTGGCCTATGCACTAAAAAGTAGTCGTGCCGTAAATGACGGTAAAGTAAGTATTCGCGAAATTATTAAAACGCTTGAACAGGCGTTTCGCTTTAAGAGCGGCGATCCTTACCGAAACTACGGGGAGATTCGAATACGGAAAAAAAGCCGTACAAAATTCTTGGATGATTTGACCACCAGTTTGCTCTTTGATTTGGAAAAAGGAGACGAATAAAAAGGTGTTATTCCCTCTTAAAGAGGTTGTTAAAATTTCCCCTTACCTAGGGAAACCTTGTGAATTTATTTTTCATCATCGACTCATATTTGCTGTATAATATTAAAACTAAGGATATGCCAGCAAATATTATTACCGCAGATGACCTGCAGGAGTTTAAGGAAGAACTTATCTCAGATATTAAGGAACTCTTGACAAACTATGAAAGGGTCACCATTGACAAATGGATAAAATCAAATATCGTAATGAAGAAATTGGGCATCAGTCCTGGAACATTGCAAAACTTTCGCATCAATGAAACCATCCCTTTCTCAAAATTGGGAGGTATTATTTACTACGATGAAGAAGAAATCGATGAGATTCTTAAAAACAACAAGAATTTCTTTCTAAAGAAACAGCTATGATCATTGCAACCTATAACATCCAGAATATCTTCCATAGGGATAGAGCGCTAATAAAAAAATACCGTGAAGAAAATCGGGAACTTTGGATTGAAGAATTTGAACGGCTTATGGTCATGGGGATGCGCACCAATAAGGAATTCAATAGACTCAGAACACTATCAAAACTTTTGGGTTTTGAAGATGCCCAGAACGGTCCTTACCTCACCATGGTACATAAAGCCGGACAACTATTCCTAAAAAAGGATGCAGCCTCAGAGGCCAATAAAGCAAGCCCTTTAACCAATTGGAACGGGTGGGTCAGATTAAACTCAACCCCCATAAATGAAGTGGCCATAGCAAACAAAGCGAAGGTCGTTGAGGAAGTTTCACCAGATATACTGATCTTATTGGAGGTCGAGGACAGGTCATCGCTACTGGAATTTAACAAGAGTTTTTTATCTGACACCTATACCCATATCCTGTATTTAGAGACCAATGACCTGTACGGTAGAGGTATCGGGTTGTTGACCAAATCCGGTTATGAAGTACTTGCAATGAAATCCCATGTCAATGATTTTGATGAAAATGGCAATCCCATTTTTGATATGGACCTACAGGAATATAAAATCAGTACCCCCAATGGTAAAATCGTAAGCATACTGTCAACGTGCTTTTTGGATAACTTGGAACACCATAAGGATGCTAAAAGCAAAATTGAAGTTCAATCCAAAAAGATAGCAGAAGTATATAAGGATAAAGATGGTCCCAATGAATTGATCGCTGTTGTAGGCACACTAAATGTCCCGTCCTACAGTAAACTTCTTGCGCCGTTAACCCTAGGAACCGATTTAAAGGATATTTCAAAACATCACACTTTTGAAGTGGATTTGGACAAAGGAAAAGACTCAAAATATTATCGTTTGGGAGCCTATAAAATGGGCGTTAACTTGAAGCAAAGCGACTATTTGATGCTTTCCAGCAAATTCTATAGAACGGTAAAGGCCTGTGGATTGATAAGAAAAGGGATTTGGTTTAAAAAAAGGCCTCAATGGAATATCCTAAAAAGCATCAAAAATGAACTGCATAGTGCCAGTGAACATCCAATGGTATGGTCGGAACTAAAAATCCGTTAAAAATGGAGTTACAGACAATACAAAACAGGATTTATGAAATACGTGGACAAAGAGTACTCTTAGATTTTGACCTGGCTTTACTTTATGAAACCGAAACTAAACGCCTTAAAGAAGCTGTACGGCGCAATAAAGACCGTTTTCCATCAGATTTTATGTTTGAATTGACAAACGAAGAATACAACTCTTTAAGGACGCAATTTGCGACCTTAGAAAATACAGGTAGAGGAAAACACAGTAAATACAATCCTTTTGCATTTACCGAACAGGGTATTGCAATGTTGGCCAGTGTGTTGCGAACCCCCAAGGCCATAGAAGTCAATATACAGATTGTTCGTGCCTTTGTTTTTCTTAGAAAATATGCTTTATCACATACGGAGTTAACCCAAAAGTTACAGGAGCTGGAAACTAAATACAACCAACAATTTACCGACATTTTTGAGGCCATTAATTACTTGCTGCAAAAAGATAAAAAGCAACTTGCACAAAGCAAAAGAAAACCTATCGGATATAAGAAGGAATAAGAGAATTAACCAACTAACTCGTAAACAAATTTACTCTTTGCATCACCGATCTTCTGCATCAATTCCAATTTGTTCGGCAATATAATACTAGGTATACGATCCAATCCCTGTAAGTATTCTCCCAATTCTTTTTTGTTTTCAAAAATAGTCCGTATTCCATTCTTACCATATTTCTGAAGTCTGGAAATCGTTTCGCCTCCAACACTCGCCGATGATACCAGAGGTATGTTGAAATAAACATCACAACTTATAACTACGTGCTCTTGGTCAGCCAAACTAAAGTCTTTACTAATTGCACTTCTGAGCATGGCACAATGCGTTAGTAGTACATCCAAAAATTTACCACCTTCATCGGCCTTAATTGGCTTTAGGGCAACTTTTAGTTGTCTAAAATTATCCAATTGTCTCAATGGACTTGGTTTTGATTCAATTCTAAATTTCATAATCTATCGCTTTTATATTACTAATTCTTTTGACGAAACTTCTTTTTTTAGCCTTATTTAAAGTTGTTTTACGAATACCAACAATTCTTTACCGACTGCAATAACAATTTCTTTTAGTACTTTATACAGGCTCACAAATAACGCTTTCATCATCCTACATTTTAATTGACATGAGCACAGCCAGTGCTAGTGCCATACTATTGTTTTCTATTTCCAAATAGGCTGCCTCATCATGATTTGACAGGAAACCCAACTCCACCAAAATTGCTGGGCATACCGCTATCGATTCGCGTAGTACTTGAAAGTTTGCTCTTTTAAGCCCCCTACTTCTATATCCCAATTTTTGAGTAAGCGTTTCTACTATGGATTGGCCCAAGCGCATTGATTCCACTTGGTTTTTGGTCGTTATGCTTGTTTTGCTATGCAGGTAAATTTCAACGCCTGTAGCCCTTTCATTTTTAGCATGATTGCAATGCAACGATATAAAAAGGTCGGGTTGAATTGCCTTTACCAGTTTAGTCCGATGCCGCAGTGAAATAAGTGTGTCCGTGTATCTTGTCAAATACAAATCATATTCATTATTGAGGACTTTCCTATTAAACTCTAGCATTGCTTTTGCAATGGCCAGTGTGATATCTTTCTCTTTTATATGATTGGTTCCTATAGCTCCAGAATCCATTCCACCATGTCCGGCATCAATTATGATTACCTTTTTATGTTGTGCTACGGGCATATGTAAAGGCATCAAAAAAAGTAGCGTTATCAACAGTTTTACTGGTTTCATATTTACTTGCATTTAGGTAACTATCCATTGCACAATTTTTAAAGATTTCAACCAATGCATAACTATACTTCAAAATTTAACGCTGATTACCGTTAATATTTTCAGTTTTTCTCCCTTTCCATGCATTCCCTTATAGATTTCGTAAAAAGTTATTTCAAACAGGTTCCCTAAGCGCATTGGAGAACCATAAAAACGTAAGCGTTATGAAAAAAACAGTTTATCCTTTGTGGGCCATGCTCCTAATGAGCCTACCCACATTTGCACAAATCGGAGGTATTGAAGATTCGGTAAATGATGTTTCCGATACCATTAGGTCTATTTTCCCTCTACTATTGGGGGTCATTTTCCTTATCGGATTCTTATTTAATGCAGGTCATTTCTTCGGCGAAAATGCAGACCTCAAAAAGGGAATTACCCGTGTTTTGGTTTTTGTACTCATAGCAGGGGCGGTAGTGGGCATCTTTACCTATCTCATTGGAATAGTAGTCTAAGGTCGATAATCGACATTAAAAAACTATACAATGAAAAGGTATGAAGTTTATAAAAACATTCGCAAAGGGGCAATGATATGGGGGCTTCCCATATCCCTCTTTGCAATGATGATGCTCTTAATACTGGGATCCCTGCTGATAATCATTTTTTCATTCAGCCTTTGGGTCATCATCGGAGCATTCTTACTAAACGGTACATTCTATATCGTTCTGACCAAAATTGCCCGTAAAGCAATAACCCTAAACATCGTTAAAATATTTCCTAAAATCATAAGCAACAAGAAAGAAAACATACAATACTATGTCGATTATTAATACAGCATCATATAACCCTATCATAGAAATACGGGATAATTTAATATTTGCCAACAATGGCAATATCATTGCCTGTTATCGTGGAGAACTCCCTGAGATCTATTCTTTATCGGAAAAGGATTTCGAGGACTTACACAGTATTTGGTTTCAAGCACTAAAGTCTTTGCCCGTTGGTTCCGTTATTCATAAGCAAGATGTTTACCTAAAGAAAGGGTTTAGCTCGGAATACCTACCCAATAATACTTTTCTTGGAAAAGCAACACACGACCATTTCAAAGGAAGGGAATACATAGAACATCGTTGCTATCTATTCCTCACATTGGCAGGAAACAAAACATTGAACAACCCCAAATATGTAAACCCATTTCGGAAAATAAGTAAAGGGATTTACCAAGAATTAAATCAGAACGTTCACAGTTTCATTGGTTCGGTAAATGATTCCATTTCCTATATCAACAATAGCCGCAAAGTTCAATTTCTACCTTTAAAGGAATCCGAAATACTCAATTTTTCACAAACCTTTTTTAACGGTTTCAATCTCAATTTTGATACCGATATGCTTTTGGAGAAATCCAAAATTACCATAGGCAATAATCATTTTGACGTATTAGCCATCAATAGTGAATCCTGTTTTGGCGAAAACGTACAAACAAGTAAAATCAACGAACGTTTTACTTCGGATGATTTTGTATTTCATCAAGGGTATATCGATGGTTTGGGACTTTCCCTGAATGAAAATCATATCGTTAATCAAATCCTTTATTTAGATGATAAACAGAAATGGCGAAAACTCTTAGAAAAGAAGATTGAGGAACTTAAAAAGAGTTCGAATTTTGGTACGCAGAACAAAGTCATTCTTAAAAAAATTGAGCATATCGTTGACCAAATCAACAATGATGATAGCGCAAGAATCATAAGAGGACATTTGAATATTGTCTATTGGGACCGGGAAGCCCAACAGCTGGAAAGCATAGGCTCACAAATAAAATCGGAATTTAAGGAACTGGATATTACTCCATACTATCCAAGGGGTGAGGAACGTAAAAATTATATTCTAAATAGCCATCCCTGTTTTTCTTCCAATTTTTCAAATGAGGATTTGTACGTGACCGATTTGAAACATGCGCTTTGCCTTTTCATAAACAACACCAGCTACAGGACGGATAGGCAAGGAATTATATTCAATGATAGGGAACATAACATCCCCGTGTTAAAGGATGTTTGGGACGAGAAAAAGAAACGTATCAAAGCGAGGAACTTTGCCATTTTTGCGCCTACGGGAGAGGGGAAATCCTTTTTGGCAAACAACATATTACGGCAGTATTTTGAAATGGGTGTGCGCCTTGTCATTATTGACTTGGGAGGTTCCTACACCAAGTTTGCCAGTCTGTATCCCGAACAATATACTGTACTGCGCTATGAAAGCGGCAAGAGCCTTGGTATCAATCCCTTCTTTATAACAAAAGGTGACGATGTCACCCCAGAGCGGTTAGAGGATCTATCTGTATTCCTATTTGAACTGATTGGGGAAGGCACCAAGCCAAAAAAGGAACAGTCCGTAGCCCTCAAGAAAATATTACACGCTTATTATAAAAAAAATGCAGAGGGGCATTCCCTCGATAGTTTTTATACCTATATCGAATCGCAACGGGAAAATCTATTGACCCAACTGCATATTCATTCTGATTACTTCAATATTGAAGGGTTCTTGCATATCCTATCTGAGTATGTACGTGATGGATTGTATAGTTTTTTATTTGAAACAAGTGAAGACCAATCCTATAAGATTGAGGACAAGCGATTGATTGTATTTGAACTGGATGAGGTAAAGGACAATAAAGAAATTCTTTCCGTAATGCTCAAACTGATCAAAACAGCAATACAACGAACCATTTGGCAAAATAAAGAAGAAAAGGGTATTATCCTTTTTGATGAGTTCGCCAAACAATTAAAATTCGATAACGTGCTGGAATCGGTGGAATTCTATTACCAAGCTATCCGAAAACAAGAGGGAGCAATCGGCATCATACTACAGTCCATTAATCAATTACCAGACAATTCCACTTCGGCAAGTATTCTGGAAAATACACAGGTCATTTACAGCCTTAACAATGAAAAGGGCTATAAAGAATTAAAAAATAGGCTTAGCCTGTCCAGTCACGACCTGAATCAATTAAAATCCATCAAAAATAACTTATCAGGGAAACGTAAGTACACAGAGATTTTTATCAAAATCGGAAAGGAAAGCAACATTTTCAGACTGGAAGTACCCCAAGAAGTTTTCGCTGCTTATCTCACTGATGGCGCCGATAACGAGGCCATAATGGCCTTTTATAAAGAAAGTGGCTGCATGGAGATGGCCATTAAACAATTTGTTCAATTAAAATCAAAAGAGTTATGAGAAGATTCATTTTTATGTGCCTTTTGGCACTCGGATTATTATTGTTGCCCGCACATGCTGCGTGCCAGGGAATGCCCGTGTATGATAACACCAATTTTATCACTCTGGGAAAACAAATTATTGAAGCCGCCAAACAAACAGAAAACCTGATAAAAACGGTGGAGTTTATGAAGCAGCAAAAAGACCGTATCGAGAAGGTCAGCAATGTTGTAAAACAGTTAAAAGCGGTTCGGGAACTTGCCCGAAACAACCAACGTCTTTTTGAGGTGGTCAGAGGTGACGTGAGGAATATTTTGAATTCCCCATATATCAAACCCGAAGAAATTACAAGAGTATCGCAATCCTTTGAAAATATTATCGAAAACTCTTTGGAGGATTTGGATTTTGTACAACAAATCCTATCCAGTGACTATTTAAAAATGACCGATGCAGAAAGGGCTGCTGTATTAAAGGACCGGGAAACAAGCTCCAAAGAAATGGTCGCTGAAATAGAGCGTAAGACCAAGCGATACAATGACATCATTTCCTTTCGGGAAATGCAAGACAGAATTAATAGCAGGGCAACAAATTATTAGGCTATGCAGTTGGCTATCCCATTAATCGGAGGATTGGAATATGTAGACACTGTTTTTCAAACAATTAAAGACAGTGATTTTCTACAGTATACCATTGTAGGTATGAAAGCCCTTGCCATCCTATTCTTCCTAATCAACGTCTTAAAAAAGTACAATGAAGGAGTTGCCAATAGGGATGGATATACGTGGGGGCTTACCCCAACCGAACTGATAAAGAATTTCATCATAGTGATTCTGGTCATTTTTTCAAGTCAGGTACTTGAGGTATTTGATAGTATCCTGGTGGCCATTGAAGGACAGTACAGAAATACCGCACCATCACTTTTGCCACTACAATTACAAGATGTGGAAATTGAGGATGATGTAAGTGGACTGGAAGCCGCTAGCAAGGGGTTGGCTTTATTATATGAGGCATTGACCACACCACTATATGGATTAAAGATATTAGCATTTATATTGAGTGTTTTTCTTTGGTTGTTAGACCTCTTTATTTACCCCCTGTTCTTGGCGGAACGATTCTTTTTGCTGGGGATAATGCAAGCCTTTTTTCCCTTGGTCATAAGCCTTGCCGTGTTTGAAAAGTTTCGGTCAATGGCTTATACTTTTTTCAAATTATACGCGGCTGTTTATATGTTGGTTCCTGCCTTTTTTCTGGTGAATGTATTCGTGAATGCACTCTACACAGAGTTCACTACCAATTTTTGGGTAAACCTTTTCGGCTTTGATTTTGGAAGTTCATTTTTTGCACCCATTATCGAGTTGGGGACCATAGGCTTTATCGTCTTTTTGAAATTCAAATTATACAAACGGGCAACCTCATTCACCTTCAAACTATTTAGTGCCTAAGGCTCTTTTAATTAAAAAAGTAATGAAAAATGAAAACACCATATAAAAACATATACGAGGTCCTGAAAACGAACCGGTTTATAGTTCTGACCGTTGTTACAATGGCGATGCTGTCCACGATTGTTTCAAGTATCATTTCCTTTAAGATGTACCACAAGTCATTGGATGGTTCTTTTGCCATCGCTAAGAATGGCGAAGTGATACCCCTGCAATGGGTACAGCAAAAAGAGAATTTAAAGGTAGAAACCTTAGAACATTTGCGTCTATTTCATACCTATTTCTACGATATAGATGCTACTAATTTTGAAATGAATATTGAAAAAGCCTTATGGCTTGGAAATAGTACAGTGGATAACGTATACAGACAGAAAAAAGCCGATGGTGTGTATAACAGATTGATGCAATACTCCTTAGTTCAAAAGGTAATCAGTATCGATTCTGAAATAGACCTTAAAGCAGAACCCTATCCCTTTAGAACAACTACAGTTTTTCAAATCAATAGGGGGTCGATAATCGACACTTATGAATTGGTGACTACGGGTAAAATTTTACATCTGGAAAAACGAAACTTCCCGAAGAACACGCACGGGCTTTTGATTACGGATTACTTTGAGAACACTTTAAAAAAAATAGACTATGAAAATTGATAAGAAGAAAATCACTTTTGCCGTAGTCATTGGAGCGGTGGTAATTTTCATTGTTGCCTATTCCATATTGACTTTTGGCGGTGATAAAGACGAACAAGATGAACTGCTACAACCCTTAGTACCCACATTAGAAACGGTAAAAGATGATTATACATCTAGGCTTGATGCTGTGGACGATTTAAAGGAAATTAGGGAAACCAACGCACCAAGTATCTATGATGAGAAGTATTTGGATTCAACGGGAGTCTATGACCCTGATTTTATAGAAAAGGAGAAAATGCGTCTTGTCGATAGTATCTACTCCAATAGTCAAATTGATTATAGCACGGGTGCATTTAGAAAACGCACCTCCAATGTAGATAATGCCATAAAGGGTATTATAGGTAAAAAACTAGAAGAGCCTGAAGATGACAAGAGCAAGTCTACAGCAATCTTAGCAAAAGAAATGGCTTTGGAACAACAATTGTTTTTTGCTTCCAACCCTTTACCGAATTCGGCTGTTGAATCAATACCCAGCGTAAATGTAGTTGTCGATTCCAAAGAAGTTATAAAAGCAAATGACCGTTTGGAAATGCGTACCCAAAACGATGTTACTATCAAGGGGTATTTCATTCCAAGAAACACCCTTCTTTTTGGTATTGTCAGCTTTCAACCGAATCGAGTTTTATTGAAAATAGAGAACATTAGAAACATCCCACTAGCTTTTAAAGCCTATGACTACAGGGATAATTTAGAAGGAATCTATATCAAGAATAGTTTTCGGGAAGAACTGAGACAACAAGTACTTGGAGATGTTATAAACGAAGTTAATGTACCTGGCATTCCACAGGTTAGGGGGGTAAAGAGAATATTTCAACGTTCTAACCGTCAGGTAAAAGTAACGGTAAACAATAATTATGTGCTGACCTTAAAGGTCGAGGCAGAACAATAAAAATGAATACTATGAAAAAGTTAATAGTCATGATGAGTTTAGGGCTCATGCTCTCAGCACATGCAAAAAATAAAATTCAGTTAGATACTCTATATGCTAATTCAACAATGACAATGGCGTTGTTTTTCCCAACGGATATTAAACAGGGCATCACAGGATCGGACAATTTTGTTTTTACCTACAATAGAGATAAAGAACAGAATCTGGGTTTATTAAAAGCGGTAAAAGGAGAGCCTAGTAACTTATTGGTGATTACCACAGATGGCACAGTGTATTCCTTTATTTTGAAATATTCGGAACATCTGGAGAACCCCAATCGTTTTATAACAAAGAATGAAAGCATTGGAAACGTCAAGCAAGTTCAAACTGAGCGGACAATTACAAAACAGAGCTTTTCAGTTAAAGATTCGCTGGGACTACTGCGCAGATCTTGTGAATCATTATTAAAACTTCCTGAAGAAAAGAATATCAAGACGAAAATGAGTGATATAAAGTTGAGCCTTAAAAACTTCAAATATCACGGAGATAATGTTTATCTACAGTTTGAGATTGAAAATAAATCCGGTGTACGATTCGATTTTGATTATCTCAATGTTTTTAAGGTAAATAGAAATAAAAAGCGGAATGCATCCTATCAGGAAATTCCCTTAAACCCTATTTATGTTCACAACAAACCCTATCAAATATTACCCAATACAAAAGCGAAGTTGGTTTATGTTGTTCCGAAATTTACTATTGGTGACAGTGAAAAGATGGAGGTAAGGTTACAGGAATTAAACACGACAAGAGCGGTGAATTTAATTTGGTGATAATAACAAAAGCCCTGATTCCATTATCAGGGCTTTTGTTATACGCTCTTATATGTTTCCTAATTATTGCAGCAATCTTTTTTTTGTTGAATAGGTGGACAGGCCACCGTGCCATACGAACAGAATACACAGCAATCTCCCTCTTTAGGGCGTAATACTTCTTTACAATTTTCACAATCATAAAAGAACTGGCAAGCTGTTGTTGGCATTTCTTCTTCTTTCCTATGTCCACAGTTTGGACACCTAATTGTAGATTCTAAAATAGCTTCCATCACTCTATGATTTTATATCCTGTTTTTCCAATAGCGCCTACTATCTCATTAGCAGTTACTCTACTTTTATCAAACTTCACAAAAGCTTTGGATGTTTCATAATTTGCATCTACCTCCAAAATGCCTTCTAGTTTATTTACCTCGTTTTCAATATGGGCTTCGCAACCTGCACACGTCATTCCCTGTATGGAATAGTTCACTTCACTTACGTTACTTTCAGATACATAAACGACTTGCTTTTCAGCATTTGAGTAGGAATAAAATATATGTGAATAGTAGGGAAAGGCTAACATAATACCTGCAAAAATGCTCACCAAAAACAAGAACTTTTTGGATTGAATAAATTTAGGTTTGTCATCATCACAAGCGCAATCAATATCCTGTGTACGTGGTTTTAATTTTTGATACCAGGCAAAACCAAGAATCAAAACGGTTATACCTATTAAAATAGGTCTGTACGGTTCTACCCAAGAAAAGGTAGAAGCTATTCCTGTAGTCCCAGAAAGTAAGGCTAACACAGGAGCAATACAACACAGTGAAGCTACTATAGCTGAAAACAATCCAGCAAAAGCAGTTCGATTAGAGGTCATTGTTTTTTTCATCCTATGCAATTTTTCTTTCAGATGTTACATTACTTAAAATAGCAGTCAAAAAATCTTCATTTTTCTTCGAAATACGATAAAAGATGGTTTGACCATCTCTACGGGTAGTAATTACATTTACATCCTTCATCTTGCGTAAATGTTGGGAAATAGCAGGAACACTCATTTCTAAAATATCAGCAAAGTCACAAGGGCACAATTCGGTTTCCCTCTTCAACAAAAACAATATTTTAAAACGGACTTCATTACCAGCCAGTGCCATAATTTTACTTATGCCTTCAACGGAAGTTGATACCATATTCAAATCTTCTTTACAACGAAGTATTTGGGTGTGGTCGGCCTCTGCCCTGATACAGCTAGTTTCAAGTTTCATATAACTTATTTTGGTCAAAAATATAGATATGTAATTATTTAAGCAAATACTTAAATAAAAACTTGAGTTAAAATAAGTTTGACTCTGAAGATTTGAAAATAAAGAAAGGAATGCCTACTGATAAAAAACAGCTTGGTTTACAGGCTATGACCAATTCATTCTTTGTAACCGTATAGCATTCAAGATAGCCAATAGCGCTACGCCAACATCAGCAAAAACAGCTTCCCACATTGTAGCTAGGCCGCCTGCACCTAAGATCAACACGATAGCTTTAACACCAAAGGCAAGTATAATATTCTGCCATACAATTTTACGTGTAGAACGACTTATTTTAATAGCTCTAACCACTTTTGAAGGCTGGTCGGTTTGGATGATGACGTCTGCGGTTTCAATAGCGACATCACTCCCTAAACCGCCCATAGCGATACCAACGTTACTTGCCGCCAAAACGGGTGCATCATTAATACCATCGCCGATAAAGGCCACTTTGTTTTCTGGGTTTTGTTTTAGCGTTTCGACCTCATTTAATTTATCCTCTGGTAATAACCCACCTTTGGCTTTTTCAATATTCAATTCTTTGGCGACTTGCTGGGTAATGGAATCTTTATCGCCTGAAAGCATCATAATATTTTTGACCCCAACATTATGCAATTCCGTAATTGTTTCTTTTGCATCCTCTTTTAATTCGTCCGCTATCATCACATAACCCGCAAATGTATGGTCAATTGAAACCAACACTATTGATTCTACTATAGAATCTGTTTCATTTGGAATGGTAATATCATTAGCAATCATTAAGGCTTTGTTTCCTACTAAAACAGTTTTTCCGTTTATAATCCCTTTTAAACCTTTACCTGCAATTTCAGATACTTCTTTTGCATCATGGTCATCACCATTTTCTTTGTACTCCATAATGGCTTTTGCAACGGGATGTGTAGATTGTTCTTCCATTGCTATTAGGTATTTCATAAATTGGGATTCTTCCCAACCGATAGCCTTGATTTCTTTGATTTTGAAAACACCTTTGGTAACCGTTCCCGTTTTGTCCATCACCAAGGTGTTTATTTTGGTCATTGCATCTAAGAAAGAAGCTCCTTTAAAAAGAATTCCATTTCTTGATGCTGCGCCCAATCCACCAAAATAGCCCAACGGAATAGAAATGACCAATGCGCAAGGACAAGAGATGACTAAGAAAATCAATGCTCTATACAACCAATTTTGAAGCACATAATCATCAACAAAAAAGTAAGGTAGAAACGTAACTCCAATAGCTAAGAACACTACAATAGGCGTATAGATCCGTGCAAACTGTCTAATAAATAATTCCGTTTTGGATTTACGTGCCGTAGCATTTTGAACTAAGTCTAATATTCTAGCAATTGAGCTATCCTCAAAGGTGTTGGTGACTTTAATTTCAATGACACTTTCTAAATTGATACTACCTGCATATACTTTGGATTCTTTTAAAAGCGAATCAGGTTTGCTTTCTCCTGTTAAAGCAGCCGTATTCAATGAAGCCTTATCGGATAACAGTACACCATCTAACGGAATTTTTTCACCTACTCGGACTTGAATTTTTTCTCCAATCGTTACCTCTTCTGGTGATACATTAATGTAATCATTATCACGAAAAACAGTGGCTTCTTTTGGACGAACATCCAGTAAAGCTTTGATATTTCCTTTAGCTCTATTTACAGCTGCATTTTGGAATAATTCACCAACAGCATAAAAAAGCATTACCGCGACACCTTCAGGATATTCTCCTATTGCAAATGCGCCTATAGTTGCAATTGACATTAAAAGAAATTCGGTAAAGAAATTTCCTCGTATAATACTCTTCCAACCTTCTTTTATTACGGGCAAGCCTACAGGTAAATATGCGATACCGTACCAAGCAATACGAACCCAATCCTTAAAAAAAGAAATATCAAAATAATCTAATCCTATACCAATGATAAGCATTGTAAAACTTATGATTGCAGGTATATAGGTGCCAAAAGAACTACTATCACTGTGGCCGTGATTGTGACCATCATCGTGAGTATGTACTTCTGCCGATTTTGGTTTTAATTCTCTTAAATTGACTTTCTTTTTTTTCATTTAGTATCTAATAATTTTTCAATATCATTTGGAATAGGCATACGTTTTAAAGGTGGCACATTTGCACCTCCGGTATTACCAAGTGGAACGTGATTAATAAATGATTTCCAACCTCCGACAACTAGCCTAAGTATTTGCCCAAAGACTTCTTTGGTGTTTTTTTGCATTAAACCAAACCTTAGCATTAACCAATGGGAATAGGTATGCTCTATCGGGTAAGACTGACCTATAATATGACTACGTTCTAAATGATACCAGGCATCAGCATATTGGTTTTTTAGGAGGCAATGTCTATAATCTTCTAGCTCTGACTTATAAGCCTCTTTTAGATGTCTCGGGATTTTTACATTAAACTTCATATCCATCTATTTTGGATAAAAGTAGCTTAATGGTCAGTGCAACGGAAGTGCATTTATTAGGCACTGCATTTATCGCAAATACCTTTTACAACCAAGTTTACATTTTCCGAAACAAAACCATCGGGGACCTTTATTAGTGGGATTTTATGTTCCGTTAAACACACGGTTTCTCCACAATTGTTACAATGAAAATGAAGGTGTAAATCTTGTTCCATTTCACAATTGCAACCTTCTTCACACATCGCATATTTGGTGATGCCAGTGCCATCATCTATTTGATGTACAATTGCTTTTTCCTCAAATGTTTTAAGGGTTCTATAAAGGGTAGTTCTATCTGCTTTTGCGAAAGCATTTTCTATATCACTCAAAGTAACTGCCACCTTTTTTCCTGCAAGAAACTTGGATATCAGCAGGCGCATTGCTGTTATCCGAACTCCCTTTGATTCTAATAATTCTTCTATTGTTTGCATAATTAATCGTTGTCTTCGTTTCCAAAGGGTTTTAAAATGATTCCAATACTAAAGATAAAACCATCTGTAGGCGCATATATTTCTGGAAAAGTAGGGTTTTCGTGAGGGGGCAGAACTAAAGGCGAAAAACGACTTTGTCTTCGGTCTGTAAAGTTCTCAAAATTTACAAATGTACTTCCCCATTTAAAATTACGCATTACAAGCAAGCCCATTGTAAAGAAATCGGTTGTTTCAAACCCGTTTGAAAGTAATTGTTTTCCTGTGTAAAAGGTTTCATAACCTATACGCCATTTTTCAGATTCATACATCAAAACACTCCCTGCATTGTGCTTTGCGGTCAGTGGTTTCTGTGGATTGCCAGGTAGATAATTTAGGCGTGTGTCTATAAATGCGTAATTCAAAAACCACCTAAAATCTTTATAGGTAAACTTGATATTGGTCTCGGCCCCTTTACTTAGAATTTCTCCAGAAGCATTTTCAAACTGAAATAAATCACCATCAACGGAATTAAGTAACAATCCATTTCTAATAGCAGTCAGATAAAACAATTGGTTTACGGAAAAACCTACTTCATCGGTCAATCTTGTTTGATAGTTAAAATCTAGGTTAAGCCCATAAGAACGTTCCGCCTTCAAAGCATCCTTATCAATCTGTAAGACATTTCGAAAGTTTATGAATTCCGCTTCCTCAGTAAAAATATCGGGGACTTTATAGCCCAAACCACCCCCAAGTCTGCTAGAAAAGTTGTTGTTTGATTTATATAATAGGGAAATTCTTGGCAGCGCAAAGAATCCCCAATCAATGGCATAATCGGTGCGCAGTCCTGTTTCAAGAATCCATTGTTCCGTAACGTCATAGATGTTATTAGCAAACAATCCAACGGTAACGTCCTTTTGGTCACGTTCTAAAGGATTTCCCCGTTCATTAAATACTGTAGAATATAAGTTTGCTCCTAAAACCCAATCTGCTTTTACTCCTTGCTTTTGGTAAGCAGCTTCTGTAAAGGTGTTCCATTGACTCCCTTTAAAAGATAAATCTGGTATGTCCAAACTCCTATCAAAAAAAGCAATACTGTTCTTTACCGAAATAGATTGAACAGAATCTAATTGAGATTCAAAAACGGCCTGAGTACTTACCCGTTTGGATAGGTTTTCTTCGGTATATTGATGAATTCCGTTTTCTCCTTCTTCAATTTTTGTAATATCACCCCCTTTTCTATCATCATAAGTTCCATTGATTCCAAACCAGAAAGTGGTATTATCCGAGGGGTAATAAAACAATTTAGGATTAAAGCTTATAGATTGCGTCTGGGGCAGATTGCTAAAACCGTCATCCTCTGGGTCATATGCTTTTTGATAATGACCTGAACCGTAAAGCGTCCAGCCCCATTTATCCCTTCGTTCGCTATAGAAAACATTGGCGGTACTTCCCAAAGCTTGTGTTTGGGTTAGCATAATATCTAAAGCTGGTTCTTCGTTGGGCGTTTTTGAAACCATATTCACCAATCCTGCAATAGCACCACCGCCATACAATGTTGACGAACTACCTTTGATGATTTCGAATTGCCTTAAATCTAATGGTGGAATCTGTAAAATGCTCAATCCACTCGAAAAACCGCTGTAGAGGGGAAAACCATCACGCAATAGTTGCGTATAACGCCCATCCAAACCTTGTATTCTAATGTTGGTATTTGCGCTGCTCAATGAGGTTTGTTGCATTTGTATTCCGGTACTTTCTCGAAGTACCATAGAAATATTGGTTGGGTTCATTACGGCTTTTTCACCTAATTCCTCAGCCCCAATAAATTCTATTCTAGTAGGTATCTTTTTTACTGTTCTTGTACTTCTTGAGGATTGTACGATTACTTCATCAAGGGCATTTTCATCTTCTTTTAAAAAGAAGATTAATGCTTCGTTTGAAGGAACGGTTATGCTTTTTTCTATTGTTTCAAAACCTAAATAGGAAATTTGCAAGTTATATTCCCCATTGGGGAGGTCTTCAAAGAAAGCGATTCCGTTAAAATTTGTTGTCGCTCCCTTGTTGAGGCTTTCTATATAGATAGTTGCCCCTAGTAATGGCTCTTTTTCTTGCTCTGAAAATATTTTTATTTCTAACGTATTTTGAGCGTAACCAAAAGCACAAAATAGTAGCATAAGCCAATAGCTTAATAGACTTTTATTCATTTGTATTTGTAATAAATTGACTAAATAATGTGGGTGGCGATTTCTTTATCGCTAAGAATTTTAGCCAATACTTTGGGGAGGCTGTAAGATGCGGAGTGAAACTTCTTGAAAGATACCCAACTGTTTAGAAATAATCTTTCCATCAACTAATTGATGTTCCGTCTCTGCGAAGAAATTAAAGGCGGAAATGGCGTGGGCATGACAGCAGTGACACTGGCAAAACGGAGAACAAAGTTCGCAATCTTGGTCGTGGTCTCCGTCAAAATCAACTACTGAGATAGTTTGAGAATCATCTATAATATTTTCATCATCATTACAGGGCACTGCTTGAAGTGCCAAGAAATAAAAAGATAAAATGACTGCCAAAAATTTCACAACGCAAAGATAAAAAGATTTTCGTGCAACTGGGTTGCAAATAACTATCGCAATGAATCAATGACACTCCCGCAAGTCAACATAGCATCCCCGTAATAGGGATTGCGAATCTCTTTTTCAGCACTTAACCAAACCGCGCCCTTATTACTGTTTGCCATAGGACATTGCTGCACATAAAGTGCATTACCCAAATCCTTTAGCTCACCTGCAATAGCGACCATATTCGCATTAAGAATTACGAAATGGGAACGTTGGTCTTCTAATTTTCCCGCTTTAGTGATAGCTTCCAACATTTCAATACTCTTGTCCAAATGTGCTCTTTCCATTGTACCCAAGTCAGAAAAATTTGGCCTTTGCCATATTTCCAAAGTAGCTTTTGCATGTATTGCCGCCTGCTTTGAATTACTGGCCACCAATGCATCTTTTAATTTTAAATAGGCTGGAAATCCTTTTTCAAACTCCTTTTGAAAGGTGTCCGGCAATGTCATTTTCATCTGGTCTTCCGAACTATTGGAATCTTCCTGAGGTTGCATTCCCAGATGGCCTTCATGACCCGTCCTCGTCTTGCCGCCAGCTTTGTTCATCATACTTTTTTTACCCTGTAATTGTGCAGCCGCATCAACTGAAAAAGTTCCATTGGCCACAATTTCTTCGCCTGAATTAAGGCCAGAAATAACTTCCAATTGTTCTCCATTTCTTACCCCTAACATTACCTCCCTCATTTCAAAGACTGGCTCATCTGGTTTGACTTTTATATAGACCAAAGAACGTTCTCCTGTCCACATCACAGCTGAGGAAGGTACCCACAGTTTCGATTCATCACTAAAATTTTTATCATTCTGAATCTTCCCAGTTACGAACATCCCAGGCTTGAATTGTTCATTTTGATTTGCAAGTGTTGCACGCACTGTTACGGTTCTAGTAGCATTGTTAAGTACAGGGTCCACAAATGAAATTTTACCATTAAACGTTTTATTTGGATAGGCATTGGTGGTTATGCTTATTCTTTGCCCTTTTTTTAGTTGTGACAACTGAGTTTCATAGGCATCAAACTCGGCCCAAACTGTACTTAAATTGCTCACCTTTACAATAGGCTGCCCTTTCTTTACATAATCACCTTCCGCGCTCATGACCTCGGAAACCGTACCGGAAACCGTTGCATAAACAGGAAAGTATTCCGTTACCTTAGTGGAGCTTTCTATGGCGTTGATTTGATTTTCCGATAATTTCCAGAGCTTCAATTTGTTACGGACAGCTTGGTACAATTGCGGTTGCGACTGCTTTAAAGATACCGTGGTCAATAGTTCTTGCTGTGCCGCTACCAGTTCAGGAGAATAGATAGTTCCCAGTAATTGTCCTTTTCGAACTTCTTGCCCTTCATAATTAACGTTCAATCGCTCAATCCTTCCGTCAAAATAACTGGCCTGTACGGCAACAGCTTCTTCGTTTATTGCAATTTTACCCGATAGGGAAATGGAATTGTCGTCACCTGCGGATTTAGTGCCGACCACAATGGTCTGTACATTCGCCAAGGCAAGCGCATTATCCGTCATTGAGAATTGTTCAGGCGAAAGACCTCCAGTACCGACTTCAGCAGGAATCAAGTCCATTCCACAAATAGGACAGTCACCCGGTTCAGGCTGCATAATCTGGGGATGCATGGAGCATGTCCACATTTGGTTTTCTGATGCTGTTTCATGGTCATGCTCCGTTGCCTCCATAGTATCGGCATGGGATGTTCCAAAAAGAACATACCCTACTCCCAATCCAATAATGGCCGCAACTGCAATTAAAATTATGCGCTGTTTCATTTCTTTATTTTTAATCGTTTTTTTAATGTAATAATTGAAGGTGAACTGATATACCAGAGGAGAAATCCACTTAATACCGTAATCAAACCTAAAAGTGAAAATGCTCTCAAAACTGTTGTATTGAAGTTATCCCTACCTTCATAATCCATAGTGTGGGTCATCCATAGAAAATCGAAAATGCGCCAATCCCTATGGCGAACTGTTTGAAATTTTCCATCACTAACGGAAACATAGGCCTTTAAAGCTTCATCTGTTTTGTATGAGATGACGTAAGCAGGTAATAACTTTTCGCGATATTCATGGTGTTTTCCAGTTTCAGTAATCTGCTCAATAGATTCCACAATCAAATCACTTCTCATATGACTTTGAGCGATTGATAGTGCTTCATCCCTCGTAATACTCTTCTTTGGTTTTCCATTAATGGCACTGTACAATTGTTTGTTATTTATCCAGTAATAGGGTCTATTGCCAATATCCCTCAATTCAATGGTTTTAACTCCATTTGCAACATCAAGTTGGGATGGGCTTATTAAATCTCCATAGGCTTTAGTTTGATGCTCCAAATTTTTAAAATGGTCACCGTGTATTTCATCGATGTCTGTCCAACTAAAGTATAAACCACTAATTGTCCAAAACAGGAACTGAATGCCTAAAAAGAGACCCAAATACCTGTGCGTTTTTCTGATTTTTGAAGCTGTGTTCCTGCTTACCATAATTATATCGTTTTGCTTCTTAAACGTAGTGCGTTTGCTATTACCGAAACAGAGCTAAAACTCATTGCTAAAGCTGCTATCATTGGTGAGAGTAATATTCCAAAAATTGGGAATAAGACCCCTGCGGCGATAGGTATACCTAAGGTGTTATATATCAATGCAAAAAATAGGTTTTGCTTAATGTTTTTCATTACAGAATCGCTTAGATTCCTTGCTTTTACAATTCCGTTTAAATCACCTTTTACCAAGGTTATCATTGCACTTTCTATGGCTACGTCCGTTCCAGTCCCCATTGCAATCCCCACATCGCTTTTTGCCAAAGCCGGTGCATCATTTATGCCATCACCTGCCATTGCCACTACTTTCCCATTTTCTTGTAGCTTTTCTACCTCTTTGAGCTTGTCTTCTGGTAGCATGCTGGCTTTAAAATCTGCCAGGGCCAATTCAGATGCCACCGCCTGAGCGGTATCGTGATTATCGCCTGTTAGCATTATGACATTAATATTTTTGTCTTGTAATGCTTTGATAGCTTTGGCACTTGTTTTCTTGATTTTATCGCCTATAACAACGTATCCTACGACTTTTCCCTTGATGGCCAGGTACGAAACCGTTTTACCTTGCTTTTGATAGGATTGAGCTTCGTTTTCCATTACCTTGGATAGTGCCGCATTAGCCTGTTCCATCATTTTAGAATTCCCCAGATATACTTTCTTTTGATTTACATGGCCTTCAACACCCTTACCCGTAATTGCCCTAAACCCATCAGCTTTTAAAAATTCCGTTTGTTGTTCCTTCCCGTATTTAACTGTAGCTTCAGCCAATGGATGTTCACTCTGATTGTTCAAGGAAACGATATATCGTAGCACTTCATTTTCGCTAAAACCGTTATCAAAAGAACCTACTTTTTCTACCGTAGGTTTTCCTTCTGTGATTGTTCCTGTCTTGTCAACAATGAGTGTGTCTACCTTATCCATTTTTTCGAGAGCTTCCGCATTTTTGATAAGCACACCATTCTGCGCACCTTTTCCAACACCTACCATAACAGACATTGGTGTAGCTAATCCCAAAGCACAAGGGCAAGCGATTATCAATACGGCAATGGCATTGACCAAAGCATAGACGTAAGCTGGTTCTGGTCCCCATATTGCCCAGACCGCAAAGGTTATCAAGGCAATGATTACCACAACAGGAACGAAATACCCCGAAACCTTATCCGCCAAATTCTGGATTGGTGCGCGACTACGACTAGCATCATTTACCATATGGATGATTTGGGACAATAACGTGTCCGAACCCACTTTTTTAGCTTTCATTAAAAACGACTGATTGCCATTGATGGTTCCACTACTCACCTTATCATCTATAGATTTGTTTACTGGAATAGGTTCACCCGTAATCATCGATTCGTCAATACTCGTATTGCCTTCTGTGATGATACCATCTACAGGAATTTTATCGCCTGGTTTTACCATTAGAATATCATTGAGTGCTATCTCGTCAATACTGACTTCTATTTCTTCACCATCTACAATTTTTATGGCTTTATTGGGTGCTAATTTCAACAGTTCTTTTACTGCCGAATTGGTTTTACTATGCGCACGAGCTTCTAATAATTGACCTAAAAGCACTAAGGTTAGAATTACCGTTGCTGCTTCAAAGTAAACGTGAACAGTACCTGCTTCGGTCTTAAACTGGTCTGGGAAAAAATCGGGTGCGAGCATACCTATTACGCTGAATAACCATGCGACACCAGCACCAATGCCTATGAGCGTAAACATATTCAGGTTCCAGGTTTTTATACTGCGGTAGGCACGTTCAAAAAACATCCAAGTAGCATAAAACACTACTGGAATGGAAAGCACGAACTGAATCCAGTTCCAATAATTCTGTTCCAGAATATCGTATAAGGGATTGTCGGTCAGCATTTCAGACATTGCAATTATGAAAATGGGCAATGTAAATACGACTGCAATCCAGAATTTTTTGCGTAGTGTTTTATAAGTCTTTTCCTCTGCGGACAGGTCGGGTTCCATCGGTACTAAATCCATCCCACAAATTGGACAGCTTCCCGCTTCGTCCTTAATAATTTCAGGATGCATTGGGCAAGTGTATTGCGTATTGGTAGTAGCTGAAAGATTTACTTCCTCAACCAAATCCATTCCGCAGACTGGACAATCACCCGCCTGATTGTAGGTTGTGTCGCCTTCACAATGCATCGGGCAATAGAAAGTTCCCGTCCCTTTGCCTTTAGGTTTCTGTTTCTTTTCTTCAGTTTTTTCGGGGCGCTGACCTGATTTGTAAATACTGTAAGTACCGCCATCTGTTTCTAGTATGCCCTGAAATTTTTCTATTGGTATATCTGATTTCATGTCAATGATAGCCTCAGCTTTTTCCAAACTCACAGAAACTTTTACAACACCATCCACTTTTGAAAGCGTTTTTTCAACGTGCGACTTACAGCCGTTACAGGTCATTCCATTTATAGGATAGGTGCGTGTTTTTATGCCATCTGGTTTGACGGGATGTATATGATATTTACTTTTCTTTTGCTGTACGGCTTCTTCAAATTTGTCTATCGGGATATGATTTTGCATTTCTATCGTCGCAGTTGATGCTTCCAAATCAATAGCAACGTTGATGACATCCGGAACTTCGTTCAAAGCCGACTTCACACTTCTCAGACAACCTTTACAGGTCATTCCTTCTATTTGATATGTATGTTTCATCTTTAAAACTATTTAGTGTTAGACCGGACAAAATATGAAGCCTTTATACCAGAGGCTTGAACAATTCGGGTTGAAGCTTATACAATTTTGTCTAAGTTTTTTCTGTTCCAGTTTTGTACTTTTTTATATGCTGTCATTGACATGCCAGTATTATTTTTGAACTGCTTTGCAAGATGGCTTCCACTACTGTAATCCAGTGAATAAGCAATCTCAGCGAAAGTCATATTGCTCATTTGCAAGAGTTCTTTAGCCTTTTCTACCTTCAGACGGATGAGATATTTTTCAATCGTAATTCCAGCAGTAGCACTAAAGGATTTACTGATTATCGAATATTCCGTCCTTAATTCCCTGGACAGAATTACTGATAGGTTTTCCTGTAACCCTTTTAAGGAATCGAGACTTTTAATCAAAATTGACTTCACGTTCTCAACCAAAATTGAATTTTGGTCATCAATGATTTCAAAACCGTTACGTTCAGCGATCTCCTTGAGAATACCTTTACTTACATGCGCCTCATCCATCACAGTTAATTCGCCAAGCTCAATTGATAACACATTTATTCCAGCATTGTCTAGTTCTTGTTTTAGAACGGTCTTACAGCGGTCACAAACCATATTTTTAAGTTTTACTTTCACGGTATGGGCAGCTTTAATGTTGCTTTTTGACCTAATGACAAATCATCAACATGGCCGGCAATCTCATTATTATTTGTTTTAAAATGCATATGTAAGAAGGTAGAATGATGGGTAAATACCGCCTTGTGCGACTTCGAAAAGAAACCGATAATCTCAACTTCTTTATTTTCTTCAACTCCATTTAAACCAGATTCCTTGTGCTTTTGATGCGAGTGAACGGTATCGCCATCTTTCCAATTAATGACATGCCAACGCAATGATTGGGCGTTTCCTTCAATTAAAAAAGGAATTGGCTTTTCAGTATTAATCCCTAATGCTTTTGCCTGTTCTTCTATGAATCCCTCCAGTTTAATGGAAGAATCAATTTCATTTGGCATTTCTATGTTCTGCCAATTGGAGACTTGGGCATAAACGATTAGTGCCGCCTTTTTATCAAAAGTGGTATCGAAAACAACTTTTTTAGATGCTACGGACGTGTTGAATGCCCTACCATTAAAAATCTGAATCTCACCTTTTAAGTTCTCAAAAGCACCGAGCGCATACAGGTTTTTCCTTTTTGAAAGCGTATCCAATGCAGCCGTTGCTTCTAAATTACCGGACATTAGTGTACGTAATGCTCCTGCATACTTTACTTCTGCATCCCGGGTATTTGGAATACAGCTAACCAGTAATAAGGTTAGTGATACTATGGCAAGAATCTGTTTTAAAGAAGCGGTCATTCTTGTTTATTTTATGGTTTCTGTCACTTTACCACATTTTAGCATTTTATCCCCGAAGTAAGGGTTACGAATTTCTTCTTCGGTTGAAAGCCAGTAACCTCCTTGGTTGTTAAAGGCCATTGGGCAAAATTGTTGATACACCTCGCCAGAAGAAATAGATGCGTCCACTATTGCCGTCATCTTTGCAGTAACATCGGAAAATACCGTGCGCTGTGCTTCAATATCACTGGTTTCCGAAATTTTGGAAAGTAAACCTTTTAAGGCTGTATCGTCTGTATTTTCCATGAGCATTTTCGCCCCAGATTGAGCCTCTTTAGCATCTGAGTTTACTAATGCGGTCTTTACATGGATGTAGTGTTGAAATTGTTCGCCAACATTGTCATCACTAAAAGAAAGCCCTACTATCTTGGTCGTTTCAGTGTTGGAATCCGATGTACTGGTGTTGTCCTTTGTTTCATTTTTACACGAAATCAAACTTGCAAAGGCAAGTATTGTTACTGTTGTTTTAAAAAGTGTCTTCATCTTTGAATTTTAAATTATTGATTTATTAAATAGTTGATAATAGCTGATTGCACATAGTACAACTGCACCGATTGGATTTGATTTATCTGGAACTTTAATTGTAGTTCCTGAATGTCGAGCACATCATTGAAATCTATGGTGCCCGTTTCATAATTTTTAACCAAAATCTGTTCGGCATCCTTGGCCTGTTTCAGGTTTTTTGATTGGGTATCGTAGGCTATTCGGGCCTCATTTCGCTGTGCTATCGCTTTGGCAAAAGCGGACTCCAATACATTCAAGCGTTCTTGTTTTTGAAATGTAATTTCCTCCTTACGAAGTTCGTTCTGCTTGGTTTTTGAAGTATACCGCTTATTGAAAATTGGAATGGAAAGCGAGACCATCGGCATTACAATGTCTTTGCCATTGTCGTTAAAGCTCATATCGGGTCGCTCTTGGACGGGAACGTAGTCCAACCCAAACCCCAACATTGGTGCTCCCTCTTTTTGGTTTAGCAATTCCGCCTGGGTCACCGATTCGTACATTTTATCAAAACGAAGAAGTTCAGGATTCAACTCAAGACTGTCCATAGTGACAGGGTCCCTATCAGGGATGTCCATAGATACGGTCAAATCAACTGTGAGATCCGTATCTCGATTCAATAGATTATTGAAGTTGACCTGCTCTCCTTTAAATTGCTCCCTGAGCATTTGCTTTTGTTGCTCCAATTCGTTCTGACGAATTTGCAGTCGCAACACATCCACGGCACTTGCTTTGCCCACTTCCACCGAAGTCAAGGCCAAGGTCTCATAGGTGTGGAGCAGTTCAATGTTAGTGTCCAAGACCCCTTGTTTGGCCCATAAGCTATAGAGTTCGTAGTACGATTGGGCCACGGCCAGTGCCAATTTTCGCTTTGCAACGACATAGTCCACGTAATCTGTTTCGGCCATTGCAGAGGCGTACTTTTGACGTGTAGCAACTGTCCCGAACCAAGGCAGCATTTGTTTGGCGGAAAAACGGGCAACCTGTGCCCCCGTCCTGGTTTCCGGTTCACTGACAAAATACCCCGCCCCGAATTCGGTATTGGGTAGCCAGTTGGCCTCGTTTTCCTTTTCCCTAGCAATCGTATATCGCAGTTCGTAGGCTTGAATTTTCGGATTATTGGCCTGTGCCTCCGCAATGTATGACTGCAATCCTTGTGCATTTCCCATAGCGGAAACCAACAAAAGACCGATAATAATTTTCAGCTTGTTCATTTGCTTACCTTTTTAAGTTGAACTTCCTTCCGCCATCCAAATAGCACTGGAACGACAAAGAGCGTAATCAAGGCAATGAGCATTCCCCCAAAAGATGGAATGGCCATTGGTATCATAATATCACTTCCCCTCCCCGTGGATGTAAGGATTGGTAACAAGGCCAGTATAGTGGTCGCCGTGGTCATCAAACAAGGTCGAATACGCTTTTCACCGGCCTCAACAACGGAATCATGGACCCCTTTTAAATCCATCGGTTTATTTCTATCAAAAGTCTGGGTCAAATAGGTGGCCATGACCACCCCATCATCAGTGGCTATGCCAAAGAGGGCGATAAAGCCTACCCAGACGGCAACACTTAAATTGATGACATCCATCTGAAAAAGGTCCCGCCAATTCTCGCCAAACAGATTGAAATTGAAGAACCAATCCTGTCCATATAGCCAAATCATAATAAATCCACCTGCAAAAGCGACAGCAATCCC
>Ga0316204_10001528_pt1 | contig 61460 bp, 45 predicted proteins | sample 6monrhotite_MG_2_FD_205661 | JGI IMG/M metagenome (GOLD analysis project Ga0316204, IMG submission 205661) | Microbial mat bacterial communities from mineral coupon in-situ incubated in ocean water Damariscotta River, Maine, United States -... | ecosystem: Environmental > Aquatic > Marine >...
AGGTAAACTGATTAGTGTGCCGCCTGGGGAGTACGGTCGCAAGGCTAAAACTCAAAGGAATTGACGGGGGCTCACACAAGCGGTGGAGCATGTTGCTTAATTCGAGGCAACGCGAAGAACCTTACCTGGTCTTGACATGTGCGGATTAACCTATGGAAACATAGGCCACGCCCTTTGGGTGGAACGTACACAGGTGCTGCATGGCTGTCGTCAGCTCGTGCTGTGAAGTGTTGGGTTAAGTCCCTTAACGAGCGCAACCCCTATCGCTAGTTACTAACGCGTTATGGCGAGGACTCTAGCGAGACTGCCGGTGTCAAACCGGAGGAAGGCGGGGATGACGTCAAGTCCTCATGGCCCTTACGACCAGGGTTGCAAACGTGCTACAATGGCATGGACAGAGCGACGCAAGGCCGCGAGGCGGAGCAAATCGCAAAAACCATGCCCCAGTTCGGATAGCAGGCTGCAATTCGCCTGCTTGAAGCCGGAATCGCTAGTAATCGGAGATCAGCTACGCTCCGGTGAATACGTTCCTGAGCCTTGTACACACCGCCCGTCACGTCATGGAAGTTGACAGTGCCCGAAGTCACCTCGTTTCAGGGGTGCCTACGGCAAGGTTGATGACTGGGACGAAGTCGTAACAAGGTAGCCGTAGGAGAACCTGCGGCTGGATCACCTCCTTTCTAAGGGATTTCCTTAGGCTCGAGTGTCCGTGGAGGCGTCTGAAATATGGCGACGAAGCGGCCCGGAGAGATCCGGATCGAGATAAGTGAGTGCATTCTCGCCCGCCACCCACTCTGTTCTGATCAGATTCAAACCTGATGAGTCCAGAGCCGGCGGATAGCGACTCGGCAACGAGTCGTCAAGTTGGACCCAACTGTTCTCTGGCCCCAAAGCCAGAGGAAACCCATTGCTTACGGCGATGGGTTTTTTCGTGCGCACGTTTCATCTACGACGGTTGCGTAGCTGCGTCAGTCGCCAGATGCACCGAGTTGCCTGCCTGCTGATCAGTCGCTCGCTTCGGGCGGGACGCCCGGATCCGCGCCGGGGAACGGCTCGGGCTGGTGCCAGGTTATCGTGCCTCTCGGTTCCTTTGACGAGATCGGCACGTCTCGGAACCACAGCGTCACGTCGACGATCGAGTCGATCGCCGCGTTTCCCTCGCCCGCCCCAACCTCTGTGCGGAACACGAAATCTGCATGGCCCAGGTCGAGCGCTCGCTCGAGCGCACCCTTCCACGCCCGTCGCTCGTCATCGCGGTGAACCCAGACGATCATCCGCCTCTCGGACGAACCCCCCGCGGCGATGGACAGCTCACCTACGCGCAGCTCGGCACCCTCAGTGACGAGGTAGAGCGAGCCCGCGAAAGAACCGCTGCCGCCCGACGTCCTGAAGCTGAGGTTCGCGACCATGCTTCGTGTGCTCAACTCCGCGAGAGGGGCCACGGAAAAATCCGACACCTCGGTCGAACGAGCGATATCCAACGCTGCTTCCGGGTCGGCACGCGCCGTGATCAACGGGACCCCGGGCGCGAGCCGCCTGACCCTCTGCTCGTGCCGCATCAGTTCCGTCTCAGCCAGAACAGAACCGTTCGGCTCATCGCGAATCGTGACCGTGAGTTCGATGAACGCCGTGAACGCATCGGGCGGGGCATCGGCGGTCGTTCGGAAAATCATGATCTCGGTGCCGAACGAGCCCGCCTGACCGGGACCGGTGTAGATATTGTGCTGCATGCCGGAACTCGACCCGTCCCGCTCGGGCGGCTCATAGATCCCGATGACGCCCTCGCGCCGGACCTGCCGGGTCACCCACAGCGGGGTCGTGTCCCAAAGCACCTGGGCAGAGCCGGGGGGGAGGCGAGCCCACATGCGATCTTGGAACCAACGGACTTTGTATGGGATCGTTTGGGCGTCCGCGCTGATGCGATCCCGGATGACAACCTGAGTGGTCATGCCGTTGGTGAAGTAAGCCAGCAGTTGCTCGCTCGACAGGCGTCGATCCAGCACCGCCCGGGCGAGCACGTCCCCCCACCTGGGTTCCCACGGAGCGGCGCGATCGGCCTGGTGGTCGAGTGCACGCTCGATGAACAGATCCCACTGAGCCTGGCTGAACTCGTCGGCGATGGCACGGTCCGCGATCACGGTCATCGCGTCATCGACGCCCAGGCGTTCGAGCCGGTCCACCGCCCACGTGGGCATGGCGTTGATGACCTTGTACACGGTCAGGCCCTGGCCGAGCACGCCCAGAGCCCCGGCGCCAATCACGACCGACAAACCCAGGCCGATCGCCCACCGTCGCCGGCGCCGAAGCAGCGGGCGGGGGCCGCGTGTGTCTTTCACGGCTCGTCCGCACTCCGGGCAGGCCGCGTTCGGCGCCGCGAGATCGAGCCCGTCGAGGTCGAATCGGCATCGCCTACAGAACACGCCCCGCGCCACCACACGCCCGCGGAGTCACCACGCTAGCAGCAACGCGCCGACAACAAATAAGATGACCGCGATCGACAGCACGGGCCCAGTTTAGCAGGATCGCGTTTGATCTGGTGGCTAGGCCGGCGGCGTGATCTTGCGGCTGGTGTGTCGCACGATCACGCCCGTCTCCAGGTAGATGATGTCCTCGGCGATGTTGCCCAGGAGATCGCCCACCCGCTCGAGCTCGCGCGACATGCGGTACATCAGCATCCCGAGCCCCGCGTTGTAGGGCGCGACCTCGATCATCTCGCGGATCTCGTGGAACGCGCTTTTGTCCAACTTGTCGATCGTCTTGTCGCCCACGCGGATCAGGCGGGCCGTCTCGATGTCGGAGTTGACCACGGCCCGGACTAGCTGCTCGCAGGTCACCGGGATCCGGTCGGCCATCTCGCGCAGCGTGGTCGGCCAGACCGGCGCGGGCGGGTCAATCTTCAGGCAGATCTTCGCGATCGAGGCGGCGTGGTCGGCCACCCGCTCGATGTCCTGGTTCACCTTCAGACAGAACGCGAGCTGGCGCATGTCGTGTCCGAACGGGCGCTCCAGCGTCAGCAGGCGCAGGCACTCCTGCTCGATCTTCACTTCCTCGGCGTCGATCTCGTTCTCGGCCACCCGGACCTTGCGCGCGAGATCGTGGTCGAGATCCCACAGGCTGTCGAGGGCCGACACCAGCAGATCGATCGCCAGCGATGCCTCACGCACAAGCCTGCGGCGCAGGGCGGCCAACTCATCGTCGAACTTCGCCTTCGGGGCGGCCGACGTGCTGGGGATGTGATCGTTGGATTCGAACTGGTCGGCCATCATGTGCGCTTCCTGCATGGCGTGTGTGGCCCGGTTCCACCGGTGCCGATCCCGCATACTAACCGCTCTTCATGGCCGACGCGAGCGTGGCCGGTGCGTCGGGCAGCCCGCGGGCCATCGCGCCGATCAACGATTTCGCCAGACCGATGGGATCTGCCAGGCGTTTGGCGCCCGGGCGCAGGTACACCTCGGACAGCGGGCGACCCCCGGCCGTCGCGTTGGTCTGGGCCAGATCGCCCGCAACCGTCCGCACCGAACCGAGCCCCGCCCGTTCGAGGGATTCCGCGATCGGGGCGGGGTTCTGGGTCATCATCACGACGTCTTCACCGCGGGCCGCGATGGCGCGAATCCCCCACCGCTGCGCGTGGGCGCGGAGCCTAGCGAGCAGGATGAGGCGTTTGGCGGGCGCGGGTGGATCGCCGTACGCGCTGACGAGGTCGCGCTCGACCGCGTCCACTTCCTCGGCGCTGCCAGCGCTGGCGAGGCGCCGGTATGCCTCGAGCCTGCGTTGGTCGGCGGGGATGTAGGGCTTGGGCAGAAGCCCGTAGAGCCCGATGTCGGCCGTGGTGTGGCGGACGAGTTCCTCGTCGGTCGAGCTGGTCAGCTGGTGCACCGCGTGGTCGAGCAAGCGGCAGAACATCTCGTAGCCCACCGCGGCGATATGCCCGGATTGCTCGGCCCCCAACAGGTTGCCCGCCCCGCGGATCTCCAGGTCACGCATCGCGATCTTGAAGCCCGCGCCCAGCATCGAGTACTCCTCGATCGCCCGCAATCGCTTCTGGGCGACCTCTTTCACCGAACGGTCCGACGGCAGGAGCAGGTAGCAGTACGCCCGGTGGTGGCTGCGCCCGACCCGCCCGCGGAGCTGGTGCAGCTCGGCCAGCCCGAAGCGGTCGGCGTCGTCGATGATCATCGTGTTGGCGGTCGGGATATCGATGCCCGCCTCGATGATCGTTGTTGAAACAAGCACGTCCGCCTCGCGCCGCATGAACTTGAGCATGACCTCTTCGAGTTCACGCGGCTCCATCTGCCCGTGCCCGACGACGATCCTCGCGTCGGGCGCCAGCGCCTGCACACGGGCGGCGGTGCTCAGTATGTCGTGCACCCGGTTGTGGACGTAGAAGATCTGCCCCTCACGGGCGAGCTCGCGCCGGATCGCGGCCGACACGCGCCGCTCGTTGTAGGGGATCACCTCGGTCACCACCGCGCGCCGATCGACAGGCGCGGTCGTCAGGCTGGAGATGTCGCGCAGCCCGAGCATCGACATGTGCAGCGTCCGCGGGATGGGCGTGGCCGACAGCGTCATCACGTCCACCGTCATGCGCAGCAGAAGCAGGGCCTCCTTGTGCTCGACGCCGAAGCGTTGCTCCTCATCGATCACGACCAGGCCCAGATCGGCGAACCTGACATCCTTGGATAGCAGGCGGTGCGTGCCGACGACCACATCGACCGCGCCCTTGCGCACGTCGCGGAGCGTCTCGTTGAGCTGCTTCGTCGTCTTGAAGCGCGAGAGCGATTCGACCCGGAAGGGGAAATCAGCGAAGCGTGCCCGGAAGGTCCGCTCGTGCTGCTCGGCCAGCACGGTCGTGGGGACCAGGATCGCGACCTGCTTGCCGTACTCGCAGGCTTTGAACGCGGCCCGGATCGCCAGCTCGGTCTTGCCGAACCCGACATCGCCGCAGACGAGCCTGTCCATCGGGCGGGCCCGGGTCATGTCCTTCTTGATCTCGATGAGGGCCGCGAGCTGGTCCTCGGTCTCCTCATAGGGAAACTCTGCCTCGAACTCGGTCTGCCAGGCGGTGTCTTGGGGGTAGGCGATGCCGGCCTGGTGCTCGCGCGCCGCCCGCACCCGCAGCAGCTCGCCGGCCAGGTCTCGGACCGACTCGGCGACGCGATCTTTCTGACCCTTCCATTTCTTGCCGCCGATCGTGGAGAGCTGGGGCTTGCCCCGGAAGCCGCCGATGTACTTCTGCACCAGGTCGATCTGCGAGCACGGCACGTGCAGGCGCGACTTGCCCGCGAACTCCAGCGTGAGGTACTCCTCCATCGGAGCCTCGTGCTTCTTGGGCTTCTTGCTGGGCAGCAGCGTCTGCGTCGGGCGTCCGGGCTTCTTGGCCCCCTTGGTCCCGCCGGCGGGCAGCACCGAGAGCCCCGAGAGCCGCGCGATGCCGTGGTCGGCGTGGACCACGAAGTCGCCCTCGGCGATCTCCAGGAACGTGTCCATCGTGCGCCCGGCGCGCAGCTTGGCGACCCGGCGCCTCACCGATGATCGATGCAGCAGTTCGCCCGAGGGCACCAATGCTACGGGCTTCGTCCCCTCGTCGTCCTCGTCTCCCCAGACCATGCCGCGCCGGATATCGAGCACGCGGCGCTCGATGTCAACGCCCGGCGCGTGCAGCGTGATCAGCTCGCCAAGCCGGGCCGACTCAGCCTCGGACGCGCACGCGAGGACGACACGCGCTTCATTCGCCAGCTCGGCAAGCTCCCCCACCGCGACCGATGCCTCCTTGTCGAACGCGGGCAGGGGCGACGCGGGCAGATCGACCCGCACGTCCGCCTGGGCGGCCGACGAAGAGAACTGGTTCAGCTCGGCCAGCCCGTGGGCGGTTTCGCCAAGGAGTTTGAGCACCGCCGGCGGGCCGTACACCGTCCGCCCGTCGCTGACACGCTCGAAATAGCCCCGCGCCTGCTCGACCACCTCGAACGTCTCGGCCACGATCGCCAGCGATCCCTGCGGCACGTACGACAGCACCGATGTGTCGTCGTTTGCTTCGCGCAGCGCCGACTGGCCCGCGGCCGCCAGCGTGCACGACTCGATCGCCCGATCCGATCCCATGGTCTCGAGGTCGAACTCGCGCAGCGAATCGATGTCGTCGCCGAAGAAGTCCATGCGCACCGGCACAGGCGGCGAGCCGTCGCCCGACACCGGGCTGAACACGTCGATGATCCCGCCGCGCACCGCGAACTGCCCGGGTTCCTCAACGGTCTCGACGCGGTCGTACCCCGCTTGCACCATCCAGTCGATCAATCCCGACAAGCCCGGCGCGTCGCCCCGCCTGATCGTGCGGACCAGCGCATCCAAGCGACCCGGCGACGGGGCGGGCTGCATCAGCGACGCGATGGGGGCGATCAGAACCCGCGGCTTCGCGCCCTCCCGGAGCGTGCGCAGCACCGCGGCCCGCTCGGCGAACAGCTCCACCGACACATTCGTCTCACCCGGAGCCAGTTCGAGGGCCGGGATGATGACCGCCGCACCCGCCTCGAGGGTGCCGACCTCGCCCGCGATGTCCTCGCCTTCGTCCGCGTGGGCGCAGGCCACGATCACGGTGCGATCGGTCATCCGCGCGATGCTCAACGCCGCGAAGGAAACCGAGGGCCCGACGTTGCCCGTCGCGACCACGCGACGCCCGTCGCGCAGAGCATCCCCGAGTGCGCGCACGGGCGCGTTCCGCTCGGCGATATGGACGAGGTCTGGCACGGTCGCTCCGGTTGTCACCGCCGACCGTCACGGACGGTCAGCGGCTTGCATCCTAATCGTCTGTCGGCCCGTGGGCGGGGTCGTCGGTAGCCCGAAGTTCGTTGGAGGCAAAGACGAGATGCCCACTTATCCGCTCTACGGTCTTGGGGCCGATGCCGCGGACCCGGGCCAGGTCGCCCGGATCGGCGTAGGGGCCGCCGGCAAGCCGTTCGGCCACGATCCGTTCAGCCAGCACCGGGCCGATCCCGGGCAGCAGTGTCAGGCGGGACGCGTCTGCCCGGTTCGGATTGATCCGCTCCGAGGCGATCCGGGCGATGGGCGCGATGCCGGTGTTACCCGTATGCGTCGCGCGGGCGAGGGAGGCACCCAGCCCGGACGCCGAGGCGATCAGCACTACGCAGGCGCACACAACACGAGTGGTCCGCGAGGCCGATCGGTCGGATCGCGTACTAAAGAGCGATACGTTCTGTGGCGGCGCGGGCACCGATCAGCCCGCCGTGGGCGCGGCCCGCGCCCCGGTCTGGATGGGCAACGCCGATGCCAGCGAAGCTGGGATCGTGCCGTGCTCCAATCCCGACCGGAGTTCGGTCATGCGTCCGAGCACCGGGCGGGGGTTGAGGTCCGCGTCGGCGAGGGCGCCCTTGGGCATCTCGCCGCGTGCGGTGACGTTCTCCGGGCGGTCGGTCAGGTCCTGCCAGCACACGGACTGCACGAAGGGCTTGGAGAGCGCGACGCCCATGAACGCGCTCGCCCAATCGGCCTGGGCCTGGTTCGACCACGGGCGGCGCCAAGATCCGGCGGGCACGCTCGGCTCGTCGTCGGTCGGCGCTTCGATCGGGGCCGCGGGCACGCCCACCGCCGATAGAACCACCGGGCGGTCGAGCGTCGCGTACTGGTCCAGCATCGCGCTGAACGCCATCAGGTCGCGTGTGGTCAGGCCCGACGCGGGCACGCCCATCTGCACCCGCAGCGCCAGGGCGTCGAACTGGATCCCCGCCTGGGCCAGCATCTCGGCGTACAGCGTGGGTGGCAGCGAACGCCTGTCGGCGCTGTGGTGCTCGCCCCAGGGCTCGACGATCTCGACCTGCACCTTGGCCTTTGGGTGCAGCTTGCGGACCACCAGCACGCAGATCCGCGTCAGGTCGATCATCTGCTCGAATGAGAACTTGAAGTTGCGGTTCGCGTGCAGGCCCGAGCACACCGTCCAGCGCGACACCGTGCGCCGGTAGCGGGTGACCACGGCCTTCATGTGCTCGTACACCAGCTCGCGCAGCGTGTCGTAGTCGTTCTCCCAAATGTAGAGCCAGTCCGGCACAGACTGCGGGCGGAAGTCCACAACCGGGCCCGCGACGACGGGCAGTTTGGCCGTGCGGATCGCCCACTCAATCCATCGGTCCGTGCGCGCAAACGCGTACTCGCCCTCGGCCGGCTCCATCTCGACCCAGCGCATGGGCAGGGTGATGAAATCGCTCGAGTCGGTCACCAGCGCCTTGGCCGCGTCCGAGTAGACGCCGGGCCAGACCGCCGTTCCGAGGCTGGGAGCCGTCGGCAAGACCAGACCGGGGCGCGTCGGGTGCAGGACGGGCAGCGTCGAGTCGAGTTCTTCGGTTGCGTTCCGGTGCATGGCGGCCCGCGCCGCTGCACCGAAGTCGAGCGCCATCTGCGCCGCCACGAATCGCTCCGAGGCTTCGATGCTGATCCAGAGCGCCCGCAGGGCCAGGCGCTCGGCTTCCGGATTGGGCTCGGGGGCTGCCCGCGAGGCGACGAGCGCCTGCGTGAAAGCGTCGCGTGCAAAGTCGATCAGGCGCATCACCGGGTCGTCGGCCGCGATCTCGAACGAACGCCACTCCTCGAGCTTGTTGAGGATCAGCATCATCCGGTGCCGGGCCAGCTCGAGCGTCAGCAGGTACGATCGCTCGCGCTCGGGGAGAAGGCAAGTCTGGAGCACGAGTTCGCCCAGCGGCGCCAGCGCCGAGCCGTCCGGCAGTTGCACAGCGCCGACCGCGGCCAGGGCGCGGGCGTCGAGCGTCACGGGCAGCGACAGGGCGGCCGCCTCGGTCGTGGTCTTCTCGCAGCGGATCACGCTGCCCGAGACCGACGCGTTGCCCGTCGCCGGCACGCCGTCCGGCCCGACGATCGACGCGCCAGGAATCAACCCCTCGGCGAGGGGTATCAGTCGGTCGGTAGCGAGAAAGGACAGCATCGTGGATGGCACCGCGGCCCGGCTCGGGCGTTGAGTCCCGCAAAGGCGACGGGCCAGGCACGGGTGGAGGGGCAGTTTATGGCCGCCGCCCCCCCCGGGCGACCCCGGGACCGAGATGGGATACCCTCGATCTATGAGCACCGACGCCGCCTCGACCCAGCCAGACGCATCCCCCGACGCCGAGCGGGGCGTCTCGCAGACCGACCTCAACCTGCCCTCCAAGCGCCAGGGCAAGGTCCGCGACACCTACGTCCTTCCCGGCGCGGGCGCGGGCGGAGCCGACGCGATAGCGATGATCGCCACGGACCGCCTGAGCGCCTTCGATGTGGTGCTGCCCACGCCCATCCCGGGCAAGGGGCGGATCCTGACCGGGCTGGCCGAATACTGGCTCCGCCTGATCGAGTCGAGCGGGCTCGGACCGACCCATCTGATCTCGACCGACCATCGTCTCATCCCCGAGTCCGCCCTGACCCCCACCACCGGACGCGAACAGCTCCGCGGGCGGGTGACGATCGGGCAACGCTGCGCGGTGATCCCGGTCGAGTGCGTGGTGCGGGGCTACCTCGAGGGCTCGGGCTGGCACGATTACGTCGAGACCGGCTCGGTGTGCGCCGTCGATCTCCCTTCGGGTCTCGAACGCTGCGCCAGACTCCCCGAGCCGATCTTTACCCCCGCGACGAAAGCAGAGAGCGGGCACGACGAGAACATCGGATTCGACGGCGCCTGCGAGCACGCGGGCGCGTTGGGCGGGCGACGACTCCTCGAGACGCTCCGCGACCGGTCGCTGGCGATCTACCGCATGGCCAGCGAGCACGCCCGCGGGCGGGGGATCATCCTGGCCGACACGAAGTTCGAGTTCGGGCTGCCGCTGCTCGAAGACGGCACGCCCGACCTGGCTGCCGAGCCGGTGCTGATCGATGAAGCGCTCACGCCCGATTCCAGCCGCTTCTGGCCCGCAGACGGGTACGCACCGGGGCGGACCCAGCCCAGCTACGACAAACAGTTCGTGCGCGAGTACCTGCAATCGCTCGTGGACGCGGGCGAGTGGGACAAGTCTGACCCGGGGCCGACCCTGCCCGGAGACGTCGTCCGGGGCACCGTCGAGCGGTACCAAGAAGCATTCGACCGGCTCAGCCGGTGATCGGGCGAATCGTCAGTCCTTGAGCAGGCCTTCGACGCCGCGGTTTTCCTTCTGTTCGAGCTTGCGCGCCATCATGGCCCGGTGCGCTTCCATGCCCTCGGGCACCGGGAAGAGCACCTCGAACGGATCGCTCTCGCCCGCCTTCTCCAGCATGGTGATGCCCTCGCGGAAGCGGAGTTCGAGTGCGTCGAACGCGTAGCGGCGCAGGTCATCGGGCGCGTACGTGTAGAGCAGTTCGGCGTCTTGCGGCCCGAGCAGCCCGATCGTGTTCGTGAGCGCGAAGCCCGCGACGAAGGTGAAGTCCCGGTCCATGAACTCGGTCCGCCCGCTCTGCTGGGACGCGACCACGTCTACGGGATGCTGGGCCATGTAGAAAGCGTGCACCTGGCGGGCGTAGTTGAAGAGCGCGCGGAACCTCTCTTCGTCGCCCTCGAGCAAGCCCTCGAGATACGAAGCCTGGAGTGCGCCGAAGACTTCGGACGTTGCGACCTGCGGTGCACCGTAGCTCTCGAAGAGCTGCATCTCGACGAACTCTTTCAACGGCACCGACCGTCTTTCAACGGTCATCGAGTCGTTGATGTTCTGGCCCTCCCAGGTGCGGAGTGTGTCGTACCAGTAGTTCGCCTTGGTGATATTGCCGCGCCGGTAGAAGTATCGGATCGCGTCCTTGAGGAAGTTCTCGTAGCCCGACGAGAACGGACGGAACGTACGGCTCGCGTCCTCGAAGGTGCCAGAAGCGTTGACGACCTCGTCGAGCATCGCCCCGTAGACCGGGATGAAGTGCTCGTTGGGCGAGACGACATACACCCCGGCCCGGTGCTGGTGCACGTCGAGGTAGTTGAAATACATATCCCCGTATCGCCAGAGCTGCTGGATCGACTGGAGCACGATCCGGTACGAGTTGACGAAGTCGAGCGCGTCGGCGTTGCCGAACGTGACCTCCATCTTGCCCACGTCCGTGCCCCGGGCCGACCAATAGAGGCTGTGGGCCGCGGGCATACGCCAGTCGGCCGGACCGAACTTGCGTACGGTCTGCAACATGCGCACGGGCTCCATGTTGTACTTTTCGATCAGCACGCGCTTGCGAACGTGCAGGCGGGCGGCCTCCCAATCGTCCTGGCTCGGGAACCGCTCGTTCAGGGCACCGAACGCGACCGTCTTGGGCCCGAGCCCCCCATCAATGAACGCCAGCTGCCCAGCTTTTTCCAGCTCGATGTGCAGCTGGTTGCGACGGAGGAAATCGTAGCCAGCCTGCTCGCCGATCGTGGCTTCGAACGCGTCGAGGATGTCGGCCGCCCCGGGCGAACGCTCGCGCAGCACCGAGCGTGTGTCGGGCGCATCGACGATCGACTGGAGAAAACCGACGTGGGCCGCCATCACCGATTCGCGGTCCCTGACGCCCGGGGCCAGCTCGACGCGCCCGCCCATCACGTTGGTCCACTCGTAGGCGACCTGACGCTTGTAGTACAGGTTCGAATCGTCGGTGTAGCCGCCGATCTTGTGCATGAAGATCCAGGCGAGTTCCTTGTGCAGGAACATGTCGTTGGGGTTCGCCCGGATCCCCTCGTCGCGCAGCAGATTGATGCCCGCGCTTACCCACTGCCACCGCTCTTCGGGGGTCTGCGTCGTGACCGAGATGTTGTACGAGAGGTTCCAGGCGTGGAACACCCAGACCCTGGGGAACCGGGGCTGGAGGCGTGTGATCTGGCGGGCCAACTCAACCGCCTCGAAGTAACGCCCCTGCTCCTTCGCGTCGTTGGCGCGGATCCACAGGTAGTTGACGAACATGCCCCGGAGGGCGCCCATCGCGATCCCGATCGCGACCTGCGGCGGATCGCCGTCCTCGGCCCGGTCGGTGTACGACAGCTCGTACCGCCCCACCGAAGCCGCGACACCGGCGTTCATGAACACCGAGCCGGCCAGCCCGACCAGCAGTGTCATGATCGCGATCAGTCTGACTCTCGTGTTCGCGCCCATCGCCATCCTCCGCCAGCCGCGTGTTGCTACGCGGGCCCGTGCCGCCCGGTTCGCGCCCGGGCACCCGCCGTCAGTTGCCCGAGTACACCGCCAGCTGCCTGGATCTAAACGCGTAGACGCCCATGGCGTAGATGACCACGCCGATCAACCCGAGCACGGACACGCCGTTGGCGACCGTGCCCCAGCCCAACAATCGCCCGTCGGACAGACGCCTGGTGGGTTGCAGGTCGTGATAGACGGTGAACAGCCCGCTGATGAAATCGGAGAAGTGGTAGATCGCCCAACGGAACGCGTCGAAGTCGCCCGTTGTCGTCGTCGTGCCCCAGCCGGGCAGCGCCCCCTGCACCCACCCCGAGCTCTGGGCAAGGAAGAACACACCCACCGAGATCAGACACGCGACCGGGAAGCTCAGGAACGTCGCCGAGCATACGGCCACCATCGCGAGGAATGCCAGCTTGACCCATTGGACCGACTGCACCCGCAGGAAGTTGCCCCGGAACGTGCCGACCTGGTACGAGATCTCCAGCCCGTCCGGCGGGAACACGATCGAGTTGGTGTTCCCTACCAGCCCGAGCACGCCGTTGGTCGCTTCCAGTGATCCGTTGACCACCTGGAGACGCAGCACGCCGTTGTCGTCGATGTACCGCGGCGAAACACTCAGCGTGTGAGCAAAGCCCAAGCCCGTGCGTCGCGGCCCTACCATCGAGCCGTCGTTGAACGCAAAAGTCAGGTTGTAGAACACGTCCGGGCGATTGCCCTCGGCGTCTATCTTGTACTGCAGCGTCAGCGGGATGTTCTTTTCTTTCGCCTCGCCCAGCCCAGAGAAAACGAACTCCTCCATGCCCTCGGTCCTGGGGTCGATCGAGCGATACTCGGCCGCCGCCTGCTGCACCGCCTCGGCGCGGAACCGCACTCGGTCGCCCGGCGTCGGATTGAACTCGCCCTGACGCTGTTCGTCTGCGATCCGGCGCTCGACCGCATCGTCGAACCCTGGATCCCGGGCGTTGAACGGGAGGCTAGGGAAGACCGACCGGCGCGCGGTCAGCACGCGCGTCTCGAGGATCATCCGGTCCTCGGTCATCGCCCGGGCCTCGTCCATCGGCTCGTACGCGCGGACCTCGCCGACCGCCGGCGTGCGCCGCAGACCCTCGGTGAACAGGAACACGCCCGCGGCGCTGACCAGCAGCAGCACCGCCGCGAGCACCACGACACCCAGCCACTTGCCGAGCACGTACTGCCACGCCGCGACCGGCTTGGTCATGGTCTGCCAGATGATCTTGTCGCGCTGCTCGAACGCGACGGTCGCCACGCCGAAGAACAGAACAAGCATCGCGACCAACCCGAATGTGATCATGTTCGCGTACTGCAGAAAACCCTGCACGCGGAAACGCAGGGGTTGCTCGCCGTTGAGCACGGTCGGCAGGAAGATCAACCCCAGGATCAGCATCGCGATGAACAGCAGCGACAGCTTCATCCGCACCGCTTCGCTGAGCACGTTGCGTGCGATCGCCAGCACCGGGTGCGACCCCGAGAGCGCCATTGATGCGCCCCGAAGCAGCACCGCAAAGCTCAGCACCAGCTGACCGCCCGCGATGATCAGCGCCCCGAACGCCGCCGTACCGGGCGACAACATCAACGGCACGCCCACCAGTGCGATCACCAGGGTCACACCCAGGTACGTCAGACCAAGGCCCAACCATACAAACAGCAGCACGACGCCCGCCGCGAACGCGACACCGACACTCAGCGACACCGGCGATTGGGCCGCCTGAATCGCATCATCGATCGATTTCAGCCGGTCGATCTCGTCCGACAGCTCGCTAGCGCGACCGTCGGCCTGGTACGCCGGGTCTTCGACGAGCACCTCCGACTCGGCGATCCGATCGGAAAGCGTCGAACGCACCGAGTTGGGCTCGGGCGACGCCGCGTCGAGGAACACATATCCCACCACGCCGAGCCCGAGCAGCAGCACCACCGCCGTCGCGAAGACCTTGAACATCAAGGTCTTCTGCAACCGATCGAGACGGGAAAGCCGGTCCGAAAGGGTCACCGGGCGTTCCCCCGGCCGTCGGCATCATTGTCATTGTCATCACCGGCATCCGACCCGCCGAGCAGATCACCGATGACGCCCTGATCGACGTCCGCGCCGCCCTCATCGGTTGAGGACTCACCCGAACGCGGTGGTTCGGGCGTTGGCTCGGGCTCATCGGACTCGATGAGCCCGTCGATGACCGAGGTGTCCGCACCCGGAGCGGCATCTGGCGATCGATCGGGAGTGTCCGCCACGGGCTGCTCCGCGCTGACACCGGGGGTCGCTTTTCCGGCTCCATCATCGGCGTCGCCCAGCAAGCGATCGATGACCGCCTCGCCCGACTCGCCGGCCGCCGCGGCAGCCGCCGCTGCGCCGCCGGACAAGAACGCCGCGGTCGTGCCGCCTTCGGTTGCGCCCGAGGTCGAGGTCCGCTCGGCACGCGCCTGCTCGACGATGCCGAGGAACAGCTCTTCGAGTTTCTGGCGAGACGCGGCCACTTTGCGGATCGACTTGTTCCCGCCCGTACGCCGGCGGATCACCTCGTCGATTTCCGCGATGGTCGCCTCATCGAGCTCGTCGGTCTCGATGGTCGTCCGATCGTGGCTGGCCAGCAGTTCTTCGCACGTCCCCTCGCCGCGGATCTTGCCGCCGTAGAGGATCACCATGCGGTCGACCACGTCCTCGACGTCGCCCAGCAGGTGGCTCGACAGGATGATCGACTTGCCGCGCCGCCCCAGATCCAGGATCAGGTCTTTGACCTGGCGCGTGCCGATCGGGTCCAGCCCGGTGGTCGGCTCGTCGAGGATCAGCAGGTCCGGGTCGTTGATCAACGCCTGGGCGATGCCGATGCGGCGCTGCATGCCCTTAGAGTACTCACGAACCGGGCGGAACTGGGCGTGCGTCAGCCCGACCATCTCGAGCAGCTCATCGATCCGCTTCTCGCGTGTCTTGGCGTCGAGCCCGAACAGCTTGCCGTAGTAGTCCAGCGTCTCCCGAGCGTTGAGGAACGGATAGAGGTAGCTCTCCTCGGGCAGATACCCGATCCGCTTCTTGATCTGCACGTCCGAGGGCGATTTGCCGAACACGCCGACCCGCCCCCCCGTGGGCTTGAGCAGCCCGAGGATCAGTTTGATCGTCGTCGATTTGCCCGAGCCGTTCGGTCCGAGCAGCCCGAAGACCTCGCGTTCCTTGACGACGAAGTCCACGCCGTCCACCGCCCGAGCCCGATCACGCAGCCAGAAGTCCTTGAACACCTTGGACAGGTTCTGGCACGAGACCACCGCCCGACGGTCGTCGGTCGCGGTCAAGCCCGGTTCGGTAGTAACGGCGGTTTGTTCGCTCATTCTTCCGGTTCCTTGATGCCCCGGTGCGAACGGAAGCTCTCACGGCGCTGCTCTTCGGCACGCCGGTCATACGCCTCGAGTGCCTCGCGTCGCTTGCGCTCGCGGTCAAGCTCGCGCACCAACGCCGGGTCCTCCGAGATCAGCAGCTCGGCCAGCGTCACCCCCTCGGGCAGGATCATCGCCTGCACGAAGTCCTTGCTCATGAACGAGGTCATCGCGCCCGACCAGTCGCGGGCGATCATCAGGCGCGGGTTCGACTCGTACTGGTCCTGCTTGGCCAGGAAGTAGTCCCGATCGGCAATCGCCTGGGACACCATGGTCGAGACGGTCCCGCGCGCGTCGTTGATGACCTGCGCGACCTCACCGGAGATCAGCCCGGCGGCGAGCACGCGCCCCTCGAACTCTGCGGGGCGCCCCTCCAGGATCGCGTCGATCGACGCGAGCAACTCCTCCGCCAGTTCATCCTCACCCAGTTCGATCAGGCGCTCGTACTCGTTGATCTGGGCGATCAGCACTCCAGACGCGGGCCCCGCGACCTGATTCATCAGCTGGTCGCGTCCGAGCAGGGCATCCTCCCGCGCCTTGGCCGCGTCCTGGGCCGCGGCCTGCACCGACGCAAAGCTGTTGAGCAGACCGACCGGCGGAATCTTTCGGCTCAGCGTCACCCGCTCGATCGTAATCCCAGTCTGCATCTCATCGAGCGACCGCTGCGCGGACTCGCGGACCCGGGCCGCGACCGCGTCGCCCGACTGCTTGAGCAGGTCATCGATCGACACGCCAGCGATGGTGTGCACCACGCCCCGCTGCACCGCGACACGGACCATGCCCTCTTCCAGCCAGGGCGTCACGTTCTTGGCCCACTCGCCGTGGTCCGTACGACGGTAGTTGATCGTCCACTGCGTGTGCGCGATGTTGAGATCGGCCGTGATGTTCGACCCCGCCCGACCGGGCTTGAGCTTTGTCGTCCGATTGAAGTCATCGGCGCTCATGCCCATCGCGGTTTCTTCGGAATCCGCCCGGCTGCTGTAGGGCATGAACGCACGCCCCATCCGCACCTCGACCGTGCCCGTGCCCACGCGCACCATGTCGCCAACCGGATAGGCCCAGTTCCATTGCAACCCCGGGTTGAGGTTCTGGGCGACCTGCTTGCCGAGGCGGACCTTGATGCCGCGCTCGCCCTCGTTGATCGTCTTCATCCCCGAGACCACGAACAGAATGATCAAAGCGATCATGCCCACGCGGAGCAGGCGGTAGGTGAAGCGCAACGCGTCGGCAAGCGATTGGTTCGCCGGGTCCATGCGCGGCCCTTGGGTGCCGGTGCCGCCCGGGTCACGCAGTCGCACCGACGCGCCGCGGGCGGGCGCGCCGCTGGGCGCCTCGTCTTCGATCGGCGTCAGGTCTTGCGGGTCGATGTCGGCCACAGATCAGCCCTCCCCGCCCAGGCCGACGCTGCGGCCTTGTCCGAGCTCCGGGTCCTCGATCGAGCCGGGAATGGGCAGACGCCCGCCGGTCTTGTTGAGGATCTCGGGATCGAACAGCTGCATGCCGAAGTCCGAGGTCGAGAAAATCAGCGTGAACTTCTTGCTCATCGCGTCTTCCATCAGCTTGATGTTCTGGACGAATACCGCCAGGTCCGGGTTGATGTTCTGGGCCGCCAGATACGGCGCCGCCTCGGCCTCGCCCCGTGCCAGGATCTCATCGGCGCGACGCCTAGCGAACGCGAGAATCTTGTCCGCGTTAGAGTTCGCCTCGGCGGTGATCGCCTGGGCCTGCGAACGCCCCTCGGACTCGAACCGCTCGGCCAACCGATCGCGCACGGCGCCCATCCGCTGGATCACCGAACTGGTGGTCTCTTCGGGGAGGATGATCCGGTCGATGCCGACCGAAACAACCTCGATACCGTACTCGCTGAGCGCCTGCCCGGACTCGCCGCCCTCTTCGAGCAGCGCCCGCACGCGGGCCTCGAGCTCGCCCAAACGGGAGCCCTCGGACCCGGTCGAGAACAGATCACTGATCTCGAAGCGGCTCGTCTCGCCCAGCGCCGAACGCAGCAGGTCACGCATCACGTCGTTCTCGGCTTTCCTGAAGTGATCAGTCGAGCGCGGCCCGGCACCAGAAAAACTCTGGAAGAACTTCAACGGGTCCGCTACGCGGTAGCTCAAGAACGACTGCACGATGATCTGGAAATCGTCGGCTGTCTGCTGCGTCTCTGACTGCGCCTCGACCACCCGGATGCGCGTGTCGTACTTGGTGATCTGCTCAATCGGGTACGGCCACTTCCATTTCAATCCGGGCTCGTCGTAGATCACCTTGGCGTCCCCGAAGCGGGTCTTCACGCCGACTTCGGTGAAGCGGACGATCGATGTCATGCTGAATGCGCCCAATCCGAGCAGCAGCAATACGCCGACCAGGAGAGGGATATTTTTAAACAATCTGTTCACTTGATCGGCTCCTCGCCCGCCCTCGCGGGCACCGTCCTTCGCATGCGTCCGGGCCTGCAGCCGCCCGGCGTGATCGATTCGCGTCGCTCATCGAGCGCTGTATCTAAGAGAATGCTCTACTAGTTCATCTCGCCACCCGCGGTCGGGTCGAACAACACGTCGGTGCCCGCGTTGTTGTCTTGTAGCTCGAGCCTGATATTCAACTCGGGCAGGTCCGAGGGCGTCAGGTACACCCGCGCGTTTTCCATCGAGCCGAGCAACGCCTGGAAGTACCGCTTGGAGCGGAACAGCGCGGGCGAGGCCCGGTATGCCGTGTCCTGCCCGCGGAGCAACGCGGCGCGACCCCGCTCGGACATGTGGCGGGCCCACCGCTGCGAACCCGCGTTGAGCAGCATCTCGCCCGCCTGACCGCCGGCCTGCTCGAGCAGACGCTGCACCTGGATTTCCAACTCGGTCTCTTCCGGCGTGCCCGAGCCACGCACAGCGTCGATCTCGGTCAGCTTGGCCGCGATCTGCTCGGCCAAGTCCACCGAACCGGCGACCGCGGTCAGCTGGCGGGTCATCGTGAGTTTGGCCATCTCGATCGTTGATTCGCGGTTCTGTCGGGCGATGACGGTCCGCTCGAAGTTCGGCGCGACTTTTAGGGGCGGGTGGACGCCGTTGACGCCCACGAATCGGATCTCGATCCCCGCGCCCTCGCCGTTGTTCAGCGCCGCGTAGGCCTCCTCCAGCCGGGCTCGCAAAGCCGCGGGCATGGTCGTCCGCGCCGTCGCCAGCGCCTCGTCGATCGTCAGTTCGGACAGGAACCGCGTCACCACGCGCCGCCCCACCGCGATGAGCAGACGCTCACGCTGCCCGGGGCCGGCGAACTCGTCGAACCGCTTGAAGTCGCTGACAACGTACTGGACCGGAACCTCGGCGACGATCATCGAGAGCGTGCCGGCCCGTCCGCCCGCGGCCGCGACGTCCGCGAGCCGGTCCTCGCCCCCCGCCTGCACGATGTAGCGCAGCTCCTGTGACGCGTGGCTCTCGGTCCACAGCACGGGCTCGCGTGCGTTCTCCGGGGGGCTGCTGGCCAACTGCAACACACGGACGCCCGCGGTCGCGTCGCGGACGACGCTGCTGCCACGGCTGAAAGATTCGACCGTCGGAATCTCGAACGTGCTGATCGGCCAGGGCGCCTTGAGGTGCATGCCCGGGCCGACATCGCCGCCCTCGCCACGCTCGCCCCAACTAAACAGCGGCTTGCTCACCTCGCCCCACGTCAGCACCAGCCCGCGCTGGTGTGGCCCGACCACTACGATCCCCGTCAGCAGCCACGCGATCACCAGGCCCACCACCGCTAGCACCACGAACCGACGCACCAGCAGCTGATAGAACCAGGAACTCGTGATATCGACGCCGAACTGGTAGTTCACCGCCTCGCCCACCGACTCGGCGATCCGGTCCGGAGCGGCGATCAGCCCGAGCAGACGCGAATCGAACGCCGGTCGCGGATCCTCGCCCGGGCTCCTCGGGCGGTATTGGTCCAGGAGCAGGTTCAGCACGGTCTCTGCGCCGAGCACGATCATCACCACAGGCACCACGTACGGCACGACCTGGCTGAACCAGTCCTGCGAGAGCGCCATCTCGATGAACGACGCGGCACCGATCAGCAGCCCGACGATCGACGCCGCCACCGACATGGCGGCACCCGCCCGCAGGCTCGCCCAGGGCTTGAGCGTGCCCATGCCCGACACGAATCGGGCGAACACGAACATCACGATCGCGATTCCGAACCCGATCGAGAGCGACAGCCCCGTCGCCGTGGGCAGCATCGCGATGGGATCGTCGTACGCCCGCCAGCTGCTCAGGCGGAGCAGCCCACCCGCGATCAGGATCGCCGCGACGAGTACGCCGGAGATCGGGATGACAAACTTCTGGATGGTCGCCAGGCGGCGGCCCGCGACGCGCATGTCGTCGCTGGTCGCCTCGAATGCGCTCGCGGCGGCGCTGGACAGGCTCAGCTGCTCGGCCTCGATCGCCTCCAGACGTTCGCGTCGATGCTGATCGAACACCAGCAGCAGGACACCCCAGACGATGATGCCCGAGCCCAACAGCCAGACCGCCGAGGACGCGGCATGATCGCCCGACACTTTGCCGTACGCGAACATCAGCAGCGTCAGGATCGTCTGAACGACGAGCCCGAGCATGCTGACCGTGGCGGCCCGTCGATACGCGAGGTGATCACCTTTGGTCATGGGTCCGGATGCCCTCCGCGGCCCTCCGGGCCGCTCAATCGTCGTTTCTGAACGTCCAGTCACGCAAACCCGGGAGGGTCACCGAACCGGAACGCCGCAAGGAAGGTATTGTGTCCGCGTAGCGGGCCCGAGTCCACCGCCCCCCCTTACGGGAGACAACCTCCCCGGGTTCGAGCGCCCGACGAAACAGACGCACGAACCGTGCGTCGCCCCGCCCGGGGAGGCCCCCATCGCCCGACGGCGACCCAAGCCTCACCCGAAACCGCCCCCGAACCGCGCAATACACGCCGATTCCACCAGCCGCCCCATACCTACTATCCGAGCCCCCATGATCTCCGCACTCCTCCCCATCGCCCGCAACGCGTTCATCGAGAGCGTCCGACAGCCCGTCTTCCTGGTGGTCATCCTGATCGCCGGGCTGCTCCAGCTCGTCAATGTCTGGGTCTCGGGCTTCACGATGGGCTACCGGAACATCCCGGGCGAGGTCACCGCGGACGACAAACTCCTCTTAGACGTCTCGATGGCCACCGTGTTCATCTGCGGCATGGTCCTGGCCGCCTTTATTGCCACTGCGACCATCTCGCGCGAGATAGAGAACAAAACCATCCTCACCGTCGTCTCCAAGCCGATCGGGCGGACCACGGTGATCCTGGGCAAGTGGCTTGGCGTCTCGGGGGCCATGATCATCGCGATCCTCATCATGGTCGCCTTCCTGCTCCTGGGCATCCGCCACGGCGTGATGAGTACCGCCGCCGACCTCTTCGACCAGCCTGTCATCGTCTTCGGGCTCGGCGGGCTCCTGCTCTGCCTCGTCCTCAGCGCGATCACCAACTTCCTCTACGCCTGGTCGTTCTCCCAGACCGCCGCCCTCCTGATCGCCCCCGTGATCTGGATCGCCTACATCATCGTCCTGCTGCTGAGCAAGAAATGGGCGTGGCAGCCCCTCGGGACCGACCTCAAGCCCCAGATCATGCTCGCCTGCTTCGGGTTGGGCGTGGCGCTGCTCGTGATGACCGCGATCGCCATCGCGGCCTCGACCCGCCTGGGCCAGGTCATGACCATCATCACCTGCCTCGTCTTCTTCATGGGCGGGCTGCTGAGCAACTACGTCGTCGGACGCCACGTCTACAACAACACCCGCGTCGCCCAGATCGCCTACGCCGACCTGATCAGCACGCCCGACACCTACCTGTACGACTTCCACCGCGACAAGACGATCCCGCTGGCCGCGAGCCGGGCGGGCGTCTCGCCCGAAATCTTCGAAGCCGACGGCTACATCCTCGAGACGTACGTCGAGGCCCGCGAGATCCTCCGCATGGGCCCCGTCGACGACGATGTGTGGCGCGAGCTGATGCTCCGGGAGCCCGGCGCCGAGTACCGCATCGAGCTGCTCGGCCCGCCCCGCAGCCCCATCAAGGTCGGCGATCCCGTGTACTACGGCGCTTCACCCAACGGCGTCGCGCTCTCGGTCGGACGCTTCGAAGCCCCACCCCCCGAAGCCGCCACCGCCGACAGACCGTGGGAACGCCCCGGGCTGGTCGTCACCTACGTCGACGACCTGAGCATCTTCATCAAGCAGATCGGGCGCGAAGCGGTCCCGGTCGAACGCCCGCCCATGCCCCGCGATTCGCTCTTCCTCGAATACACGGACGTCAGCCCCGTGTGGATGGGCGTCTGGGGGCTCGTTCCCAACATGCAGTCGTTCTGGCTGCTCGACGCGATCACGCAGAACCAGCCGATCCCGCTCCCCCACGTCGCCCGGATCCTCGCCTACGGCGTCTTCCAGATCTTGATCTTCCTGTCGCTGGCCATCCTGCTGTTCCAGGGACGGGACGTCGGTTAACGCGACGTCGGTTCACCAGACCGGCGATGGCCTCATCGCTTCCGAACATCATCGATCGAACCGTCGGATCAGCTCGCGCCCGCGATGGCCCGTGCGTACGACTTGACGGTTTTCTCGGCCGCACCGTCCCAGTTCAAGCCGCGGAGTTCAAACCGGCCCTGCTCACGCAGCGTCTGGCCCAGCGGCGGGTAGCGCAGCACCGCCACGATCTTGTTGGCCATCTCGTCCGTGTCCCAGAAATCCACCTTGAGCGCGTGCGTCAGCACCTCGGACACGCCCGATTGCTTGCTCACGATCACCGGCACGTCGTTGCGCATCGCTTCGAGCGGCGCGATCCCGAACGGCTCGGACACGCTGGGCATCACGTAGCAGTCCGCCATGCGGAACACCCGGTCCACGTCGCGCCCGCGCAGGAACCCGGTGAACAGCACCTTGTGACCGATGCCCAGCGCCGCGGCCTCCTCGATCATCTTGACCGCCATGTCGCCCGAGCCCGCGACGACGAACTTGACCTTGTCGTCCTTCTCGAGCACACGCTTGGCCGCACGCACGAAATACTCCGGGCCCTTCTGCATGGTGATGCGCCCGAGGAACAGCACGATCTTGTCGTCACCCTCGATCGTCGCACCGCGCTCCGGCTGCACGTCGTCCTGGTCCACGCCGTTGTACACGACGTCGATCCGGTCCTCGGGCACGCCGTACCGTTTGTGCACCACCGCCTTGGTCAGGCGGCTCACCGCGATCACGCGGTCCGCCCCCATCAGACCCGCACGCTCCAGGTCGTACACGCCCTGATTGACGTGTTCGCCCGAGCGGTCGAACTCCGTCGCGTGGATGTGCACCACCAGCGGCTTGCCGGTCAGGGCCCGCAGCGCCAGCCCCGCCGGATAGGTCAACCAGTCGTGCGCGTGAATCACGTCGAACCGTTCGTGCGCCCCCAGGGCCGCGGCCAGCCCCGCGAACCGCTCGGCGTCGCCGAACAGATCGCCGCCGTATCCGCCGTCTTGCCCGCCCATGTCATCGAGCGACCCGAGCACGTCGTCCATCGCCTCGGCGAGTTCGCTGGCCGAGCTGCTCCGCAGCGCCGCGAACCGGTCCGCACGCCTGACGACGCTCGATGCGCCCCGCACATGCTGCAGACGCTCGACCACGCGGGTCAGCGTCTCGCTGAAATCGACGCCCGGGTACGGATGCGAGCGGATCTCGGCCTCGTCGATGCCCGCGTCGATGAGTTCTTGCGATGCCACCACGCGGTCCTGCCCGGGGATCTCGACCAGCGATTCACGGACACCGTGGACGGTCTCGGTGATCGGCAGGGCGACGGGTTCGCCGCGTTCCGCCCGCGAGCGCACTTCCTCCGCCCGCTCGCGGAGCGTGTTGGGCCCGAGCAGCGTCACGTGGGTTTTGATCCCCTCGGGCGCCGACTGCGGCAGCAGGAACAGCACCTCGTGCCCCTGGCGCACCAGCGATTTGGTCAGTCCGTGGACCGCCGTGCCCAGTCCCCCGGCCAGAAAAGGCGGGAACTCCCAGCCAAGCATGAAGATGCGCATCAGTCGGATCCTTGCTGTCCGCCGGCATCCCTCACCAGCCGAATCGGGCTCTCTATCTGTCCATATCACGCCGGGCGAAGCGCCGCGGGTCTCAATCGTCTTCGCCGCCGCCCATATCGCCCAGCTCTCCGAACACCAGCTCGTACGCCAACAGCCACATGGATACCTGCTCGGGGTCCGCGGTCGGAATCTTCGAGCGGAACGTGTAGAGCATGTCCTCGGAGCGGAAGTGCTCGAACGAAGACGCCCCGCCTTCCCACCCGAGGTCCGCCAGTTCCTCGTCGACCAGCTCGTTGATCTTGTCGCCCGAGTGGACCAGCTCGCCCTCGATCGACCCGCTCAGCCAGCGGTCCTCGGTCACGAGTTCGACCCAGAGCGCTCCGTCATCATCGGGCGTGATCCGATAATCCGCGGGCTCGGCCGAAGCCGGAGCCGCGCATTTGAGCACGCCGTCCTCGACGCGCACCGCGCCGAACTTGCCCGAAGACTCGGCGATCTCCGCCACCCGACTCAGCACATCCGCGACCTGCACACCCATGCGGCTCTGCTCCGTTTCCGTTCCATTGACCGGCCCGCGGGGCTCGCTTTGCCCCAAACTGTCGACCTCGGGCATCGTAGACACGACCCGATCGGGGCATGGGCCGGGCGTGGGCAAGACACCTCGATTTCGGGCCCGCAACCCCCACCCGGGCACCGATGGAGACCGCCCCCATCAAGCCCGAAGTCGGTAGCCTCCGGTCGTCGCCGGGGTATACTTCTCCCCTGCCCAGCCGGCACCCCGGCCGGGCCCATCGCCCAGATGGCGGAACTGGCAGACGCGCCACCTTGAGGTGGTGGTTCCTGTAATGGGAGTGGAGGTTCGAATCCTCTTCTGGGCATTCACGCCCGACGCTACACGCGTCGGGCGTTTTTTCATATCCCCCCCACTCGGGTGATGCCCGCCCCGACCGCACACCCCACCGCCCGCCCCAGATCCGTGCCCAGACCGGCGATCGAGCGGGTTCGGGGCGATCCGCCTGAAGCACACCCGAGAACCGTCCGACTCTCCCTCTAGTTCCTGCAATATCCGCAGAACGGAGGCAAGCGTGCGTGTACTCGTCATCGATGATTCGGCCTTCATGCGAAAGGTCATCTCGCAGATGATCCAGGATACCCCGGGCTTGGAGGTTGTCGGGCAGGCCCGCAACGGGCGCGACGGCGTCGAGCAGGCCCAGAAGCTCAAGCCAGATCTGATCACCCTGGATATCGAGATGCCCGTGCTCGACGGGCTCGGCGCCCTCCGCGAGATCAGGATCAAGTGCCGGAAAGAGCACCCCGCCGTGCTCATGTGCTCGAGCCTGACCACCCAGGGCAGCAAGGAAGCCTTCAAGGCCCTCCGCCTCGGAGCCGCCGACGTGATCGCCAAGGACCCCGGCACCGTGGGCAAGCACGACGCCGACTTCCGCGACGAACTCATCGCCAAACTCAAAGCCATCGGCAAGGGACGGCGCCACGCCGCCGCCGCCTCGTCGAAGACCACGACCTCCGCGCCGTCAGACGCCAAACGCGATGCGCCGGATCTGCCCAGCGAACTCGATATCAGCGCCGTGACCGGTGTCGTGATCGGCTCCTCGACCGGCGGCCCGCCCGTGCTCGAAGACATTCTCGGGCACATGCCCTCGGGGCTCCGGGTCCCGATCTACGTCGCCCAGCACATGCCGCCCGTGTTCACGAAGACACTCGCGGCCCGCCTGGATCAGCACGCCGTCTGCGGCGCCGAGTTGGTTACCGAGCGCATAAGCATCACCGAGAACAAGATCTACGTCGCCGAGGGCGGGTGGCACCTGCACCTGACCCGCATCGGAAGGGCCAACCCGCGGGCCGATATGCGGCACCAGCCCGAGTCGGCGACCTTCCGCCCCAGCGTGGACACCCTCTTCACGACCGCGGCGCGGGTGTACGGCGCCGGGCTGCTCGCCATCCAACTCACGGGCATGGGCGAGGACGGCGCCAAGGGCGCCGCCATCGTCCGAGCCGCCGGCGGACGCGTGATCGCCCAGCACCCGTCGACGTGCGTCGTCTACGGCATGCCCAAAGCCGTCGTGAATTCTGGGCAGGCCGATGCGCTCATGACCCCCCCTCAGATCGCTAAAACCCTCACACAACTCTGTGGGACCGGGGTGATTTCCCCAGACGGGCCGAGTTCGCGGGTCGCGTAAGCACAGATTTCCCGCGCGGCACTCAAACAGAAGCCCGAATCGCCCGATCGAATCTAAGTCCGCTATGCCGCGGGGAGGAATGCCATGCCTGCCGAATCAAACATCGAATCCAGCACCCACAACAACCAGTCCGGAGAGGCCCTCCAGCTCGTCAGTTTCTGCGTCAACGACGAGCACTACGCGGTGGACATCCTGCGCGTCCAAGAGATCAACCGCATGATGCAGATCACGCAGGTCCCCGAGTCGCCCCCCGGTGTCGAGGGCATCATCAACCTGCGCGGGCGCATCATCCCGATCATGGATCTGCGCGTCCGCTTCGGCATGCCCGCCAGCGAGCGCACCGAGGAGAGCCGTATCGTCGTCGTCGACGCCGCCGGCACCACGGTCGGCTTCATCGTGGACCGCGTTCACGAGGTGCTCCGCATCGACAGCTCCACCGTGGACCCCGCACCGGCGATCTCCGGCTCGGTCCAATCCAGTTACATCCAGGGCGTCGCCAAACGCGACGACCTCCTGGTGATCCTGCTTGATCTCGACGCGCTCTTGGGGGAGGAAACCGCCGAGACGCTCACCCGGATCGCCGCCTGACCAGCGCTTGATCTAACCAGATCAACGCCTGATCGACGCACCTACGACACGACCCGCCCCCACGCCAGGACGCTTCGCTAGAGAGGACAACGAATGCCCCCCGCACGCATCGAGATGAGCGACCCCCAGTTTGCGCAGCTCGCCAAAATAATCTACGACCGCTCGGGCATCCACTTCCCCGACGCCAAGAAGTACATCCTTGAGTCACGCCTGACCAACCGCCTGGTCGAGCTCGAGATCGAGGACTTCGACCAGTACCTCGCGCTGCTCTCGATGGGACCGTACCAGCAGGACGAGTTCCAGGAGATGTTCAACCGCATCACCATCAACGAGACCAGCTTCTTCCGCAACGACGCCCAGCTCGAGGTCTTCGAAACCCGCGTGCTGCCCCGCCTGCTCGAATCACGCGAACGGACCAAGCGCCTCCGCATCTGGTCGGCCGCCTGCTCGACCGGCGACGAGCCGTTCACCCTGGCGATCCAGCTGCACCGCACCCTGGGCGTCCGCCTGGCGGACTGGAACATCGAGATCCTGGGGACCGACATCTCGCAGAAAGCCCTCAACGTCGCGACATCCGGGCAGTACACGTCCTACTCGGTCCGCACCACGCCCAAGGACGTCCTAGCCAAGTACTTCAAAGAAGACGGGCGCAACTTCGCCCTGTCCGAAGATATCCAGAAGATGGTCACCTTCGAGAAGCACAACCTCAAGGACCGCCTGGCGGCCAAACGCCACGGCACCTGGGACGTCATCTTCTGCCGCAACGTGCTGATCTACTTCGACGACCCCATGAAGAACCAGGTCATAAGCATGTTCCACGACCAGCTGGCCGAGGACGGCGCGCTGTTCATCGGGCACTCCGAGCGGATCAAAGACATCGCCAGCAAGTTCGAGCAGGTTCCGCTGCCGCAGGGTTTCTGCTACAGCAAAGCGGGCCAAGCCTCCGCAATCGCCGCCTAATGCAAGACACGGAGGACACACGATGAGCATCAACGACTTCGATCCCGAGATCCTGCAGGACTTCCTCACCGAATCCGGCGAACTCCTCGAGCAACTCGAGGGCGATCTCGTGGCCATCGAAGCGACGCCCGAGGACTTGGACCTGGTCAACCAGATCTTCCGCGCCCTGCACACCATCAAGGGCAGCGCCTCCTTTCTCGCGCTGACCAACCTCGTCGAGATCGCCCACGCCGCCGAGACGGCGCTCAACGCCGCACGCAACGGCGCCATCGTCATCGACCCCGCTGTGATGGACCTCCTGCTGGCCGCGGTCGACGTGCTCAAGGTCCAGTTCGAGCAGCTCGGTTCGGGCGAGACCGAACTCCAGAAAGCCGACGATCGCCTCGTCGCGGACCTGACCGCGCTGGGCGACGGAACCCCCAGCGACCCCGACGACGAACCGGTCTTCGCGGCCCCCCCCGCGGCGGCGCCCGGCACAGCTCCCCAACCGGCCAACAGCCAGGGCAACGGTGCGGAACGCGTGATCGAGCTCGACCCCGCCAAGGCAGACCTGGTCGAGCACCTCGTCAGCGACGTCCAGCAGAGCATCGTGCAGATGCAGATGCAGCTCGATCGCCTGTCCGACACCAACGCACGCTCGGCGACCGGCACCGTCCTCTCCGAGTTGGCCGAAGACCTCGTCAAGACCCTCGACTTCTTCGAGATCGAAGAGTGCGTCCGCCTCGCGTCGGCCCTCGAGCACGCGTTCGAGGGATTGCACTCGATCTCGGACGACCACGTCACCCAGGTCCGCTGCCGGGCTATGGCCGCGTGCAGCGTCCTGAGCGAGCAGGCCAGCGAACTGGCGGAGATGCGCCTGACCGTCCGCCCGACCACCGAGCTGATCGAACGCCTCGAGCAAGCCGCGCACGGCAAGCTCAGCGAGGACCTGTTCGTGCCGACCGGGTCCGACCCCGCCGCAGTGCTCGCCTTCGACGGCGTCACCGCGCCGACCGATTCCGCGACCACACCGCCCGACAGTTCCTCGGACAGCTCGCCCGCGTCCGACCCCGATTTCAACCCTGTTCCCGCGTCGATGTCGGACGCCCCGGCCCCCGCGCCCGAGCCCAAGCCCGACCTGACGCAGAAGCAGGCAATCGCCCAAGAGCCGGCCGCTAAGCGTCAGCAGGTGCCCGTCGAGCAGACCATCCGCGTCGAGGTCGGACGTCTTGAGTCGCTGATGAACCTCGTGGGCGAGCTGGTCCTCCAGAAGAACCGCGTCGGGGCCCTGACCGATGACGTGACCGGGAAGATCGACGACGCCGACCTCATCGAACAGATGGAAATCACCGCCAGCACGCTCGACCGGGTCACCGGCGACATCCAGGTCGCGGTCATGCGGACCCGCATGCAGCCGCTCGACAAGCTGTTCGGCAAGTACCCCCGCCTGATCCGCGACCTGGCCACCAAGACCAGCAAGCAGATCCAGCTCGTCATCGAGGGCGGCGACACCGAGGTCGACAAGTCCGTCATCGAAGAGTTGGGCGACCCGCTGGTCCACCTGCTGCGCAACTCGGCCGACCACGGCATCGAGCTGCCCGACGACCGCAAGGCCGCGGGCAAAGAAGCCAAAGGCACCATCCGTCTGATCGCCGGGCACGAGGGATCCCACGTCTGCCTGCGGATCATCGACGACGGGCGTGGGCTCAGCCGCGACAAGATCGGGAGCAAGGCCGTCGAGAACGGGCTGTGCTCCGAGGAACAGCTCGGCGCCCTCAGCGACGAAGAGGTCTTCCGCTTCATCCTCGAAGCAGGCTTCTCCACCGCCGACGAGGTCTCGGACCTCTCAGGGCGTGGCGTGGGCATGGACGTCGTCCGCACCAACATCGAACACCAACTCAAGGGCGCCATCGCCATCGAGTCCGAACCCGGCAAAGGCACCACGCTGACCATCACCATCCCCCTCACCGTGGCGATCATGCCCGCGATGATGGTGGCGGTGGGCGATGACACCTTCGCGATCCCGCTGACCAACATCACCGAGATCGTCCGCCCCACACCCGACATGTTCTCCACCATCGGCGACGCCCCGATGATCCATCTCCGCGGCCAGGTGCACCCGCTGCTCAGCGCCCGCGAGATCTTCGATGTCCCCGATCCCACCGACACCGAACCGTTCGTCGTGGTCATCGGGTTCAACCAGAAACTGGTCGGGCTCGGGGTCACCCGCGTCATCGGCCAGCAAGAAATCGTCATCAAGCCGCTCGACGGCGTCAAACGCGAGGGCCCGATCTCGGGCGCCACCGTCCGCAACGACGGGGGTGTGAGCCTCATCGTCGACATCGCAGAACTCATGAGACTCTCTCGAACCACCCAAGCAATCGCCTGATCAATCGACCACCACAGAGGAGCACCCCGTGGATCCCAATCTCATCGCACCATTCATCTCGTCTGTCCAGCACGTCTTCAGCACCATGTTCCAGCTCCCCGTCGAGGTGGGTGACCCCTCGATGAAGAAGAACTCTGAGTGCTCGCACGACGTCTCCGGCATCATCGGCATGTCGGGCGAGTTCCAGGGCAACGTTGTCCTCTCCATGCCCAGCGCCACCGCGGTCGCGGTCGTCGCCCTGTTCTCGGGTGAGAAGTACGAGACATCCAGCGACGACTTCGCCGACGCCGTCGGCGAGATCATCAACATGATCTGCGGCAACGCCAAGGCGTCGTTCCAACGCAAGAACGTCTCGATCTCCTGCCCCTCCGTCGTGATCGGTCCCAACCACCGCGTCACAGGGCAATCCGACATCCCCTGCATCCTGATCCCCTGCACCACCGACTGCGGCGAGCTGAACCTCGAAGTCGCAATCCGCCCCGTCAACGCCGAAGCCGCGGCCGCCTAAGCCCCACACGAATCGCCTCACAACAACGGAGATGCACCCATGCGCATCATGCTCATCGACGACTCGAAGACCATGCGGAACATCCAAAGATCCGTGCTCAAGCAGCTCGGATACACGGAGATCGAGGAGGCATGCGACGGCCAGGACGCCCTGAGCAAGGTCGCCGCGTTCAACCCCGACCTCTGCCTGGTCGACTGGAACATGCCCAACATGGACGGACTCTCGTTCGTCAAGGCATACCGCCAGACCAACAAAGAAACCCCGCTGATCATGGTCACGACCGAGGCCGAAAAGTCTCGCGTCATCGAAGCGATCAAGGCTGGCGTGAACAACTACGTCGTCAAGCCCTTCACCCCCGACCTGCTCAGCGAGCGAATCACCGAGACCCTCGCCAAGATGGGCGCGAAGACCTAACAGCGGGGGAGCCCCCGCGAAACAGCGATGTCAGCCGAACACGATCTCGACGCCCATCTCCAGCTGAGAACCGATGACGCCTCGCTCGTCGGCACGCTGCTGGTCGGACCCAAGGCGCCGGCATCGGAGCTCACGCCCCACGTCCTCATGGTTTTTCTCGAGGCTCGAGGCGTCGTAGACCGGCTCATCGATCAAGACGCCATCCAAACCCTCATCGAAGAAGCCAGCGCCAAACCCGGCGCCGAGCACGCCGCCGTCGTCGCCAAGGGCAGGCCCCCGCGCCACGGCACCCCCCGCGTCCTCGCGTGGAAGCCGTCGATCGTCGAACGCATCGCTGAGATCGAGGCCCGCACCGCCGACCCGGACGCCCCCGGGAACGACGACAAGCCTGGCTCCCCTTCCCGCGACGCTCAGGACGCCGGGGAGAGCGACGAAGCCGTGGATCACTACGGGCACAGCGCCTTCATCATCGTCAAGCAGTCCGACGCACTGGGCACCATCACCCCGCCCGACGCGGGCGAGGACGGCGAGGACATCTTCGGCGAGGTCATTGCCGCCAAGCAGTCCCCCACCCCCAGCTACATCGACGCCGAAACACTCGAACTCACCGAAGACCACCGCGTGCTGGCCCGCAACTGCGGGCGCCTCATCTACGACGGATCCAGGCGCAGCATCGAACGCACCCTCGAAATCAAGGGTGACGTCGGATTCGCGACCGGTCACATCGACTTCCCGGGCCCCGTCATCGTCCAGGGCGGAGTCAAAGACCGCTTCCGGATCGAATCGATGAGCGACACCACCGTCCGCAAGCTCGTCGAAGCCGCGCACATCCGCTCGGCACGCGACATCCTCATCGAGCGCGGTGTCGCCGGCCGGGACGCGGCCCTCCTCGAAGCCAGGCGGAACGTCACCGCCAACTACTTCGAAGCCACCACCGTCGTCGCCGAGGGCGATTGCATCGTCCAAAAAGAGATCACCAACTGTGACATCACCGCCCGAGGCAGCGTCGTCATCGAAAACGGTGCCATCCGCGGCGGGTGCATCACCGCGGCGCATGCCATCCGCGCGGGCGTCGTCGGCAGCGTCCAAGAGGTCCCCACCGAGATCACCGTCGGCTCTATTCCGTCACTCGACGCCCCGCTCGCCGAGATCCGCGTCCTCCGCGCCAAGGCCCAGAGCGAACTCAACGAGACCAAAGAGGAACTCGAGACCTACCGCGAGGTGATGGACACCAAAAACCCCGACGCCATCGAGAAGACCATGGGCTTCGAGTTCCAGATCAGCGAACTCCAAGACCGGATCGGCAAACTCGACTCGGCCGCGGCCCGCCTCCGCAACAACCTCGCCAAGAACACCACGCCGTCCCTGACCGTCGAAAAGCGGATCCACGGCGGGGTCATCGTCCGCATGCGCGGGCACCTCCTCCGCTTCAAGGACGAGGTCAACGGGCCCTTCACCATCCGCGTCAACCGCAGCGGCGAGCCCATCATCGACGCCCCGGGCAACGAGCGCCCCGCCTCAGAGGTCGCCAGCATCGAACCCGACGACAGCCTCGATCCGCTCGCGATGAACCCCGGCGACCCCGACGGTGCGGTCGGCGACGGAGCGATCTCTGACCAGGGCCAACAGGCCGCCTGAACACCGCCCGCCAGCCCCCACCCAGGCCCGATGCCGGGACCGCAGCCGAGCCCCGCGCACGATTCCCGCATCTACACACCCGCCATCCGCGTATCGGGCCCGAGTGGACACCCGACACGCCAACGCCCACAATCCGACCGTGCAGCACCACCCATCGCCCATCACACGTGCCCTCCCCGCAGCCGCGGGGGGTCTCCTGTGCCTACTCATCACCGCCGGGCTCGTCCCGATACAGCCTGCCCAGCCCACAGACCAGACCACGGACCAGCCCGCACCCGCAATATATGAGCCCCAACCGAGCCCGCCGGGGTTCGAACAAGCCGCCCAACCTGCCGCCGCGACCCTGACCGAAGCCGTAGTCACGCTGCACTCTGGACGCCAGATCACCGGCTTCCTGATCGAAGAATCCGCCGAGTCGGTCGTCATCCGCATCAACGACATCGACACCACCTTCCCCCGCGCCCGGATCGCCGCTCTCCGCATCCTCGCGCCGGTCGCCGACCGATTCCGCCAACTCCGCGACGCGGTGGGCGACGACGACATCCGGGCCCGCATGGCCCTGGTCGAGTGGCTCCGTGCCCGCCGGGCCTACACGCTCGCGCTGGCCGAGCTCGAGGGCATCCTCGAGATCGAGCCGACCAACTCCGACGCCCGCACCATCCGCGATTGGATCAAGGCCCACCTCGAGCTCAACAGCCGGAGCGGGAGCGAATCCCCATCGACACGTCGCAAGGTCCGCGTCAAAGCCCCACCCGTCCCGGCGCTGACCCCCCTCCAGATCAACCGCATCCGCATCTACGAGATCGACCTCCGCACCCCGACCCGCCTGACCGTGCCCGAAGAAACCATGCGCCAGCTCATGGTCCGCTCGCCCGGGTCCTTCCCGGTGGACGTCAAGGAACGCGAGAAGATCCTCGAGTCGGACCCCATCGACCAGCTCCGCATCCTCTTCGAACTCCGCGCCCGCGACCTCTACGACACCGTCACGGTCCGCGAAGACCCGCCGAGCATGGCAACCTTCAAAGCCCGCGTGCACGGCGCAGGCGGGTGGCTCGTCAACGCCTGCGCCTCCAACCGCTGCCACGGCGGCACCGACGCCGGGCGACTCCGCCTCCTCAACCGACGCCCCAACGCCGACGAGACCGCCTACACCAACTTCTACATCCTCGAGAACTACCGCCTCGCCGACGGCACCCCCCTGATCAACCACGAGCAGCCCGCCCGCTCGCCCCTCCTCCACGCCGCTTTGACCCGCAAAGCCTCGCTCTACCCCCACCCCGAGGTCGACGCGGGCGCCCTCAGCCAGGACTGGCGCCACGTCTTCCGCTCCACCAACGACCGACGCTTCCAGGAGACCGCCGACTGGATCACCTCGCTCTACCGCCCACGCCCCGACTACGGCATCGTGTATCCTCCACCGCCAGAAGCCGAAACGCCAGAGCCCGTAACGACAGATACCGGCACCGACGACCCTTCGCAGCCCCAGCCCGACGCCGCCTCAGAGCCCGAACAGGCCCCAAAGCCGGCACCGACCGGGCCCTGATCCGCACCCACGTCATCATGACCGCCCCCGCCAGCGGGCGCTACCATCCCCACCTGACCGACGCCGGGCCGATCTGACGCCCGCGACCGATCCCGAATCACGCCGGAGCCGACCGAATGCCCCACGCACGCCCCGCCCTCCATCACTCGATCGCCCGCCCGGTCATTGCCGCCTCCCTGCTCGCCGGGGTCGGCTTGCTCCAGGGCTGCGGCGACGACGAGACCAAGGCGGCCGTCCGCAGTGCCAACATCCAGTTCGAGTCCATCGCCGCCGGCGACGAGAACTTCCGGATGGACGACGCGTTGACCGAGTACCGAGCCATCGAAACCGACATCGGCGCGTACGCCGGCGACGGATCCGGATACGCCGAAGCCGCGGCCGTCAGCCTCGCCCAGGCCAAGCTCGGGCAGGCCGCCCACGCCGCCCAGCTGTCCGCCCACGCCGAGACCGACGCCCTCCGGCGTGTCCGCCTGCTGCGTGCGACGCTCAGCGAATACCTGACCCTGTCGGCCATCGCCGAAGCCGCCGCGCTCTACGACCCCGCCGAGGACCTCGCCGAACTTCGCAGAATCGCGCAGCTCCGCCAGGCCGACGCCACCCGCTACAACGAACAGAAGAGCGAGATCGACAACGAGATCGCGGATCTGGAAGCCAAGATCGCCGCGCTCCGCGCTCGCGCGGTCGCCCAGCGTCGCCAGGCGGGCGAGATCGAACTGAGCATGATCGACGTCAGCGCCCAGCGCGCCGCCGAACTCGCCGCCGACGCACGCGAATACACCCTCCGCGCCGACAACTACGACCTGGAAGCCGACCGCATCTCCGGACGCGTCGGGCAGCTGCGCCCCACCGCCGCCGAAATCGCCCTCAATGCGGGCAACGCCGCCAGCCAGATCGCGATGCTCGAAAACTCGCAGCGCGAAGCCACCGAGCGGGCCCGCGCCTCGCAGCAGGACGCATCCGAGGCCCGCGCCGCGGCCGCCGGCGCCCGCGACCGCCTCGTCAGCCTCGCCGGCGAGTTCCGCAACTTTCGCGCCGACACCATCGAAAACGGGACCAATAAGATCACCCGCCTGCTCGGCGCCGCCGACAGCGACCTGAGACCCGCCAACCAATCGCTCAAGATCAACGCCGCCGCCACCCGCGCCAGCATCAAGGAAGCCCTGGGCTCCGCCTGGACGCGCCGCGCCAACGGGCACGCCGACGCCGCCGCGATCTACGAGAGCCTCGCCGACGCGGGCATCCCGGGCGAGTTCGCCCGCCTCGCCGAAGAGTCCCGCGTCGCGATGGACGAAGCCATGACCAACTCCAACGAGGCGTTCGCCAGCGCCGCCCGCGCCCTGCGGTCGATCCGCGTCAACGGCGACGCCCGCGACAAGCTCGAACAGGCCGCCCTCCGACTCGACCGTCTCGGCGGCACCGAGCCCGAGCCCGAGTTCTCCGAAGACTTCGAGGACGACTCCGTCGACGACATGTCCGATGACATGAATGACGGAGACGGCGACGAAGACCCCACCGACGACGGCTGATCAGACCCGCCGCCCGACCGACCAACCAACCGATACCACCGCAAAAATACGAGCCCGAACCCACCGTTCGGCCAACCCCGCTGCGCCCCCACCGCCAAGAATCAACCCATGCCCGACTCGCCCTCCGCCCATCCCGCTCCGCCCGAGACACGCGGCGTGCCCGAACTCGCGCCCGTCCAACAGCACATCGTCTCGCCGGCCGCACCCGTGACCGCCAAGGTCGTCTCGACCCGAGTCTGCACCGCCGCACGCAAAGCCGCAGGCTTCGTGCGCCACGTCGAGATCGACGTTGCGGGCACCCCGCTCGAGAGCGCCTGGCGCGCGGGGCAGTCCTTCGGCGTCGTCCCCCCGGGAACCGACGAGAATGGACGCCCGCACAAGCTCCGCCTCTACTCCATCGCCTCGCCGACCAAGGGCGAGCGATCGGACGGCACCGTGCTGGCCACCACCGTCAAGCGCACCGTCGACGAGCACTGGGAGGACCACACCCTCTTCCTGGGCGTCTGCTCGAACTACCTCTGCGACCTCAAAGATGGCGACGAGATCCAGGTCACCGGGCCGGTCGGGAAACGCTTCGTCCTCCCCGGTGACCCCCACGCCCACGATTACCTCTTCTTTGCGACCGGCACCGGCATCGCGCCCTTCCGCGGCATGCTCGCCGACCTCGATGACGCCGCCTACGCCGGGCACGCCTCCCTGGTCATGGGCACCCCCTACCGCACCGACCTGCTCTACGACCCTGAGTTCCGACAACTCGACCACGATCGGGCGTGGTTCCACTACCGGACCGCGATCTCCCGCGAGACCACCGCGACCCAGCCCCGCCCGATGTACGTCCAGGACCGCCTGGAAGCCGACGCCGAAGACCTGATCCCCGTGCTGTCCTCGGATCGGGCCATCATCTACGTCTGCGGCATCGCCGGCATGGAACTCGGCATCCTCCGGGCCCTGTGGACCATGCTCCCCCCAGCCGTCCGCACCCAATACCTCAACATCGCGCCCGAAGTCCCCGCAGACCCGGCCCAATGGGACCGCAAGATGATCCCCCGCCTGATCAAGCCCACCAAACGGGTCATGCTCGAGGTGTACTGATACAATCCCGCCCCCCGCTATCACCAGGGGCGGGACACGACCCCTGACCGACTGGAGCCAGACGTGCGCCGAATCAACACACTCAAGAGCGTCTGCCTGAGCCTGCTCATCGCCGGTGCCGCCCTCCCGGCGACCGCCCAGCTCACGCCCCGCCTGCCCGGCTCCATCGTCGAGTCCGCCTCGGTCGGCGGCGCCGAACGCAACGCGATCGACTCGTTCGTCGCGACCCTGGCGACCGACGCCACCGGCGACGACGCCCAGAAAGCCGCCGCCGCGTTCGCGGCACTGGTCGAGCCGCTCCGCGAGAACCGCCCCTCCGTGTCCTTCCGCCAGGCGTTCGCCCAGAGCGCGGCCCCCCTGATCGCCGACCTGCTCGCATCCGACAGCCAACCAGCCCGCCTCGCCGGGCTCCGCCTGGCGGGCAACCTCGCGACCGGCGACACCGCCGGGCTCGTCGCCGGCGCATTGTCCGACGACGACGCCGGCATCCGCGTGTTCGCGGGCGTCCAGGCCCGCCGTGTCTTCGAGGTCTCATCCCAGAACGGGCCGGCTTTAACCGACACGCAGGCGGCCCAGCTCGTCACCGCGTTGACCGACGCGATGGATGCGACCCGGGACCGGATCATGACCGAAACGCTGATCAGAGCGCTCGGGATGGCGTCGCAGACACGACCCCGGGAGATGAGCGCCTCGCGCGCCGTTGCCGCCGCCAGCCTGGGCCAGGGCATGAGCGTCCGCGTGCGCGACACCAGCCCCAGCGACCTACCCGACATCCACGACCCGATCCTGATCGCCGCCTCGGCGCTGACGCGCACCATGTCCGACCCAGGAAGCCGGGCACCCGATGCCGCGGCCAAGGCATCCGTCGAGTTCGGGGGCGACGTCCTCGCCGCCCTGCTCGCCCGCGAGATCCAGGGCTTAAACGACGTGAACTCCGAAACCGACATCCGCCTGCTCCGGGCCGCCGAGTCGCTGATCTACTTCGCCCGGCGCCGCCAGACTGAGAACGCCAATGGCGACGCGAGTTCGGTCCCCCTGACGAATCTGGCCGGACTGCTCGAATCGGGCAGCCGCGACTTCCGCCAAGAGTTGGTCGCCCTGATCGGGCCCGGCTCGTCCATGCTTAGCCAGTTCGGGCTCGCCGACGATCGCTTTCTCAAGTAAGCGCCCCCCGCGCCCCTCGTAATCCGACAACCGGGGATATCTGCACATCCGTTGCCCCTGACCGAGCGCCCCGCCGGTATGGTGTACCCATGCTCCGACTCCTACTGCCCGTCGCGCTGCTGCTCGGTCTCGTCGGCTTCTCGGTTCTCTCGGACCGCTCGGCGCCGCGGGCGGACTTCACATTCATCAACCGGGGTGACGTCAACACCCTCGACCCCCAGCGGATGTCCTGGATGCAAGACCTCCGCGTCGCCCGCCTGCTCTACGAGGGGCTCGTCCAGAACGACGTGTTCAGCGCCGACTTCGCCGTCGTCCCCGCGATCGCCGAGAGCTGGTCGGTCTCGCCCGACGGGCTGACCTACACCTTCAACCTCCGCGACAACGCCAAGTGGAACAACGGCGCGCCCGTGACGGCCCAGGACTTCCGCTACTCCTGGCGTCGCGCGATGCTGCCCGACCTCGCCTCCGACTACGTCAACATGTTCATGCTCATCGACGGGGCGACCGAGTTCTACGCCGAGCGCGAGCAAGCCCTCGAATCCTTCGCCGAGCGTGACTTCGCGAATGGCACCGAGCGCGAGGCCGCGGCCGAGCAGCTCTGGCTCCACACCCAGGCCCGATTCGACGAGATCGTCGCCCTGCACGCCCCCGACCCGCGCACGCTCGTGGTCACACTCGACCGCCCGGTGCCCTACTTCCTTGATCTCGCCGCCTTCGCGGTCTTCTACCCGGTCTATCAACCCTTGGTCGAACGCTACGAACGCCCCGACCCGACCACGGGGCGACTCATCCGGCGACCGGGCTGGACCAAGCCGGGCGTGCTGGTTTCCAACGGCCCCTTCGAGCTCACCGAGTGGCGCTTCAAACGCGACATGCGCTTCGAAGCCAACCCGCACTGGTGGAACCTCGACGCGCTCGCCGTTCGCTCGATCGACATCCCCTCGATCAACGACCCCAACGCCACCACGCTGGCCTACCAGACCGGCACCGTTGACTGGGTCAGCGACGTGACCGCGCCGTATCGTGGCGACATGCTCGCCGACAAGGCCGATTTCTACGCCGAGCACAGCGAACTGGTCGCAGAACTCCGCGAGACCGCGGCCGACCAGTTCGAGATCGACCGCCTGCTCCCACCCGACGACCGCAAGCACGTCCACGCCATCCCCGCCTTCGGCACGTATTTCTACAACTTCAACTGCAAGCCGCTCCTGCCCGATGGACGCCCCAACCCCTTCGCTGACGACCGCGTCCGGCGTGCCTTCGCGATGTGCATCGACAAGCAGGCCATCGCCGACGAGGTCCGGCGCCTGGGCGAACCGCCCGCCGACACGCTCATCCCCCCAAACTCCATCGGGGGCTACACCGCCCCAACGGGCATTCCAAACGTGGGCAATGTATCCTCCGAAGCCGAGCGTGACGCCATCGCGTCGCAAGCCCGCGCCCTGCTCGAAGCCGCCGACTTCCCCGAAGACCTCGTCGTCGAGCTGCTGTTCAACAAAGACTCTGGTCACGATCTCATCGCCCAGGCGATCGCCAAGAACTGGCAAGAATACCTGGGCGTGCAGACCCGTCTGGCCCAGAAGGAAATCAAGATCTTCCGCGAGGATCTCAAGAACAAGCAATACATGACCGGGCGGGCCGGCTGGTACGGCGACTACGGCGACCCCACGACCTTCCTCGATATCTGCTACTCCACCGACGGCAACAACGACCGCGCCTACGACAACCCCGCCTACGACGCCCTCCTTGACCGGGCCGGGCTCGAACTCGACCCAGCGGCTCGCATGGACCTGCTCCGCCAGGCCGAGGAGATCCTGCTCTTCGAAGCCCCACTGATCCCCATCTTCCACTACGCCAACGTCCAGCTCTTCGACCCCGAGAAGGTCACCGGCTTCACCGCCCACCCGCGCTCCAAGAACAACCTCTTCCTGGTCGATGTGCTCGGTGACGGGTTCGGACCCGACCAGCCGCTGACGATGCGACCGCCGTCCGCACCGAACAGCACGGAGCTCGCCCCGTGACCACGATGATCCTCCGACGCCTGTTGCAGTTCCCGCTGATCCTGCTCGCGGTCTACACGCTGACGCTCACGCTGGCGTGGGCCGTGCCTGGCAGCCCGGTCGAGAACCCCGACCGGCGACCCAAGCCCGAAGTCATCGAGCAGATGGAGAAGCAGTACAACCTCGACTCGTTCTGGAAGTTCTACTTCTCGTACCTCGACAGCGCGACCGGGCTCGAGTACGCCCGCGACAAACTGTCCGGGCGCATCGCCGACGACCAGGACCTGGCCGAAGCCGCCGGCCAGCCCGCGCCGGTCCGCCCGATCTTCAACCTGGGCCCCTCGCTCGAGTACGACGACTGGACCGTCAACGAGATCGTCGCCGGGGCCCTCCCGGTGTCGGTCACCCTCGGAGCCGCGGCCATCCTCATCGCGCTCGTCATCGGCACCGGCGCGGGCGTGGTCGGGGCCGTCAAACCCAACTCCATCGCCGACCTCGCCACACTCTCTGTGGCGCTCGTGGGCATCTCGCTGCCCGGGTTCGTCATCGGCACCGTCCTGCTGCTGGTCTTCTCGCTGCTGATCGCCTGGTTCCCCGTCGCCCAGTGGGGATCGCCCAAGAGCATCGTGCTGCCCGCGATCACGCTCTCGCTGCCCTTCGCGGCTTACATCGCCCGCCTGACCCGCATGGGCATGATCGACGCCCTGGGCGCTGATTACATCCGCACCGCCCGCGCCAAGGGCGCCGCCGAGATGAGCGTGCTCTTCAAGCACGCCCTCAAGAACGCGTTCCTGCCCGTGCTGAGTTTCTTAGGGCCCGCCACCGCGCTGGCCATGACCGGCTCGTTCATCGTCGAACGCGTCTTCACCGTCCCGGGCATCGGGCAGCACTTCGTCAACGGCGTCCAGAACAAGGACCTCTTCCTCATCATGGGCGTGGTCCTCGTCTTCGCGACGATGCTGATCCTGTTCAACCTGGCCGTCGACGTCCTCTACCGCTGGGTCGACCCGCGGATCGAAGCCTGACCGACTCGCCCACCTCAGTCCGAAGCGGCCGGCCTGTACTCGGGGCACGTTCCGTTTTCACGCTTTTTTTTACCGCACGATGGACACCGCCCCTGCCCGGCTCGTCGCTCACGCACAGCCGCCTTCCACGCCAGCGGCGCGGCGAAGAACAGGCCCCATATCGGTACGCCGACAATCAGCGGATTCGCGAGCAACCCGAGCTGCAGGATCGTCGGCCTCGGTGCCCACCGCGGGGCACTCAGCCCGGATCTCGGATCAATCATGTCAAACCTGCGTACCTCGAGTACGGCGACCGGCCATCCCAACCGTTGGAGCCGCAGGTGGGTGACGCCGCCGCCCCCACGCCGTTGCTGGCGAGCGATATGATATTCTCGATACCCGAATCTACGCCAGACCATCCAGTAATCTGGAGGCAGCCAATCTTCGTCCTCCGGCGTATCGATGACCCACCCCAATCGCGCGGCATCCTCACTCCCGTACTGCTTTGGCAGGACGCCGTAAACACCCCCGCCTGATCTGATCTTCGTCACTGCGAACGGCACATTCACCGACGCGCATACCAGCAGGATCACTACCAGCCTGACTCCCGCCTTGACCAACTCATCGCGACTGATCGGCAGCCTTCTCACAGCAACGCACCCTACCAGAACATAGGACCTGACAGAAAACGATCTTTGACCTTGGCCGTGAAGTTGCTCGAACAATCCCAACCCAATCAATCGCTTCACTTTCCAGTCTGCTCGCCCGCCGCGCCGATTCAGGCCACGAAGCGTGACCTGGCTCAGTCGTCCGCGAACGGGATGACATCGTCGTCGTCGGGCGCGGGCTCGATGACCCGCTCTCCTGCCTTCCGATACACAGACGCTGACGGCTCGGCCGTCCCCATCTTGGCGTCTGGCGTGGGCGACGCTCGACCACGTCCCAGGAGATCGTCCGTCGTCATCAGCCGGTAGCCCTTGGCCTTTGCCCCAAAGAGCTGCTCGTACATTTTTCGTGTTACCTCGGCGCTCAGCTTCTCGTGATCGCTCAGGAGCTTGTGCGCGGGGCCGTCCGTCAGCACGATGCCCGGCTCTTCCAGCCCGATCGCAACATCGACGCGCCGGTTCGTGGACGGGTGTGTCGACCACAACGAATCCGGTGCCTTGAAATCGGCGATAAAGCCTCGCTTGTCGCGCCGTGCTCTCGGAGCGATGGCCAACGCCAGACCCGTGAAGTCTTCTGGCAGTCGCCCCTGGGCGGATTCGAGATGCGCGACTTCGCACGCTTTGGCGTACCCCTCGTCCAGCTCGATGAATCGCGCATGGGCACTCGCAACCGAGGCGCTGCCCGCGACCCGGGCTTGGCAACGATCCGCCGCGAACTCCATCCTTCGCAGCAACGCCAGCGTCGCCAGGCGGCTCACCGACGCGATCGCGAGCACAACCAGCCGGACCACCCACAGTGCCGCGGTGACGAGCGCCCCCAGCAGCGAGACCACCCACCACTCGGTCTCGATCATCGATTCGACCAGGTCATCGACCGCACCACGCCGGTGCACGACCCGGTAGAACCACGCGTTGATCGCGCCCACGATCCGAGTCGATCGCATGCCCACATCCTGCGTGAAATGCCCGAGCTCATGCGCCACGACGCCGGTCAGATCACGCCGGGTCATCCCGCGCACGAGGGTCATGCCGAGCGTGAGCACGAGTTTCCGCCGAACCAGCCATGCCCAATCGCCGTCGAACGACGCCGACGCGTTCGCATCGGGTGTCAGCTCGATCCGGACCGGCCGGGGCGCCCCCATGATGTCGCACAAGCGATACACATAGGCGTACAACAAGGGCTGCTCGATCGGCGCCATCGCGTAGCCCCGGTCTCGCCCGCCCCCACGAGAGGGAATCAGCGCACCGATCATCAGCAGCGTCACGAGCACGCCGGTCAGAATCGGCGCGAGCAGCAGCACCAGCCTGAGCAGAAGCAAGAAAAGCCCGGCCCGCCCGTACATCCGCCCGCCGAGACCGACGATCTCCCCGCCGTGCTGCATCCACCAATACGTTCCAGCGCCAACCCCCGCCATGATGGCGACGTACGCGATCGGTTGCAGGAGCGCGATCAGCACCACGATGGCCGCCACCGGGCGATAAGTCCATGGCAGACGCACCGCCCGATACGTGTCCGCGAACAGCCTTGACGCGTCGGGCTTGCGTCCCATGCAACGGTCCTTACTCCACCACCTCGAACGTCGCCCCGTCCAGCACGCCGCAGGTCAGGAAGTCGCCTTCGCCGAACTGCCCCGCCGTCTGCCCGGGCGCGGTCACCATCAAGTGCACCGGCACGCCCGCGTTGACCAGCACCGCGCCTTGATCACCCGCGATCGAACCCACCATGCCCTGCACCCGCCTCGGCCTGCCGAAGCACGGCTCGACATAGCGCCCGCCCGCGCCAACCGAGTCCAGACGCCGGGCCTGGGCACGGATCCGACCGATCAGCTTCTGGCCCTCTTTGCCTCGGAACGGGCCCAGATCATCGCCGAACGGCCGCAGGTGCATCCGGTAGTCGGTGTTGGGGAACGTCACGACGAGATACGCGGCTTTCGTCGCGGTCGCGTCATGCACCTCGTCCAGCGTGCCGCGGGCCAGGGACGGGTCGATCTTGGTCGTCGGGGCGGGGTCAAGCATGCCGCAAGGATAGTGCGGATCTGACCCCCGGGTTGAGCATCACCCGACCGCGTCGAGCGCCTTCGGGCGGGGCACGTCCCGACCCCGCTCCCCCTGCCTCAAGAAGTTCCACAGCATCGCCGGGCCCTCGGGCGTCATGAAGCTCTCCGGGTGGAACTGCACGCCCTCCATAGGCTGCTTGCCGGCATCCCCCCAGACCCGGCGCAGCCCCATCACCACCTCGGCCTCGGCGCCGTCCACGACATCGGTGCACCACGACGACACCGCCCAGCCGTTCCCGTCCGGGTCCAACCCCGAAGGGATCGTCGCTTTCTCGACCACCAGCGAGTGGTACCGCGCCACCGTCGTCGGGCTGTCGATCCCCTCGTACAAACCCTCGCCGTCGTGCTCGATCGGGCTCGTCTTGCCGTGCATCAGCACCGGATGCCGCCCCACCGTCATCCCGCTCCCGTCGGCCATGCACTGGTGCCCCAGGCACACCCCCAGCACCGGCACCCGACCCGCGTACTCGGTGATCACCGCACCCGACACCCCCGCCTCACGCGGCGTGCAAGGTCCGGGCGACACGATGATGTGACTCGGGCCACGCCCGCCGTCCAACCCCGCGATCGCCCCGGGCTCGATCTCGTCATTCCGAACCACCACCAGGTCCCGCCCGGGCTCGAGCGTGCGGTCCATCTCCCCCAGGCGCTGGACCAGGTTCCAAGTGAACGAGTCGTAGTTGTCAATCAGCAGGATCACGCCACCATGATACGCTTGCAAGCGATAGCCCATGCCCTACTCTGCCCTCACCATCGTGTTTCTGCCCTCGCTGGCGTTGCAACTGGCGACCTACATCGCGGCGATCCGCAACCCCACACGCCCACGAAAACCGGCCTAGCGCGACCCCTGACCCCCCGCTCCACCGCCCGTACACTCCCCCCATGCCCGGACTCGGCGTCGTTGATCATGTTCACTTCCTCCACCGCGCCTGGCGTTACCGCCTGCGGACCGAGAAGCAGGAGCTCGCCTACGTCCGCTCCCGACGCCTGATCGGGCGCACCGTCGTCGACGTCGGCGCCCACCGCGGGATCTACAGCTACTGGCTCCGCGAAGCGGTCGGCCCGTCCGGGCGCGTCGTCGCCTTCGAGCCTCAACCGGAAATGATCGCCGAACTCAAGAAGTTAAAGCACTCGTTCCGGGCCCGCAACATCGACATCATCGAATCGGGCCTCACCGACACGCCCGGCACCGCCACGCTCCGACGCGTCGGCATGCACACCGGCGGCGCCTCGCTCGAGCCCGCCAAATCCGGACACGCCGACGCCGACGAGTCCACCTTCGAGGTCCCCGTCACCACGCTGGACACCTTCTTCGCCGAGCGCACAAGCAACCCGTCCGCCCAGCCTCTGCCGCTCGGGCCCGTCGCCCTGATCAAGTGCGACGTCGAGGGGCACGAGCAGGCGGTGTTCCGCGGCGCCGAGCGCCTGCTCCGCGAGGACCGACCGGCACTGTTGTTCGAATGCCACGACGCCCACGCACGGGCCGGCGACGTGTTCGAGGACCTCCGATCGCTCGGCTACGTCGGATGGCTCCTCGACGGGCAGAACCACCACCCCGTCGAACGCTTCCGCGACCTCCGCGACACGCTCGACAAGCCCTACCTCAACTACATCTTCGAGCCCGAAGAAGCGACCACCCTCCAATAGCAAACCCCCGCGTGAAACGCGAGGGTCGGCGAGGTCCGAGTCCGTTCAGACCGTGTTCTATGTGTGGTGTGCGTGCCCGCCGGGCCCGCTCAACGAGACCGACTCAGGCGGCCTTGTTGTTCCGCATCCAGGTCGTCCCCGCCACGCCGTCACGCGTCACCAGGAACAGGTCCTTGGTGATCGGGTAGGGCAGCCTGGAAAAGTCCTCTTCGACGCGGTCCTGCAATCGACGCACGAACGCCTCGGGCTCGCAGCTCATCGCGATGAACATGTCCCGCGCGGGCGTCGCAACAAAGAAGTCGGGCCCCAACTGCTCGACCAAGCGCCGGTGCAGATCGCCCAGCAACAGCCGCGCCGCGTCGTACCCGTCCTGCTCGGCCACGATCACCGCACGACCGCCCTCGGCCGAATCGATCACCTGCATGTCCAACTCGGGCGCGTACAACTCGAGATTCTCGCGGGCGATCTCTTCGAGCTCGTCCACCGAGATCCCCCACTTGAGCACCTGCTCGGTCGTGATGCTCACCGTCATGTGCGGCATGTCCATCACGAACACGATCACCGTGTCGTTCACGTACGGCACATGCGCAACAAGATCACGCGAGAGATGCTCGAAGATCGACTCGGGCTGGATCCGCGGCATGATCCGCGCCTTGGCCATGTCGAACGGCGTGTCACCCACGTCGAGCGTCTCGCCCGTGAACAACTGGTCGAGGAAGTGCTCGACAATATCGGTCCCGCGGTCGGGCTCGTGGGCGACCATGCGGAGGAGGTTTTCCAGGTCCAGACGGCGCCCGTTGACGAGCAGCTCCTTGGCGCTCACACGGTCGATCTGATACCCCGGCTGCATCCGCTCGATGAGTCGGGCGACCTGCTCGGCGAACGCTTCGGGCTCAATGGGCATCAACGCCATGGTCTCTCCTCCGGCTCCACACCCCAAGACGGCGGGGCGGTGCCATCACATCGACCACCTTGCCGACTAACTCAGCCCCGGGCCCGCCATGCCCCCTTCTTGCCCGTTCACCCCACCCAGCCCCGCAGCCTGTCCGGGCTGGACTGGTCCGCGAACACACCCCCGGTCCGGCAAACCCCCTGTTTTGGGGATAACTCCCCGCGACCCCCCAGCACCCGAGTCATGGTTGCACGAACGCCGTGGCGGGCTAGAATCGCAGCCTGCCAGAGGGTCGCCCGACCCGGCGCGCCGTGCGCCGCGGACCGACCTTTGTGGCATAACCGGAGACCTCCCGTGACCGAACAGGAAATCGAAGCCAAGGTGATCGAGATTGTCGCCGAGCAGATGGGCGCCGATAAGGCCAAGATCTCCCGCGACACCCACTTCGTCAACGACCTCAACGCCGACTCGCTCGACACCGTCGAGCTGGTCATGGAGTTCGAAGACGAGTTCGAGACCTCCATCCCCGACGAGCAGGCCGAGAAAATCCAGACGGTCGGACAGGCGATCGAGTTCATCTCGCAGGCCCAGGGCGTCGAATAGCCGACCCCCTGCCCGCCACCCGTCTCACGCGCACCGCCGCTCCCCACCGCCAACCCCCGCCCGCCCCATCAGGGCGTGCAGGGCGACGCATGACCAGGGCCAGACCCACCCATGACTGAGACCAACGGACGCCGAGTCGTCATCACCGGGTACGGTGCCCTGACCGACTTGGCCAACAACGCGCCGGGCACCTGGGACGCCATGCGCGAGGGTCGTTCGGGCATCGCCGAGAACAACCTGCCAGACTTCGGCGACTTCGAAGGATGGACGGCCACCATCGCGGGCCAGGTCCGCGATTGGAAGCCCGACTTCATCGAGCATCGCGAAGCCAAGCGCATGGATCGCTGCACACTGCTGGGCATGGGCGCCGCCGAAGAAGCCGTCAAGCACTCCGGGCTCGACTTCCACGCCGGGGACCCCACCCGACGCGGCATCATCATGGGCTCGGGCATCGGGGGCATAAAAACCATCGAGGACGGCGTCGTCGTCCTCTACAAGAAGGGCCCCACGCGCCTCTCGCCCTTCACCGTCCCCCGCCTGATGGTCAACGCCGTCACCGGCAACATCTCCATCCGCTTCAACCTCCAGGGCCCCGCCTCCGCCCACGCCACCGCCTGCGCCTCCTCCGGGCACGCGATCGGCGACGCGATGGGCTATATCAGACGCGGGCACGCCGACGTCATGCTCGCGGGCGGCGCCGAGGCGGCCGTCACCCCGCTGTGCATCGGCGCCTTCATGACCATGAAGGCCCTGTCCACACGCAACGACGAGCCAACCAAGGCAAGCCGCCCGTTCGACGTCGGGCGTGACGGCTTCGTCCTCGCCGAGGGAGCCGCGGTCTACGTCCTCGAATCCGAGGAGCACGCCAAGGCCCGCGGCGCGACCATCCTGGGCGAACTCGTGGGCTTCGGAAACTCGGGCGACGCCGGGCACATCACCGCCCCCGACCCCCAAGGTCGCGGCGCCACCAACGCCATGAAGTGGGCCCTCCAGGACGCCGGGCTCAACCCCACCGATATCCAATACGTCAACGCCCACGGCACTTCCACCCCCCTGGGCGACCAGGCCGAGGTGCAGGCCGTCCGCAACGTCTTCGCCGACCACGCGGCCGAGGGCGGCGAGTTCGTGATGTCCTCGACCAAGTCCGTCCACGGGCACGCCCTGGGCGCCTCGGGCGCGATCGAGATGATCGCCTGCCTCCACGCCCTCAAGGACTCGATCGTCGCCCCGACGATCAATCTGGATGAAGTAGACCCCGAATGCCGCGGTATCGATCTTGTCGCCAACACGGCCCGCCAGATGCCCGTCCGCTACGCGATGAACAACACCTTCGGGTTCGGCGGGCACAACGTCTGCCTCATCGCCGCCCGCTACGAAGGCTGAGCACCGCGCCGCAGCGCATGCCACCCTCTCCCGCCCGGGCAAGCCGGGCTCACCAGCCACCCCTCCAAAACCGGCACGCCGGTTGCGTTCAATCCATAGAGACGATGCTGCGCCCGCCCCCGGTCTGTTCGGTGGAGTGAGGCGCAGATCCTGCCGATGGAGTGCGCATGGCCACCGAGCTCGAGACCATCCTCCGCCTGGAAATCCCCTTCGTGGTGGTTCTGGCCGAGCGGACCCTGCAAGTGGGCGAGGTCCGCGACCTCGTCCCGGGCACCATCATCGAGCTGCCCAAGAACGCCGAAGAGGACCTGGAAATCCGGGTCAACAACCGCCCGATCGGCACCGGGGTGGCCGTCAAGGTCGGCGAGAACTTCGGCATCCGCGTGGGCTACGTGGGCGACCTGGCACTGCGTGCCGAGGCGATGGCCCAGGGCGGGTCCGACGCCGAGGACAGCGGCGAAGAAGAGGTCAACCCCGAGGACCTCGCAGCAGCATTGCTCAGCGGGCAGTAATCCGCCCCTGCGTGAACAACGACTAAAAACAGAGGCCGATCCTCCAATGGATCGGCCTCGTTCAGTTCATGTGATTCAGAGATAACCGAGCGGGTTCAATCGGTCTAGTTGGCGAAATCCCGCCCGCGGATGCCGTTCCGCGTGGCCCAGAACAACGCCGGGTAGTAGCCCGCGCCGCTGTTCGCATTGCCGAACTCAAGACCGTCTTGATGCATGCTGTACCGGGCCATGAGGTTACCGAGGGGGAAGAAGTCATCCACGGGGCGGTAAGCGGGGATGCGTCCGTTGGGATCACTGTCGTCCCACATTCTCGCATAGATATCTCCCACATCGATCTTGCGGACACTCCCGTCCACCGCGGCCACCGAAGGCTCCGCGCCCGGGTTGTTCCACTGGGGGAAGTTGGCCTCGGTGCCAAGCGGCTGAGCAAAGTTCGCCGTGACCGACCGCGCCTCGGCGTTCCGGGTCGCTTTCGACCAATCGAAACGCTCCCACATCAGCACTTTCTGCGAGGGGAACGAAGCGTCGTACGTTTTGATGCGCTTGGCGAACGAAGCCGCGGGATCGTTGCGGACAGGATTCGGTACGCCGGTATCGCTATAGCGCTCGGGCGAGAACCACGTCGTCGGCGAGAGCACGTACGACCCGTCCCAGATGATGTCATCGAGCGTCACACCCGGGTCCGTGATCCAGAGATCGTTCACCCTATTGATCAGCACGCGATCCAGCGGTGAGAACTGCACCTCGCTCTGCCAATCGCCCGGGCTCAGCCACCCACCCACCACGCTGTACCAGTGGAACGCGTACATCTCGGAATACATCTTGGGGTTGCCTGGCGACGTGAACTCGAACGTGCCGCGCACGCCGGGCTTGCGGACCTGCCCCCAACCGAACCCGCCGAACCCAGCCCTCGTATAGCCAGGAATCGGGAACGGGGTCGTGAAACTGTCCTTAAACTCGAGCGCGTACACCGCCTGGATCTGGCCCATCGACCGGAGGTTCGCCTGGCTCTTGAGCAACTGCGCGCTCGTCCTTGCCTTGCCCACAGCCGGCAACAAAATCCCGATCAGCAGCGCGATGATCGCGATCACCACCAGCAGCTCGATCAGCGTGAATCCCCCACGTCGAGAGCGACTCGTCAGCATGACAACACCTCAAGTACGACCACCACGCAACGGCTTCACGCCGCGCATCAACGATCGGTCTGAACCCGGGCAAACCCGGCTGGAGTAAAACACGCCCAGAAGAGGACGCAGAGACCACACGCCCAAGGTACCCGAAAACGGGCACCCGGACCAACCCGCTACGCAGTCCGAGCCCCCCCGGATGCGGCACACCCCCCAAGCACGCCCGAAAACCATGAGCTATCCTCCGCTTTCCGCCCCGGAATCAGCCGATCCGCCCGTGCCAGGGCGTGAATCCGACCGATACCAGGGGCGTACCCACCAAAGTCTGCCGCTCCCAAGCCAGCCCCGAGAAACCACATGCCCCGCGACATCCCCGTCGGTAACGGCGACCTGCTGATCACCTTCGACGACCTCTACCGGGTCCGCGATCTCTACTACCCCCGCGTCGGACGCCACAACCACACCGACGGGCACGTCCAACGCTTCGGCGTCTGGGCCGACGGCCGCTTCGCCTGGATCGAGGACGAGGGCTGGCAACGCGAGCTCCGCTACGCCGCCGACACGCTCACCACCGAGGTCCGACTCGTCCACGAGGGGCTCGGGCTCGAGATCACCTGCGAGGACGTTGTTGACTACCAAGAGCCCGTCTACTTCCGACGCTCCAACGTCCGCGACCTGTCCGGCAAGACCCGCGACGTCAGGCTCTTCTTCCACATGGACCTGTCCATCAACGGCTCGCCCGTCGGCGACACCGCCAACTTCGACCCCTCCACATCCGCCGTCGTGATGTACAAGGACGACTCCTACTTCCTCGTCAACGCCTGCGATCAGCACAAGTGCGGCATCGACCACTGGGCGATCGGCGCCAAACGCGTCGGCGGCGCCGAGGGCACCTGGCGCGACGCCGAGGACGGCCAGCTCGGACGCAACGCCATCAGCCAGGGCTCGGTCGACGCCACCGTCGGCTTCAACCTCCAACTCCCCCCCCACGGCCAGGCGCATGTCACCTCGTGGATCGCCTGCGGTCACTCGTACGACGACGTCCGCAAGCTCAACCATCACATCTGGGAAAAGGGCCCCGAGCGACTCATCGCGCGGACCGAGGCGTACTGGAAGCTCTGGTCGCGCAAGGAACCCGCCGACACCACCCCCCTGCCCGAACCGATCCGCGACCTGTTCTACCGCAGCCAGCTGATCCTGCGCACGCAGATCGACAACGGCGGGGCGATCATCGCCGCCAACGACAGCGACATCACCCACTTCGCGGGCGACCACTATTCCTACTGCTGGATGCGCGACGGCGCGCTCGTCGCCCACGGGCTGATCATGGCCGGGCAGTCCGAGCTCTCGCGCTCGTTCTTCCGCTTCGCCCAGAAGTGCATCGACGGCAACCCCTACTTCCTCCACAAGTACACGCCCGAAGGCCACCTCGCGTCGTCCTGGCACCCCTGGATGATCGACGGCCAGAAGATCCTCCCCATCCAGCAGGACGAGACCGCCCTGACTATCTGGGCCCTCCGCAAGCACTTCGAAGAGTTCCGCGACGTCGAGTTCATCAAGGGCCTCTACCACGATCTCGTCATCCGCCCCGCCGACTGGCTGCTCGAGCACCGCGATCACAACGGGCTGCCCCTGCAGTCGTGGGATCTCTGGGAAGAGCGGCGCGGCATCCACACCTTCACCGTCGCCTCCACGATCGGCGCGCTCCATGCCGCGGCAGCCTTCGCCCGCGACTTCGGCGAGCCTGATCGGGCCGCCGCCTACCGCGAGGGTGCCGAGCGCATGAAGGGCGCGCTCCGGCGCCACATGTGGCACCCCGAACGCCGCCAGTTCGCACGCATGGCCGTCCCGCTCGAGGACGGCACCTACCGCCTGGACATGACCCGCGACAGCGCCAACTTCGCGCTCTTCGCCATTGCCGGCTTCGACCCCAAAGACCCCGCCATCCGCGACGAGATGGACTCGCTCCGCGACCGACTCTGGGTCAAAACCGACGTGGGCGGCTGCGCCCGCTACGAACGCGACTACTACCACCAGGTCGAGAACCAGAAGACCGACGACGTGCCCGGGAACCCTTGGGTCATCTGCACCCTGTGGCAGGCCCAGTACCACATCGAAGCCGCCGAGACCATCCAGGAACTCCGCCTCGCGCTGCCCCTGCTGGAATGGTGCGTCAAGCGGTCGCTGACCTCGGGCGTGATGGCCGAGCAGTTCGACCCCTACACCGGCGCACCGATCTCGGTCTCCCCGCTCACCTGGTCGCACGCGACGTACGTCACCACGTGCATCCAGTACCTGCGCAGGCTCGAGTCGATCCGCGCCAAAGCCCAGGCGGGCAACGCCAAGCCCAACCCGGGCTCCCAAGCCGCGATCTAGACCCCCGCCCGGCAACGATCCTGACAGCACGATCAATGCCCCACGCCGCGTCCCAACGACGCGGGACCACTCTCCACCGTTTCTGCGCCGACTCAGCGCCGTTTCAGCGCCGACGCCGACCCGCCAGGCCCGCCCCGAAGAGCAGCAGCCCGACCGCGCCGGGCGCGGGCACGAACTGGACGATGCTGCCCGAGGACAGCCCCAACCCCGCGGCCCCGCTCGAGGCGCCCGCGAAGTCGAGCGATCCCAGATCGCCCGCCGAGATCCCCAGCAGGTTTCCGTAATCCTGGATCAGGAACTCCCAGGTCTCGCCCGACTCAAAGATCCCGTCCGCGGTCATGCTCTCGGCGATCAGCGGGCGGTTCATCCCGATCGCGTCGATCCGGAACGCCAGACCCGCAAAGTCCGGGGCGGCGAAGCTCGACGCGACACCGTCCACGTTGCTCAGCGTCGTCTCGCGGTCCGCGACATACCACAGGTTGTCCCAGTCCCGGTCCGTGAGGTTCGTCATAATCACCAGGGCGCTGGGGCCGCCCTGCCACATCGTCGGGCAGGGACGCATGTCCGTGAACGTGCTGACCGCGTCGATCAACTCGTCGGCCGGGAATAGCGGCGCCTCGCCGAGTTCCTCGATCGCGAACCGATCGCCGTGGTCGTCGCACCCTGGCAGGTCGGTGTAGACCCCTTGCACCGGGTTGCCAAGGGCACTCCCGCTCGCGCCAAGCATCGCCGCCAGAACCGTCATCCGTGTGCGTGTCATCGTGATTCTCCCCAAAGTTCAGTGGGGCACCATCGCCCCAAGGACTACGAGCGAAAGACACGCCCCGCAGACACCCCAAACACAAGATGAGTTTCAAAATCGACAACGAAACCACGCGCTGATCGCGAGCCCGTCCGTTCGCAAGTTGTTTCATGGATTGCCGCCGACCGGCCCGCAACCGCCGAACCACGCGTCCCCGCGGTCAGCCCGCCAGCTTGCCCGCCAAACGCCCCAGCCCCTCGAGGTCGCGCTTCGCCAGCACGGTCCGCACCTGGGCCGGGTTGAGCTTTGTCCGCGCGATCGCCTGCTCGGCCCGCTTCCACAGACGATCGAGCTTCTTGGGCTCGTCGCCCGCCAGCGCGATGTCCGACACGATCTCGGCCAGACGCGTGGCCACGATCGTGTCCTCGTTCTGGTAGTAGCGGTCGATGATCTTCCGCTGCGCCCCGCTGTACTCACGTCCGCCCGCCATCACACACCTCCAGGGTCTACCAGCCCGCGCCGGCGGACCCAGTCTAAGCGGGATCTACCCCCGACGACGGCGCGCTGCCATGAGTCCCACCGAGCCGATCAACGCGAACGCAGCCGGCGTGGGCACCACATAGAACACGTTGTCGGGCAGACCAGTGATGCCGGTGTTCAACGCCATCACGTCCGACAACGACATGCCCTCGATCCACTCCCAGGCGGTCATCTTGCCCGTGCCTGCAAAGTCGAGGTCCATGTCGAACAGGTCGTCGTTGATCCCGCCCTCCAGGTTCTTCCAGAAGAACCGGTCGCCGTCGCGCAGGCGCGTAAACTGGTCGCTCAGGATCGCGTTCACCAGCTCGCCGAGACTCGAGTCCAGCAGCTGGTCCTCGACCAGCATCCCGACCCACAGATCAACGTCGTCTACCGAGTCATACACAGACGCGAGCGCCGCCTGCACCTCGATGTTGCTGGTCATATCCGCCCACTCGTTCGCCTCACTCAGGCCGTACGCCGCACGCGTCTGGTTGTAGGTCCCCAGACCGTGGTCCCGCCCCCGCATGATATTGATCGACGCGAGATCGGTCGCCCCATTCACCAGGCCGTCGCCGGGAACGAAGATCGAAAACAACTGATTGCGGACCTCGTCGACCATCTGTGCGTCGATGGCCTCAGAATATGTCCGGCTCATGCCACGCAGCAGCTGATCGATGCCCCCGTCCATCAACGTCGACGGATTGAAGAACGCATCCGCCAGCGAGAGCTCGCCCGAGGGGGCCATGTTCCAGTCCGAATCCATCCGGGCCAGGCTGCCCCGGATCATCGTGTGCCCGACGCGGAACCCAGCCGCGCTGAACTCGTTGGCGATCGTTGCGTCAACCGTCGAGTCGTACCCCGAGTACGCATCCATCGACACGCCCATCGCGGGCAGGAACTCGTCGTATGTAACCTTCTGTACCGCGGCCCCGACGATCTTGCGCGCCCGCTGGTAGACATCCTCATCCGACATGCCCGGGTCGCCCGCCGAGATCGCGTCGGCGATCCGGTTGTGCTCTCGCACCCACAGCGTGTGCATCGCCGCGAGCCCGGTATGTTCGTTGGCGCGGATATCCCCCGCGACGAACGCCGCCGATCCCATGGTCGGCATGTTGATGTTGTCCATCGTCGGAGCACCATTCTCGTACCGCGGAAGCAGATCGCCCAGATCCCCGCCGTCCGAAACCTTCAGCCGCCCCCCCATGCCCGAACGCAACCAATCAGCGCGTGCACCGCCGTCAGCCTCGCCGCCGTACACCATCGACGCATCGAGGTAGGAGGAGATCGAGTTGACCTGCTGGCGGGGTGTGGTGACCCCGGTCGACAACCCGAACATCGAACGGGTCATAGTGATCGTCTCGCCCCCAAGGTTCACCGTGCCGTTGTCAAACGTCGGGTCACCGAATGGAATCGTCACACCCAGCGTCCCCGCGTCCGGACTGGTACGCGTCAGTGTCATGTCATGATCGATGAACTGGCCCCAGAGCCACGTGATCTCGCTCAGCCCACGCGCATCGGGGCTCGGCGCGGACTGCGTGAACACCGCGTTCGAGATCGATCGCGCGTTCGGGCGTGACAGATCGACCGAACCGATCCCGTCGACATAGTTCGCCGAGCCGATGCGGACCTGGTTCGAATCCGCCGATCCCCAAGAAAGCCCGAACATGTTGTTACCGCTGCCGTCCAGGCTCCGATACTCGGGCGCTCCGATCGCCGCACCCGCGAGCAGACCCAGCGCACCAACACACACCAATCCGACGCTGCTTTTCACCTGAAACATGATTCTCCCCTTGGCCCGTACCGTCGCTCTCCGGCCCGCCTCGAACAGCGAAGCACTCAGCCGGGGTGCAACACCACCAGACTACATCAAACCTCCACTTGCGGAAAGCTCTGACAGAAGATCTACGGCTACTCAGCCGCTCAATGCATCAGAGCAGGTGACCGAGCTTCTTCCCCGCCGTACGTGAGCCCACACAGATTTTCTCACTCTGGATACAGCAGTCGATAATCTACCGCTGCCCCGACGAACACTCGCGTCCGCCCGCCATCAGGCGTCCCCACTGAGCTTCACGCGTCCCTTGCCCTTGGTGACCTTGCCGAGCCGGTAGACCGTCTCGCCCATCTTCTCCAACCGACGGGCCACGCCCTCGGCGAACGTCGGACGCACGATCAGGCAATACCCCACGCCCATGTTGAACACCCGGTCCATCTCCGCTGGATCGATCCCGCCACGCTCTTGCAAGAACCGAAACACCGGAGGCACGTCCCACGCGTCCCGATCGATCACCGCGTCCACCTTGTCGTGCAGCGCCCGCTCGAGGTTGCCGGCCAGCCCGCCGCCGGTGATGTGGGCCATCCCCGTGATCACCTTCTTGACCTTGTACTGGCGCTGCACCCGCACGATCGGCTGCACATAGATCCGCGTCGGCTCGAGCAGCACCTCGCCCAGCGTGCGCTCAGCGTCCAGTTCTGCATACACCGTCCCCAGGTCCAGCCCGGCGTGCTCGATCACCGCCCGCACCAGCGAATACCCGTTGCTGTGCACGCCCGAACTGGCCAGCCCCAGCACCACGTCGCCCGGTTCGACCCGGGTCGGGTCCATCGCCCGCTTGAGCTCGACCACCCCGACGCTGAAACCCGCCAGGTCGTAATCGCCGGGCTTGTACAGGTCGTTCATCTCGGCCGTCTCGCCGCCCAGCAGCGCGCACCCCGCCTGCTTGCACCCCTCGCTCACGCCGGTCACGATCGCGTGGAGCACCTCCTGATCCACGCTGTTGACCGCCACGTAATCCAGGAACAGCAGCGGCTCGCCCCCCTGCACGATCAGGTCGTTCACGTTCATCGCGACCAGATCGATCCCGACCGTGTCGTGCTTGCCCATCTCGATCGCCAGATGGACCTTCGTGCCCACGCCGTCCGCGCACGCGATCAGGACCGGGTCCTTGAAGTTGTGCTTGAACAGCTGCTCGTTGTAGTCCAGGCGCAGCAGGCCCGCGAACCCGCCCGGGTTGGGCAGCACCCGCTGCCCGTGCGTGCGGCGCAGCAGCGACCCGATCGAGTGGACGAACTTGTCGCCCGCCTCGATGTCCACGCCGGATCCCGCGTAGGTCAGCCCGCCCGATGTCGCTTCTTTGGCCATGCACCCAAGGTTATGGCGAGCCGCCGCCCGAAACGCCCCCCAGCGCCCCGAACTTGCCCCCTATCCGGGCCGCCAAATCCAGCGCCTCCGCCCCCGGCACGCGGGATTGGTTGGCGTTGTAGACCCACGCGTCCGCCCCAGCACGCAGGACCGCCGCGAAGCCCCCGACCGACGCCTCCTCCCCGCACGACTCCGCGATCTCCTCGGCCAACTGCTCCAACCAGGGCTCGATCGTCCGATCCTCGACCAACCGCCGCCCGACCGCGATCAACGCGAACACCGACTGCCCGTACGTCCCCTTGCGGAACCGCGGCAGCCCCTCCTCGAACGCCTTCAGATCGCCCGCCGCCGCCCAATCGAGCACCTCGCCCCAGTACGCCGCCAGATCCATCTCGGTCGGGATTTCATCCCCGTACCAAGCCTCCATCTTCACCAAAGGCCACATCCGGTGGTTCAGCGAGATCGACTCATCCTCCCACGCCTCCCCGAACGCGAAATCGACCGCGTCCGCCCGGCGATGCCGAGCACCGCTGAGTTCATACAGCGCCGTCTGCCGGTGAGGCGAGTCCGGGTCGCGGGCGTGCCCGATGAGCCACGCCCCCATGCCGGCATCCAGCCTGCGCATCAAGCGCATCTCTTCCCGCGCGTTATACAACTTGCGTTCGCCCTCGGCAATCGCTCGCGCCACGCCCCAGTCCGCGTCAATCTTGCCAGCGTCATACTCGGGAGTGATCTGAGCGAGGACCTCGATCCACCGCGTTCGTTCGTCGCCCTCATCGAGGGCCAGCGTCCAATCCACCGCCGCGCCAGCGACGGCCGGCGAGACCTTCATCGCGTCTACCAGCGTCTTGTAGTTCCCGCACGCACCGTCCGCACGGATGAGACCCGCGTACACCGGATACGCCGCGTCCGGAACGCCGTCACCCAGATCATCCCGGATCCGGCTCTTCGCGTACTCGTGCCCGGGATCGCCGTTGTACTCGGGCGTAGCCAGCCACGCCCCGATCAACGGCGCATCCTCATCGCCCCCAGGGTACCTGACCATGCTCCAGCCCAGCCCGTCCCGCCGGCTCGAACCCACAAACTCGAACGCCTCCCGCCGAGCGCGGGCCAACGCTGAGTCCGGCTCCACCTCGTACCGGGTAAGCATCTGCTGAACCGAGCGGTGCGCCACGCCGAACGACTCCACCAGAGCCGCCCGCTCCTCGTCGGACAACTGGTCCATGGTGTAGCGCTCGATCATCGCGAACGATCGAAGGACGGCACGCTCGCTCGGATTGCGTCGCCGCAGGTTTTTGATCGCGGTTCGATGCAGCACCGGCAACAGCCGTTCCATTCGGTCGGGATTGATCGCCGGCAGTGTCGACCCAGGGCCGAATCCGGGGGCCCTGCCACCGCCTCTGAATCCCTTCGAGACATGCACCTGCTCGACGAGCGCTGCATACGCCCCGTCATTCGTCTCCAGATGAAACACCCGCACCTGCAACTCCAGCGGCAGCAGGCGCAACCACCCGTCCCTCCGCACACCCGGCGTCATCCCGACCCCCACCGCCCCCAACAACAACATCAGCCCGAGCCCCGCGACCAGCCACCGACGCCGACCCGCGTAGTGCTCGCCCTCGTGCTTGGCCGTATGGCCGCACTCGGGGCACCTGTGCCCCTCGGTGTCGCCCATGTCGTACCGGCACCGCCGGCACGCACGGGCCTTGCGCACCATGAAGCGCCGCCCGAACAGCCCGCGCACCAGCAACAACAGCCCGAGCCCGCCCAATGCCACGGCTCCCAACGGGAACAGCCACGCGTCCATCCAGTGCATACAAACACCTCCTGCACCCCGGCCCCGATGACCGAACAATCCCGCCCCGCTCCCACGCCGACGATCAGCCGCGGGTGAACCACCGGCTGATGTACTCCAGCCCCTCCTCGGTCTCCGCCTGGCTGCTCCGCGTTCCCAACGACGCCCGCCTGAGCCCCGCCCTCAGCTTCTCGGCCCCCGTCCCTCTGAGCATGGTCCACCGAGCGACCGTCCGCGCCAGCGCCGGGTGCTCGCCCAGCCACGCGTCGATCCCCGCAGCGTCCTCGACCAACGCCGGCACCGTCCGCGCCAGCGCGAGGATCGCCGAGTTCGACGGGTAAGCACCCAACGCATCACGCGCCACCGCCTCGGCCCACGGGTCGCCACGCAGCAACGCGGCGAACAGCTCCTCGTACACCGACATCACACCGCCCGCCGAGCCCGCGGACTGCCCGCCGATCACCAGATACCCGTACGTCTTCGCCGCAGCGAGGCGCAGGCCGAGCGGCTGGGCCGCGTTGTTCGCGATCCCCGCCACCGCATCGACCACGCCGTCCGTCGCGTCCCTCCGACGATGCAGGAACGTGAGCAGCGCGTGCAGCACCTCGGGGTCGGTCTCCTCGCCCATCCACTCGCCCACCCACGAGCCGGCATCGAACGACGCATCGTTGAGCGCCTCCAGCGCGGTGTCCCAGCCAGGCTGTTCTGAGTCCTGCGCCAGCTCCTTGAGCCGGTCCACCATCGGCCCGGGGAGGAGCTTCAGACGGCGCGCTCCCATACGCATCGACTCGAGCGCGTTGGCCCGGATCTCCTCGTCCTCGTCGTTGAGCAGGTCCAGCAGCGCGCCCGTCAGCAGCACCGACTGCCCCGGGATCTCCTCCCGCAGCACCCAGTTCGCTCGCGCGAACACGCCCTTGTACTGCGACCGGATCAGCGCCCGATCCGCGTCGTCGCCCGGGGCGGCCATCAGCCACGCGAGCCCCGTGGTCCGGCGTGAGTAATCGCGCCCGATCACCTGCTCACGGCGCCAGGCCCGCATCTCATCACCCTCGGGAACCCCCAACCGGACGGATCGCAGGATCGCCGCCGACACCGCCGGGGCCCGCCCGTTGCGGATCAGCTCCAGGCGACCCGCCTCGTCGAACAGGTCCACGCCGCCCGGCGCTTCGATAAACACCACGCCCAACTTGATCTGCGCGGGCGTGCTCGTCGGATCGCTCAGCACCGCCGTCACGCGTTCCCGCAGCACCTCAGTCGCCCCCTCCGACAGCCCGCCAGCCCAAAGAGTCTCCACCAACCGATCGTGCAGGCGCACATCCAACCCGTCCCACATGCCCGCCTGCGCAGCGCCCGGCAGCACGCCCTTCCAGCCCTGCGACCGCAGCGTTGGCGCCTGCACGACCGCCAGCCCGCCCAGCAGCAAGAACAACCCCAGCCACACCGCCGACCATCGCCACGCCCCGGCGTAGTGCTCGCCCTCGGACCGCGCTGCGTGCCCGCATTCCGGGCACCGGTGCCCGTCCGTGCCAGCCATGTCATACCGGCACCGCCGGCACGCCCGCGACCGGCGTACCACAAACCGCCCCCCAAACACGCCGCGAGCCAGCGCCAGCACGCCCAACCCCCCCAGCAGCAACGACCCCAACGGGAGGAACCAGATATCAATCAAACGCATGCGCATCGCCTCCGGGTTTCATTGATCGCTCAAATCCCGCAACCGAGCCTCGAACCGGTCCAGGCGGGCCCGCAGTTCGTCGTTCTCGCGCTCGAGTTCGCTGACGTCCTGCGCCCGCACGAACGAGCCGAACATCACCGATACCAACGCCCGTCGTACGCCGTCATTGCCCGGGCGGATCGCGCTCCAGTCCACACGCTCGGCGCACCGCGCGATCACGTAGCCCTGAGCGAACCGCTTCGGGTCGTCCTTCATCGCGCAGCCCAGCACAGAACTGGAGATCAGGAAGTCGCCCGGCTCCAGGTCGCCACCGCCCCGGTCGGCGATCCACATGAACCCGTTTCCCGCGGCCATCACCAGGTGCGGCACCACCTCCACGCCGTTCACAACCGCGCCCTCCGACCTCCCCGCCTCGGCGAGATACGCGCCCAAGCACGCCGGGTCGTTGGCCACCGTCGTCGGCGCGATCCCGTAGACCGGCTCGGCGTCGATCTCGTCGGAAAGGCGCTGATTCCGACCGGTCATGCGGACCAGCGTGCCGCGGGCGATGTCGCGTACCCCGTCCGGATACCCGTAGTGCGACCCCGTAAACGCGTTGTAGGACACGGTGCTGCCGCTGAGCGAGATACTCCCTTGCGGAGTGCCCGAGCCCTCAAAGCTGATCATGGTGCCACTGCCACTGGCTCGATTCAGTTTCAGAACCGAACCAGCCCCCGCTATCCCTACGGATTGTTCAAGGTACAAGCGCGGCCTGAACACCGCGCCGTCGAGCCCCCCCATCGAAACCCGAGATCCATCGATCGTGATCGCGTCAATGAAAACCCCAGCGATCTGGGTGCGCAGCGTCAAATCGATGTTGGAGCTTCCCGAGTCGTCACGCGCCTGGACGTACGCGGTCCCGTCCTGCCCGTCGCCCTCGAACGCGTGCAACCAAAGGTGCCCGAGCCCGTAGTAATCGCCCGCCACGTGGACACGCCCCTTGGGATTCGTCGTCCCGAACCCGGTGTTGCCGTTCCCGTCGATCCGCACGCGCTCGGTGAAGTTCCCGCCGAGCGTTGATTCGGTCCCGAACGACAGCGCCGAGCCGCTCCGCCACGCCAACGCCGACCCGCCGCCGGTGCCCGCCGTCATCGTCAGCCACCGCTCAAGCCCGAACAGCCGCCCCGTGACGCCCATCCGGGGCACGTCGTCCAGCGAGATCGTCGGGGCCCGGACCTCGAGCATCATGTTGTTCGGCGCCGTCGTACCTATCCCGACATCACCCCCAATCCCGACATCACCGTCGTAATGGACCCGATTGCCGGTCTCCTCCCAAGGCGCGAACGAATACGCGGCCACCGGCGCCGACCCGACACGCTGGCGCGGCAACAACGCCGTGTACTGCCCCGCGTCCACCGGGTACTGAACCTGGATCTCGATCCAACGGTTCACGGTCTCGATCGCGCCGTCGCCGAAGTCCAACTCGACCGAGAACACCCCGTCACGAACCTGAACATCCTCGACGACGTTCAAGCCAAGCAGCGACCCGCCCACGCCGGCGTTGTACAACGCGAATCGCAGGTCCGCGCGCCCGTCGATCGGGGCGCCCTCGGACTCGATCCGCCCCTGGTACGTGAACGCCGTCTCGCTCTGCGCCAATGCCGGGCCCGATGCCCCCAGCGTGAGCAGCAGCACCAAACCCATCAACCATCTCTCTCGTGTCAACATGCCTCTCTCCTTGTGCGTTGATCCCCCCGGCGGGCCGCCCCCGCCATAAGTGGTCCCACCCAGCCTACCACGACCCCCCCCGGGCAAGATGCACAACCGCTCCG
>Ga0316204_10001529_pt1 | contig 61401 bp, 57 predicted proteins | sample 6monrhotite_MG_2_FD_205661 | JGI IMG/M metagenome (GOLD analysis project Ga0316204, IMG submission 205661) | Microbial mat bacterial communities from mineral coupon in-situ incubated in ocean water Damariscotta River, Maine, United States -... | ecosystem: Environmental > Aquatic > Marine >...
CTTCTTCAGCGACGATTTTTTCTACTTTGAGTGTCTCGCCCTCGGTCACTCGATACTGCTTACCACCGGTCTTAATTACCGCGTACATGCTTCACTCCAAAAAATCCGTGAAAAAACTTAATTTGTAGTAAACCAAAAACATTCGTTTACCAAAGCCGGCCGATTTTACCGACATCAACGCCTCAGGTCAAATCAGAAAACAGATATAAAAGCCTCGCAAACACGCTATATTAAAGAAACTTGCCACAGCCCGCCTAGAATTTTAGAATCGAATGCTAGGCTATATCAACAAAGAAAGACATGACTGTGAATTTACCACTCGAAAAACCTTATGAAATCAATGATATCGATGCCATTCGCGCACTCACCTGCGACGATATGGAAGCGGTAAATCAGCTCATTCACACGCGCCTCAGCTCCGAAGTCGCGCTGATTAACCAAATGGGGCATTACATTGTCAACAGCGGTGGCAAGCGCCTGCGCCCTCTGCTGGTGCTACTCAGCGCGCGCGCATTAAACTACAACGGCACCAATCATATCGATCTCGCCGCAATCATCGAGTTCATTCACACCGCCACCCTGCTACATGACGACGTCGTCGACGCCTCAGAAATGCGTCGCGGCAAAGAGACCGCCAACGCCGTATGGGGTAACGAAGCCAGCGTACTCGTTGGCGACTTTCTCTACTCGCGCGCCTTTCAGATGATGGTGAATGTTGGTGACATGCGCGTGATGGAAATCATGTCAAAAGCCACCAACGTGATCGCAGAAGGCGAAGTACTCCAACTACTCAACTGCGGTGACGCCAGCACCACTGAAGCACGCTACCTGGAAGTAATTCACTTCAAAACCGCCAAACTGTTCGAAGCAGCATGCCAGCTGGGCGCAATCATCAGCGGCAGCAACGCAAAGACTGAGAAGGCGATGGCCGACTACGGCATGTATCTCGGCACTGCATTCCAATTAATCGATGACGTCTTAGACTACAGCGCCACCTCAGAAGAGATGGGGAAAAACGTTGGTGATGACCTGGCAGAAGGAAAGCCGACCCTGCCGCTCATCTATGCCATGCGTCACGGCACACCAGCCGAAGCCGCCATCATTAAAAATGCCATTGAAAATAGCGACATTGAGAATATCGATGCAGTGATTGAAACGATTCACTCCACTGGCGCACTCGTCTATACAACTGCGGCCGCACAAACAGAAGCAGAAAAAGCAGCCGAGGCGATTAGCCTACTACCCGCCTCCCCCTACCGTGACGCTATGTACACACTAGCTGAATTCTCAGTAAACCGCTCTTATTAACCCCCGATACAATTCCCCTCCTAAATAGATGCAGGTTAGGCAGCACTCAACAGACAATCCTGCTTCGCTTTAATAAACGCAACTCGTCAACACGAAGCGTCCCTGCATATTAACCACCATTCAGCGCCCAGGCGTCTCAACCCAACCAGTGACGCGCCACCACACAAAACAGCTTCCAGCAGAAAGAACCTTTCTCTTCTGTTAAAGAAAGCCATTAAAATGAAGATACACTTAAAGGAGAGATAGCAAATCAACCACAATCTCAAAATATGTTCATGCATGACACCTCTAAGTCAATCATCCAATCGATTTTTCTCGCGACTGCATTAGCATTCCTGCGCAACATATTAATCCTATGGCAAAGCCCTTACTGGTCACTTGAATACACACTCGGCACATTAACCAGCATTCCAGAAAATGCATTATTGCTATTTGCTCCCATTTTATTAATCAATTTAAAACAAAAAGCGCTCAACATCGTAGGCATTATCATTCTTGTAATAATGCTTCTTTTCCATCAAATTTCGATTCACTATGAAATTGTTTTTGGTCGATTACCCGGCGTATCAATTCTCTACTACCTAAATGAACTTCAACACCTAACACCATCAATCAATAGTAACCTCCCTCTCTGGCTCTTTTTCACCGAAGCTGTCGCAATAATGCTTCTATGGAAACTGTCACCTCAGAAATTACAATTAAGCCGCCCCACCACGACATTACTCGCCATATCCATGGTCAGCGCAACAGCGGTTGCCAATCAAAACGTTGAAGCCCTCCCCGACGGAGCTTACTGGGGAAGTAAAACAGCAATAGGCTGGGCAGTTCAAAGCGCGCTTATACATCGCCAGCCCGACGAAACAAAAACACTAAGCAGAGATCAAATCTGGGAATTCCAACAGCTAATCGGACAATCACTGCCCAAAGGTGGCACAACAATAGAGTATCCACTTTGTGGGCCACTGACCCACGATCCAGCCCCCAATAATCGCAACGTCATCATACTATTCCTTGAAGGCGTGGGCGAAAAAGAGATGAATATGCAAGTTGATGGCAAACAAGTCATGCCACACCTGAGCCAGTTCTCAACTAATAATACCTATTTTCAAAACACCTTTTCATCCGGTACTAAAAGTAGCCAGGCACTCATCTCTGTTTTCACTGGTTTACCGGCACAGCCAATAAAAAATATCTTATGGGAGCGCCCGCTACCAAACATGCAAAGCTTCATCCAGAAACTTTCATTGAACAACTACCAAACAGGCTATTTTAGCGGCAGTGATCTATCTTTCGAACAGCAGAGGCTATTTTTAAACAACATAGGCTTCTCCTCCATCAATGAGTTCGACCCCAACAAGTCAATACCAACATACGGCTGGGGCTACGATGATAAAACAGTATTCACTCAAATGAGAACCTGGATCAAACAGCAAAACAACACCCCTTATTTCGCCTCGTTTTTCACGCAATCTACTCATGACCCGTACATACTGCCTGCCGACTGGGAACCGGTTTTCAGCGAGACCAATAATGAAGGATTGTTAAACAAAGTTAACTGGACAACCAGCGCACCAAATAAAAAAAATGCGATGATTGACTCATACCACTTTCTTGATCACCAGCTGGGAGAGTTTATTCGCTGGTATGAAAAAGAAGAAAAACAGAAGGATACCATTCTCGTGCTATTTGGTGACCATACCCCACACTACTGGAATGAAGCGCATGATAAAAAAGTGAGGGAAATGACATTTAAAGTGCCATTAATCATTGCGGGTAATGATATCGCACCAGAAAAAAATACCTCAGACATAAGCCAGCGCCTTGCTACTTTATCTGACATTTCAGCTACGCTATCTGCTTTACTTGAAATACCTCCACCAGCATGCGACCAGGGCATCGATCTTCTTCAAAAGAAATGGCCAAAAGATCGCTGGGTCTACTCTGTTGGCGGAGATTCGCAAGAGCGCGTATACATGTGGAATCAAAATGGACAAATTCTTTTTGATCGCATCAAAAAAGAGATTCAAATACTCGACCACGAAACAGCAGGCAACCCATCTCCCTCAACAAATGAAATACGACTACAGAAAGCACAACGGTTTATTGAGCTTATATTTGCAACCAATCAGTACCTGATAAAGAATAATGCATATGCTCCGGAGTCAGCAAGGCCTGACACCCAGTCCATAACCCGTACATCGAAACCTATTATCATTTCACACAGAGGAAACATCAACGGGCCAAATAGCCAGGAACAAGAAAATAGTCGGGGCGCTCTCACTAACGTTATCAATTCACAATTCGACTGGGTCGAAATAGACTTCCAGATAACAGCAGATGGCATTCCAGTTGCGCTACATGATAGCCACATCAAACGAGGGGAAGAGACAATCCTCATCGCCGATCTTTCGCTTGTTGAACTTCATGCTATTCCCAGTTTAAAAGAGACCTTAACATTAGATGATGTTTTGACTGAATATGGCCAACATCTCAATATTCTTATCGAGGCAAAACCTCCCGCACAAAAAACTATTAGCTACTATTTTTCACTAGCAAACTATATCAGTAGCGCTGTAAAAAAATACCAGGGCCCCAAAAGAATCATCGTTGATTCATTTCATCCAGTCATTGCAACATCAATCAATGAACATTGCGACTGCGAAGTTGGTCAAGACGCCCCTTTCATGAAAAGAATTGATGAGCGCTATATTAAAAGCCTTGCAGCTCAAAACCTGGAGTGGGTTTACCTCCATCATTCAGTTATCGATAAAGCGACCATAGAGATGGCACATCAACATGGCATAAAAGTGATGGCGTACACCGTTAACGATGCATCGATAATTGAAGGCTGGGGCGACACCTTGCCTGACGGTATCATTACAGACACTCAGAATATCCTTTCATTAATGCACGCCAGCCCATAAAGCTGGACATCTTAACGACTGCAATACGGTATTTGAAGAAAGCTAGCTATCGCGCACGCCCAATAAAAAACGACCAAAGCGTTCCTACCTATACCTATCGGAAATTATCGTAACAACAAGAAAAAGAAACAAAACCGGCTCATGTTCTGGTCATATTGCCCGATACAATTAATAGGAATTTTTAGCTAATTAATCAGACAGCTCGCTCCGGATGCGCGACACACGACAATCCCGGAGCGGCGTTATGGCACAGCATTCAAACCGAACCACCCCACCCTCATACCACCACCACACGGCTACTAGAGACGTATCTGTCTGCCTACTAATTTCAATCTCACGCTAACAGGTGACCAGTATGAAGATCGCAACCGCTTTTTCATCAAACCTCAATCTCAAAACGGCACTCAATGAGACATCTGACCAATTACAAAAAGAGCTTGGCGCGCAACCCAACCTGATCCTCATTTACTTCACTGAGAATTACGCCGCGAACGAACTCGCAGGCCTTCTGGATAAGCAACAGGCAATCCAAGTTCACGGCTGCTCAAGCTGCCTGGGGCTAATGGATTCAAACGGATTCCATACCGACGAAGGCTCAGCCTTTGGCATCTGGGGAGCACATGACCCAGACGGCGCATACGGCTCAGCCCTGGTCGAGATGAATAACCATCCCCGTCAGGCCGGCGCGGAGGCGATCAAACAAGCCCTGACCAATGCTGCGCGTGCTGGCGAAATTCCCGACCTCGTCTGGTTAAGCGCCACACCGGGTAGCGAAGAATCTGTCATTCAGGGAATTCAGGATGTGGTGGGAACTGACGTCCCCATTGCTGGCGGCAGTGCCGCTGACAATAGCGTTGCGGGGAACTGGTCAATCATCGCAAACAACGATGCCTGCACCGATGGTGTTGCCATCACCGCGATGTTTCCTTCGGTGAAAATCTCATACGCCTTTCAAAGTGGCTATTCACCCACTCAATACACAGGCGTAGTAACGAAGGCAAGCGGGCGCACGATCCATGAGATCGACAACAAACCAGCCGCTGAAGTATACGACGAGTGGGCAGGCGGCGTGATTAATGATTCACTAGGAGGCGGAAATGTTCTCGCACAAACGACATTCAATCCGCTCGGACGCAAAGCCGCTAGTGTCGGAAAAATCGACCACTACAAATTATCTCATCCGGATGCTGTAACAGAAAACAGAGCGTTAAGTCTCTTCAGTGAATTTTCAGACGGCGATGAAATCACCTTAATGAGCGGCTCCAGACACAGCCTGATTTCACGCGCTGGGCGTGTAGCGAAATCAGCATTAAGCGTTGAAGAACTGGATGCTTCAAAAATCAGCGGCGCACTGGTCGTATTTTGTGCCGGCTGCATGCTCGCAATTCAAGATGACATGGAAGACGTGGTTATCTCCATTAATGAAGCACTTGAAACAAAGCCATTTCTGGGTGGCTTCACCTTTGGTGAACAAGGCTGTTTTGTTGAAAGTGGCAATACCCATGGCAACCTGATGATATCAATGGTCGTGTTTAATGCTGGATAAAACCACCACCAATGACCAGTTTAGAAAAGATGAATTCCTTCAAGAGGAATTAATTGAGGAGCACCTGCAGCTTGAGCGTATCATTTCAAGAGAAAAACGCCTAAGAAAAGAAGCAGAGGGATTACTCGAGGGACTACGAACCTTAAATGAATCGCGCAACTCACAGGAAATGTTTGAAGAATTACTCAACGTGCTTAACGAGTTCATTCCGATTGAACATGGATTTATTATTTTCGAACAAGCGAACAAACAGTTAATCATCGGCATGACCACCAACCCACAGGTCGCCAGCATCACATGGGAAAGCTCAGACTTTCTCCAACGCATCCTGTCGGGAAAGATAATCGCGGCCCATGATGTTAGTGAAATCCCAGCATGGCGAACACAACTGAAGCATGGCAACCCTTTTAAGGCTGCTTCAGCACTACACGCCCCACTGAGCACTCAAACTCACCGAGCAATTTTAGTTTTCACCCATTCATCACCAGCGATGTTCAATAAAAAACACGTTCAACTACTGGAAAAATTTTCACCATTAACCAATCAGGCACTCATCAACATTGAACACAAACAAGAATTGAAAAGTGCCGTTCATATGCAAACAAAAAAACTACGAACAGCAAAAGAGAACGCCGAGGCCGCCAACAAAGCCAAGAGTAATTTTCTCGCCAACATGAGCCATGAAATTCGCACACCATTAAATGCCATCATCAACTTCAATGCACTAGCATTAGAGGGAAACATACCCAGCACTGAGCGCGAGTATATAGAAAAAGTTGCTAGCGCCAGCAAAGGCCTGCTAGGCATTATCAATGAAACACTCGATCTGTCAAAGATTGAAGCAGGTAAATTAGAAATCGAATCCATTCCCTTCAATCTAAATGAAGCAATCAACGAAGTTATCGACCTCTTAAAAATCACTGCCGAAGAAAAAGGACTGTTATTTAACACAGAACTGTCCTATCCAAAAAATTTAATCGCTAGCGGCGACCCTTTAAGGCTAAGACAAATACTGACCAATCTTATTCACAACGCAATTAAATTCACAGATAGTGGCGGCATCGATTTTAGTGTTAATGCAAAACCGACACATAAAAACAGTACCGTTATTTCTTTTACTATCAGTGATAGCGGCATCGGGCTTCCCGCTAATGAACTAAAAAATATTTTCAATAGTTTTCAACAAGCCGACAATTCCACCACTCGAAAATATGGGGGAACAGGACTTGGACTTACGATCAGCAAACAACTGCTAGAATTAATGGGAAGCGAAATAGAAGTAAGAAGCATACCAAACGTTGGCAGCAAATTTTGCTTCACATTAGAGCTAATCAATATCGAAGTAGATAAAAGCACCGATCATCAAGCAATCAATAAAACAGACAAGATAGAGCAAGCACTGACCTCGCTAAAACCGAATATATTATTGGTAGAAGATAACATTACTAATCAATTAATCGCAAAAAAGATACTGGCGAGAATCAACCTAAATACAACGATAGCAAACAATGGAGAAGAAGCGCTCACTGCCCTTAACGAGCAGAAATTTGACCTAATCTTAATGGACCTTCATATGCCGGTGCTAGATGGTTTCCAGACCGCAGTGGCAATCCGTCAGGAACCTCAATGGGCCAAACTACCTATCATCGCTCTCACCGCGAACGCCATTCAAACTGATATTGAACAATGCGCATCAGCAGGAATGAACGCCCATATTTCCAAACCTATCGACATTCAAACAATGTATAAAGTTATACTCGACGTATTAGCACCCACTGAAATAACATCGGAATAACCGCCTCATATAAAGTTAGGTCAGTTAGCTTTCAAAGCTTCTAGTAGTTAACTACTATAAAAAATCACTAATTACCAATCAACTATCATTTAAGGAATCTCTGATTAATTGCCTTATCTGTCATTGCGAGCGAAGCGCGGCAATCTCGACTCTATATGAATCATTGAGTTAAGAGGTTACTTAAATTTTAGAGATGCTCTATGTTAAGTAGTCAACCGATCCAACACTTGCCTCGCCATACGCCGACTATATTCGTTCACTTTCCAATGACCTGGCATCCACCCCAATAGAAAGCGGTAAAAATCGACCCATGCAAGCGGAGAAAGTCTGCGCCACTCGCACTCCAACGCATCCAGATCTATGTTTTTATTGCTTGTACTCAGCGCATGCCTTAGTAGTAAAAAATACTCATCAAGTAGTTCAGCCTGCCATCGCTCGCATACTTGCTCACTCAAACAGCTGCCGAGTAAATAGGCAACATCTTTCATTCCACAGCCACCGCCAACATATTGAAAATCCACTGCGGCAACAGCACCACCACCTTTAGCAAAACAGAAGTTGGCCACTTTTGCATCGCCATGAATCAGCGTTTTATATCGCGCATTATTCAATAATGAATCAATTGTCGAGGCAGCCTGTTTCAACTCACCCTCTTCCATCGCAGCCCATTCATCAGGGCGCGTTTCAAGGTACCAGTAGCTCCCGATCGGCCACAACCCACCAGGAGGCTCATTCATAAAGGTGGCATGAAAGTTAGCCAACCAGGCCAGACATAAACTCACCTCCTGCCGATTGAGTTCAGACTTACGTAACGAATATCCGGCCGAATCGAGGTCTTCGAGTATCAGCGCATGCGCTTGTTCATTCGAATCAGTAGCATAACAATGAGCGACTCGACACTCATCGCCACAGCGCTCACTCCACTGCCGGTACCAGTTCATTTCAACATCGTATGAATGAACCTTTCGCATATGCGAGCGCTCACTATTCCAGCCACGTGGATGCTGCTGCTCATCGGGAAAGACTATCGATTTCACCACCACCGAATCGATCTTGCCACCCGCCAGCTTGAGGCGAACGATTTCACCGTAACCACTCCATAACGTCTGAATAACTTCTCGGTCGAGAATCAAACAACTATCGGTTACAGTAAGGACGGTGTTTTTTAAATGATCATTCATCAGATAAGTACAATAAAAAAGGATAGCTCAGTATATCGCAACAATAATCAGCGAATGTGGCGCATGCTAAATGATTTTAACAATGTCATGAAGACTTGAAAGGAGGGCAATGAGACAACCAAGCTGATGATTACTAGATAGGCTATAAATCAGGCTCAGGAATGCCATCCCCATTGCGTCAGCGGGATTGACCGATGCCCCCATCCTCGAACGATTGAACATTGACCCTCAACATTGAGTTACTTGATCAACTATTTTGATAGCCGCTTTAAATCGCTTGTCGACAGTGGCTATAAACCCAAGCAAGGCTGCTAGCCACTAATTTGACCGGTTCGACTGAATACTGAGGCGCAACTTGTGTTGCAATCAGGAGACCATGTATTGATAGTCAAAAATAATGATATGCTTCGTGTTATCCGTTAAAAAACACGTCTATCATTTGCTTTCATTAGCTCGGTAGAACGATGATGATTGTTCGCGAGTAGTTTTTATTTTTTATTGATTTTTCTTATGATGAGTCCCCTATTAATCCGGACTCATGCACTTATTAACTTTTTATATTAGATACCCTTTAGTTAAACCGTGAGCTATTCCATCCTCCCAGTCGCTAGTTAAGAACTCTCTAACAGTCAAAAACAGATGATTAACAACATCGTCATATATAGGGTTCTTTACGTAACCTTCTTCATACCTAAATTCTCTACCCGTATTTTTTTGTTTTCTCAATGCGTATATTTGGTCTACTTTGTACTTTTTTAGATTGACCGATTCCGTCAATTCCAACCATTCGGCAACAACAATATACATGGCACTAGGTTTTTTTCTTAAGTTGATCTGCGGCAGTTGATACATTCTGTAGCATTGTTTTATCTAGATAGGTTTTGCACTCTATTCCTACAGCAGGTATATCCCACTCGTGGACTTCAGGTTCTTCAACGCCCCTACAAGTGATGCTTGCAGTCACACTACACCCAATAGAAAAGTCATGATCTTTAATTTCTATTAATGCATTAAGGACACTAACCATTTCATTAAGGGTTCATTACATTCCACCCATACCTCCACCACCCATGCCTCCACCACCTGAACCGAAATCACACAGCAAACCAGGGTTTTGATTGGACTGGCAGTATTCGATCCAGTTTGTGCTGTGAACATCGAAACCACCCTCTTCATAACTGTAAGTGCCAAAGCTGTCTCCCAGCGAAGCACCCGCAGGATTGTCTGCGGCATAGGTGTAACGACCGGCAGTGGAATTGACGCCGGGTGTATATGATCTGGCACTCAAACGCCCCGTACCCACGGTCAAATTGGCATCAAAACTACCAACATCAGCAATTGTGGTGATATTAATGAAACTTGCCGGATAACTGTACGTACTATAACCACCGTTGCTCATGTCCAGATCAAACGTGGACAAAAGCTCGACGTCGTTGATTGTCTGAATGATATGCGGCTTGTTTGCCTCGCTAGCTTTTATAAAATCCTGACTCATTTCACCATCGTTGTTAATCTGGCGAAGATAAACCCGGGTAGGGTTAGCCGTACCATTACCAGTTAGTGCAGCCCCCCCCTCAAGCGGCTGCCAGGCGTTATAAAGGCGATTATTTGTATCACCAAAACTGGACGAATATGGGGCACCACCACCCATACCACCACCCATACCGCCACCGCCCATACCGCCGCCACCATCACCCCACCAGCAGCAGCCACCCGTTCGGATATAAAATTCCATAGCAAAATCATCCACGTCAGGGTCACCAATAATCACGTGATAATACTCAATGCCGTTATCGTTAACTAGCTGCTGTAGAAAATAGCCATCGCTACCCCCACAACCAGGCCCGAAACCGTGATGTCCACCGCCACCCATGCCGCCACCGCCACCGCCACCGCCACCGCCACCGCCACAACCTTGATTAACGATGCTCGACACAGCACTAGGGTTGGGCTGAAAATTAAGCGTAAATTCAGCATGGGCCTGAGACCAAAATGCGATGCTAATCGCCAGACTCAGTAGCAGTGCTACCAGGGGGATTTTTTTTTTGCGGATCACAACTACCACTACCTCGAATCAAAAAGCACTGGCAACTGCGGGATCACGGAATAAGCTGTAGTGCTTTCGTTAATCCGGGTTGTATTTACCGTGCGCCAGCTACACGACAAAAAAATGATATCACACATGTAATGGCTGATGAGTAAAAAACCAGGGAAATGGGTTATAGCCCAATAAATTTGGAATCAAAAGGAATAGCTATTTTAGTCATGGCATATTTCGGTGAGCATGAGTACCTGCTAGCCCCTCATTAAATCTCCCCCCCCGGAAAAGCCGGGGTTCATAAAGCAGAAGAAGGGCTAGCGGTAAATATCATCAGGCTCTTTCAGCACAGGCTCGACTTCAACCCACTCGCCATCGCGGTATATTTTAAAGAAACAGTCATGACGACCGGTGTGACAAGCGATGCCGCCAAGTTGCTCAACCTTCAGTAGAATGACATCGTTATCGCAGTCGAGTCGAATCTCTTTGATGATCTGTTGATGGCCAGACTCTTCGCCTTTGTGCCATATTTTTTTGCGTGAACGTGACCAGTAAACGGCGTGGCCACTGTCCACGGTTAATCCCAGCGCCTCACGGTTCATCCACGCCACCATCAACACACTATTATCCGTTGCATCCTGAGCGATGGCAGGCACTAACCCATCGCTGGTCCATTTAACTTCGTCGAGCCAGTCAGACATCCAGCGCTCTCATCTCAATGCCACGCGCGCTCATCGCGTCCTTTGCTTCCTGCACGGTGTGATGTCCAAAGTGAAAGATACTCGCGGCGAGGACTGCATCCGCTTTACCTTCGATCACACCATCGGCTAGATGCTCCAACGTACCAACACCGCCAGATGCAATCACTGGTACCGGCACTGCTTCACTGATCGCACGTGTTAATGCCAGGTCGTAACCGTCACGCGTACCATCGCGATCCATACTGGTTAACAGGATTTCGCCTGCGCCGAAGTCGGCCATTTTTTTTGCCCACTCCACCGCGTCGATCCCGGTTGGCTTGCGACCTCCGTGAGTAAAGATCTCCCACTTACCATCACCAACCTGCTTTGCATCGATCGCCACCACAATACATTGCGAACCAAAACGCTCCGCTGCCTGACGTACAAATTCCGGGTTATTAACCGCAGTGGTATTGATGCCCACCTTATCCGCACCCGCATTCAGCATGCGTCGAATATCACTTAGTTCACGGATACCGCCGCCCACGGTGAGCGGAATAAAAACCTGACTTGCAACCTCTTCCACCACATGCACCATCGTTTCACGGTCATCAGAACTGGCGGTGATATCGAGAAAAACCAGTTCATCGGCACCCTGCTCATCATAACGACGCGCCACCTCAACTGGGTCACCGGCGTCGAGAATATCGACAAACTGAACACCTTTGACCACCCGGCCGTCATCAACATCAAGACAGGGAATAATACGTTTAGCAAGACTCATATGGGCATTTATTTGGCGTAGGTATCAGCCAGTGTCTGGCATTCGGTAAAATCAAACGCATCTTCATAGAGTGCGCGACCAATCACCGCACCCGAGATACCTTCTTCCGACACTTCACCCAACGCACGAATATCATCCAGCGAGCTAATGCCGCCGGAGGCAATCACAGGAATGGTGATCGCCTGTGCCAGCGCAACCGTCGACTCAACATTGACGCCACCCATCATTCCATCGCGACTGATGTCGGTATAGATAATCGCCTCAACGCCATCGCGCTCAAAATGCTGTGCCATATCGATCACATCGTGATGCGATAGTTTTGACCAACCGTGGGTCGCCACTTTGCCATCTTTGGCATCCAGTCCAACAATGATATGCCCAGGAAATGCACTGCACGCATCACCGACAAAGTGAGGTGCCTTAACCGCGCTGGTCCCCAGAATGACATAACTAACACCCGCTTCCAGATAGGTCTGAATGGTGTCCTCATCACGAATGCCACCACCGACCTGAATCGGCAGATCAGGATACGCCTCAGCAATATCATGAATCACACTCGCATTTTGCGGCTTACCTTCAATTGCGCCGTTAAGATCAACCAGATGCAGACGTCGCGCGCCAGCCGCTGCCCAACGTCCCGCGACCGCGACCGGGTCATCAGAAAATACCGTATCGTCATCCATGCGCCCCTGACGTAGGCGTACGCATTTTCCGTCCTTAAGATCAATGGCAGGTATCATTAACATGATTGTTCCTCAAACAAGTTAGCTATTGTCGTTATCATTTACTGCTTCCATCCCAACTGAGAAAATTAGACAACAACGCAAGCCCTGCGTGTTGACTCTTTTCCGGGTGAAACTGTACTGCAAAAATATTTTCCTGATCAATTACCGAGGTAAAGTCAAAGCCATACGGCGTAGTCGCACTCACCACCGACTCATTCTTAGCGGTAACATAGTAGCTATGCACAAAATAGAAACGGCTATCTTGTTTAATCCCCTGCCACATCGGATGTAACTTTGCCTGATGCACCTGGTTCCAGCCCATGTGTGGCACCTTCAACTCTTCAGTTCCGGGTATTGTTTTAAGCTGGTCGGCGAAGTGGCGCGCCTCACCAGGAATAATACCCAGCGCCTCGGTGCCGCCATTTTCTGCGCTGCTATCGAGTAACGCCTGCATACCAAGACAGATTCCTAAAAAAGGTTTATTACGAATACTCTCTCTGATCACCTCGTCCAGGCCACGGCGCTTGAGCTCACTCACACAATCCTGCAATGCGCCAACACCTGGTAGCACTACTCGATCAGCGCGCAACACCTCATCCGCCTCATGCGTTACGATCACTCGCGTGTCGCCACTCACATGCTCTAACGCCTTTGAGACGGAACGGATATTGCCCATTCCATAATCAATGACTGCTACTATTGCCATACCGCTTATCCCAACCTCTACTGATGAAATCTATCAAACGAATCGTTCACGTCGAATCGGGATCACAGATGTCCTTTGGTTGAAGGGAGAATGCCAGCCATGCGAGCATCTGGCTCAACAGCAACACGCAATGCACGCCCGAATGCTTTAAAGATTGTCTCAGCAACGTGATGTGCATTTTTGCCGCGCAGACTATCGATATGCAGTGTCACCTGACCGTGGTTAACAAAGCCATTAAAAAATTCCAGCAGCAGATCAACATCAAAATCACCGATACGTGCGCGCGGATAATCAACGTTGTATTCAATGCCTGGTCGACCCGAGAGATCAATCACCACGCGAGAGAGCGCCTCATCGAGCGGCACATAGGCGTGGCCGTAACGACGGATCCCCTGCTTGTCGCCGAGCGCCTGCGTTAGCGCCTGGCCCAGGGTAATGCCGACATCTTCAACCGTGTGGTGGTCATCGATGTGCAGATCGCCATTGGCTTTCACATCGATATCGATCAAACCGTGACGCGCTACCTGATCCAACATGTGGTCAAGAAACGGTACGCCGGTTTCAAAATTAGCAACACCAGTTCCATCAAGATTAATGGAAATCGTAATCTGAGTCTCAGATGTGTTGCGGCTGACTGTGGCCTTACGCGCAGTCATTTTTCTTCTCCTTACTAGATGCGTGATCGCAACTTGATGCTAAGCATACTCTTATCTGTCTATTGAGAAAAGCGACAGCGATGTGAACTATTCACACCGTATGCAGGGTTAAATTAGTAAATCAGTCGTCTTTAATGCGGTATTCAGCAGAGCGCGCATGCGCCGTCAGCCCTTCGCCTCGCGCTAACACCGAAGCGGTTTTACCCAACGTCGATGCCCCATCCGCTGAACACATAATCAGACTTGAGCGTTTCTGAAAATCATAAACCCCCAACGGCGATGAAAAACGCGCGGTGCGAGATGTTGGTAGCACGTGGTTCGGGCCAGCACAGTAATCACCCAGCGCCTCCGCGGTATAACGCCCCATAAAGATCGCGCCGGCGTGAGTAATCTTTTTCGTCAGCGCAACCGGATCTTCAACCGACAGCTCGAGATGTTCCGGTGCTACAATATTTGAAACCTCAGCCGCCTGATCCAGATCAGCCACCTTAATAAAGGCCGCACGACCCGCCAGTGACTGACGAATAATCTCCGCACGTTCCATCGTCGGCAGTAATTTTTCGATGCTTGCCTGCACTGCATCCAGATGCGCCGCGTCTGGCGAGACCAGAATCGACTGCGCATCTTCATCATGTTCCGCCTGCGAAAAGAGATCCATCGCAATCCAGTCCGGGTTGGTTGCGCCATCACTAATCACCAGAATCTCAGAAGGCCCGGCGATCATATCGATACCAACGGCACCAAACACCATCCCCTTGGCAGTCGCCACATAGATGTTGCCCGGCCCGACAATTTTATCGACCTGAGGAATCGACTCCGTACCATAAGCGAGTGCCGCCACTGCCTGCGCGCCACCCACGGTGAAGACACGGTCCACACCCGCAATATCAGCCGCCGCCAGCACCATATCATTCACAATATTATCCGGTGTCGGCACCACCATAATCAGCTCTTCAACACCGGCCACCCTGGCTGGAATTGCATTCATCAACACCGACGATGGATAGACCGCTTTGCCACCCGGTACATACAGCCCAACGCGATCGAGCGGAGTGACCTGCTGTCCCAGTAGCGTGCCGTCTGCTTCGGTATATGACCAGGGCGCCACCTTTTGATGTTCGTGATAGGCGTAAAGACGTTCCGCAGAAAATTCCAGCGCCTTGCACTGCGCAGGGTCGACCGTCGCACGTGCCTCTTTCAGACGTGATAGGGGAATTTCCAGCGCGGCCATATTTTCAGCCGTGAGACGATCAAAACGGTTGGTGTATTCCACCACCGCGGCATCACCACGCTTACGCACATCGGCAAGAATGTCACGCACGGTCTGATTAACGCTTTCATCCGACGCACTATCCCACGCCAGCCGATCATCAAGCTGTTTTCTAAAATCGGATACAGCCGCATCCAGGCGTACAATTTTAACCACGGGCAACTCCCATCAAATTTCGATACAAGTCAGCTGAGCCATCAGCTCTCATCATCATCTGGATAATCTTCACAAACATTAATTCTTTTGTGCGACGGCCTCAGCAATCAAGTCGATGTAGCGCTTCACTCGCTCATGCTTCATCTTCATCGAGGCCTTATTCACAATCAGGCGTGAACTTACATCCGCGATATGGTCCATCGCCACCAGTCCATTGGCCTTCAATGTATTGCCGGTATCGACCACATCGACAATGCGATCCGCCAGACCGACGATTGGAGCCAGCTCCATCGCACCGTAAAGCTTGATGATCTCGACCTGCTGCCCCTGCTCTGCAAAGTAACGCTTAGCAGTCTCAACATATTTGGTTGCGATGCGCATACGACTCTCATCAACCACGCCATCTTTCGGCCCGGCGACCATCATTTTGCACCTGGCGATCTTCAGATCAAGCGGCTCATAAAGCCCTTCACCACCATGTTCAACCAACACATCCTTGCCCGTCACCCCCATATCCGCCGCACCATATTCGACAAAGGTCGGCACGTCAGAGGCGCGAATCACCACCAGCTTCACATCATCAAGATTGGTATCCAGAATAAGCTTGCGACTGGTCGTTGGATCATCCAGCGGGATAATCCCTGCGTGCTCAAGTAGCGGCAGGGTCTCTTTAAAGATGCGCCCCTTAGAAAGGGCGATGGTTATCGTTGCACTCATGTTATTCATTCACTATTGCTAACTATTAATCTGGCACACGTCGAATCTTCGCGCCCAGTGACTGAAGCTTCTCTTCGATGCAGTCGTAACCACGATCGATATGGTAGATGCGATCAACCAACGTATCCCCTTCCGCGACCAATCCTGCCAGCACCAGACTGGCTGAGGCGCGCAGATCAGTTGCCATCACCGGTGCGCCAGCTAGCTTATCGACTCCGACACAAACAACGGTGTTTCCTTCGAGTCTCAGGTCTGCACCCATGCGCTGCAGTTCAGGCACATGCATAAAACGGTTTTCAAAAACGGTTTCAGTAATCGTACCGGTGCCTTCAGCGACTGAGTTCAGCACCGTGAACTGCGCCTGCATATCGGTTGGAAATGCGGGATAAGGGGCGGTCTTAATGTTCACTGCTTTAGGGCGTCGGCCTTCCATATCCAGCTCGATCCAGTCCTCACCAGTGGTGATCTTTGCGCCCGCTTCCTGTAACTTGGCTAACACCGCATCAAGAAAATCAGGGCGAGTATCACGCACCCGAATCTTACCACGGGTCACCGCAGCACCCACTAAATAGGTACCGGTTTCGATACGATCGGGCAACACTGAATAACGGGTGCCTCCGAGGCGCTCGACCCCTTCGATCGTAATCATGTCGGTTCCCGCACCGCTTACTTTGGCACCCATCTGATTAAGACAGTTGGCAAGGTCAACCACTTCAGGTTCACGCGCCGCATTTTCAATCACGGTAGTACCCTCTGCCAGCGTTGCCGCCATCATAATATTCTCGGTACCGGTCACCGTCACAATATCCATAAAGATTCTCGCACCCTTCAGCCGACCGGCCCGCGCGCGAATATAACCACCTTCCACCGTGATATCGGCGCCCATCGCCTCCAGTGCCTGGATGTGCAGATCAACCGGACGAGTACCGATCGCACAACCGCCTGGTAGCGAAACGTCGGCCTCACCAAAGCGAGCCAGCAGCGGGCCCAGCACCAGAATCGATGCACGCATTGTTTTCACCAGTTCATACGGCGCATGGTAGTTAGTGATGCCAGAGGCATCTGCCTCCACTTCCATATTATCGCCCAGACTTAGAATCACCCCCATGCGGCCCAATAGCTCCATGGTGGTGGTGATGTCGTGCAGGTGCGGCACATTACATACCGTGACTGGCTCATCAGCGAGCAATGTGGAGACCAGAATTGGCAGTGCAGCATTTTTTGCCCCGGACATACGAACCGCACCATTGAGCTGCGTTCCACCGGAAATTATCAATTTATCCATGTTTAGTCTTTATCAACCATTGTCGAAATGAAGCGGGCGAAGACCGCGTTTTAGTCGCGATTAAAGCACCCTGCGTTTCTGCGCCGCTTCCCACTGAGCCGGGGTAAAGGTCTTCATTGAAAGGGCGTGAATCGCCGCGTTTTCAATGCTGTCTCCCAATGTATCGTAAACCATCCGATGCTGCTGCAACATCCCTTTGCCCTCAAAGACCTCGCTAATCACGACTGCCTCAAAATGAGATCCGTCGCCCGTCACGCTCACCTGACTGTCAGGCATTCCTGCCTCAATCATCTTTTTTATTTCATCAATTTGCATCAAAAAATCTCTATCGAAAAACGGCGCACTGAACATCAGCCACCACCATTCTGTTTATGGTAAAAATATCGCGTTATGGTACCAGAAATCACCGCAAAATGTGACGATTAGCCTTATCCAATATGAAATCAGTCTGAGTTAAGCTGAAACTGATGCGGGTTCCGTTCATGATGAGGAGATGAAAACCATTATGAAACTCGAAGACTTAACCACGATTGAGTAATTGACAGACTTTCTATCAGGCACCCAGGCCGTCGCCTTTTCGGTGACAAGCGACAAAGATGCCTGTTACCGCTGGATTCAGGGGGAGCTGGCCCGATTCGACTACCTGTCGCGTCTTCGCTCGAACAAAGGGGGCGTGATTCGCTACCTGATGAAGATCAGCAACTACTCGCGCCAGCAGCTCACCCGGCTCATCGCACAGTACCGAAAGAGGTGGCGAATACAGCGCCGTCAATGCATTCGCGCTGGTTTTAAATAAAATATACGAGCCAGAATATCCGCCTGCGACAATGCACTGGCAGAAAGCAAAAACGGCGCAGTGGTAAGAAAGTGCTTTGGCGATAGCGATAGCCATATCCCATAACGCTGGGCACCGCTGACCCGCGATGATACTTCCCTTCGGGAAATTCAGCGTGCGTTCCACAATCACATCATGTGTTCTGCCCTCCGTCACGATCACAAATCGGGTAAGTAGCCCGCATGATTCAATCCGACATGAAGCTTTATTGCCCCTTTAGTGGTTCGAAAATCGGCCCAAGGAAAAACAGACGAGCATAAATTAATCGTTGAAGCACCCAATGAATAAAGTGGGTGATTGAAGCGAAAATTATGCCCTGGCACGATGCCATGACAACGCTGTAACAGCTTTCCAAACAAGGCTTCGTACAGCTCATGGTGAGTTTGTGCTGAAACGTTTTCAACAATATCACGTAAACTGTTTCGCCCCGACAGTTGTGCCATGGCCATCGACACAAATTGCACCCATCGGAATGCGGTACGAAAAGAGCGACCGGCATGATGCTGTTTTACAAGGGGCTCGAATTCATACCAAAGCACTTCGCGGAGCAGGCTCCACCTCGGGGTAAACTTGAGTAATTGCGCAAGTACGGTATTATTGTCCGCCAAGGCTTAGATCTCCTGCCATTACAGTGTTTGGTCGCTTTTACATTGTAACAATTCATTGAAATTTAAGATTTTTTTATCCCTATTAACGGGACAGCAGTGATTTTTTATATGGAAAAATAGGACTTAACTAACCCTATTTTATGTAGCTAGCCCAAAGTATATGTGTATTAAAAATTACGCTTACAGATGAGATCTCGTTTCGCGGGTATTTAATATCAAGCTATAACATTAGGGTTTAAAAAGGAGTTTCAGATGTTCTATTCCCTGAATGATGTCTATGTGGTTGGGGTTGGAGCCTTCCTGCCAGGACGCCCCATAGAAAACCATGAAATGGAAAATGTTTTGGGAATGGTGGCTGAAAAGCCCAGCCGCTACCGTAGTAGAATTTTGAAGTCCAACGGCATTAAGCAACGCTACTATGCTATGGATGAAGATGGTAGTGGCAAGGTTTCTTATCAAACAGATGAAATGGCCGCCCTTGCAGTCCTTAATGCATTAAAGCATTCGGGTTATTCAGAGAGCGATATTGATATGCTTTCGGTAGGAACCAGCCTGGCTGATTTATTGTTGCCGGGCATTGCCTCCATGGTCCATGGGCGGATTGGCCATCGTCCCATGGATATCCTTTCCTGCTCCGGTGTCTGTGGGGCTGGAGCTGCGGCACTCAAGTCTGCGGAGAATGCAATTCGAGCGGGGCAACACACGTTTGCGGTTGCTTGTGCTAGCGAGCGCCCTTCTGCTGTGTTAAAGGCTTCCCGTTTTGAGCTGGAAAGTGAAATTTCGCCACAACGTAATGATGAAGCCGAATCATTTAAATATTTTAATGCTGATTTCCTGCGTTGGATGTTATCTGATGGTGCGGGAGCAGCGGTGCTTTCCAACAAACCCTCTCCGCTCCAGCCCTCCCTTAGAATTGACTGGATGGAAACCTACTCATTTGCCAATGAGTTAAATACCTGTATGTACATGGGTACTAATGATCCCGTTGGGATGAAAGCTGAAAATACCTGGCTTAATGACCCCACCTTTTCAGTGGCCGAAGCGTCGGGCAAGCTACTGGTTCGCCAAGATACCCGCCTATTAGCAGAAAATATTGTCAAAGTAGTAGTACGCGCCGCGTCGATGTTGAGTGAGAAGGGTTTTCTTGACCCTGGGTCTATCGATCATTTTCTACCGCACATTTCATCACTTTTTTTCTACGAAAAACTCTATGAAGAGCTTAAATCATCGGGTTTAGGCATTCCCTATGATCGTTGGTTTACCAACCTTGCATCAAAGGGAAATACTGGATCTGCAAGTATCTATATTATGCTGGATGAGGCGATGAAAAGTGGGCGTTTTCGAGAAGGTGAAAAAATATTATTAATGATACCTGAGTCTGGGCGTTTTTCTGTTTCATATTGTCAAATGACGTGTATCACCCAATAAGCATCATGCGTAGTCCACCATATAAAAGGATTATATAAATTATGGAAAAAAATATGCTACCACCTGTAAATAGCTCATTGAGTATTGAGCAGCTCTATGAACAATCTCCCCTGGGGGATCGTCTTGCTCATTTTGAAAACCCCACGACAGTGTGGTTGGGGGAGGCTCTGGCTGAGGTCTGGTATCAATTTCAAAATCAATTGTCAGACGTCAATATTGTTAAAAAAATTGAATCCAGCTCCGTCACTTTGGACGATTACAAATTGTATTTATTGAATCTTCGCCAACAGGTGAAAGACGGCGCTCGCTGGATTACCCGCGCGGCATCCAGTATGGATGATCAGCATCTTTTGCTACGCAGTGCACTGATAAAACACGCAGGGCAGGAGCATCAGGATTTTTTGATGCTGGAGAAAAATTATGTGTCCGTAGGCGGCGATATTGCTGATATCCAACGTTACCCGCAAAACGTTGGCTCGGAGGCTTTGTCATCCTACATTATGTACCAGGCCTCGCAGCCCAACCCTGCAAACTTATTCGGCGCTACCTTTGTTATCGAAGGCCTGGGCACCAAGAAGGCGAGTAAGTGGGCGACCTCTTTAAAAGAGAGCCTGGGGCTGACTACCGAGCAGGTAAGTTTTTTGCATTATCACGGTGAAAATGATGATGATCATTATGAAAATCTAATCAAAGTATTAAGCTCCCCGTTTATCACACCTGAAGTTGCCCCTCGCCTCGTCAAGACGGCCAAAGTTGTGGGTCGACTTTATGCGTTACAGCTTGAAGAACTTGGTAATATTTAAAGGTAGGTAGCCATAATGAGTCGTTCAATTAAGGATGAAGAAGCGCGTATTGTTGCTGAGTATTTAGCGAGGCGTGACCGTGATGACCCCTCTGTTTATGAAGCCTTTTTGGTGGCATCCCAGGTTTATGTAGATAAGGTGAGTCAGGATCGGCAAAACCGTGATATGCAACGGGGCTGGCGACGCTATCTTCTGCCCCCACTTAGAATTGTGGCTCGTGCACTGTTAATTATCATTCTCTCTATTAAACGTATTGTGCCCTTTAATTTGGGCTCTGAGCGCCTACTTAATCGTCTCGGCGTATGGTTTATGGGGAAAATGATTTCACCTGAGGCGCTCGAATATATCCTTAGGCACTTTCATATTGAAGCCAGTTTGATCAATTTTACTGCACGCAATTGCGGCGGAAGCGATGTGCAAGAGGTGAATTTGCGGCCTTTGCGTGTTGAGGAGCTGGGGGATTTTGATGGCATCAACGCGATTATCCGCCACGATATCAATATCTACAATCTCATCCTTGATGTGGGTTACTCCAAAGATGCGCAAATCAATCAGAAAAAATCATTAGATGAACTGGATTTTTCGCCCTTATATATTGGGGATATTGATGTCGAGTGGCACAGAACCCGTGCAGTTAATTTTGACCTTGATACCGCAACCTACATTATGGTTGTATTTCTAGGGGTACTTTTGACTGATAAGGATATAGAGCGCGCGGTGACCTCACTACAGTTTGATGAAAGCCTACTGGCAACGATCGCCAATATTACCGGGGATGATCAGTTTCGTCATTGGACGCCGATGAAATTCACCAACTGGCTGGGTTATTCCAGCGACATTACTCGTGACCTTCGCTGGCATATGATGGTGACTGAGTATGCTTATAACCGCTTACTGGAGCTTCGGGACTCAAATATTGCTGATCATGAGCCGACCTGAGTGTAGCAGCTGCATAACATATGAATATGGATGAAAAGTCCCACAAAAGGGGCTAGCCCGTGATGTGGTAAAGAGGATCTCGGCTAGCAACCATGCCTTTCTCTCAATCACAAACGGGCGGATCGTATTCTCTGCCTTAATATTACTGATCGGTAATGCGCGATCATTACAATAACGAATCAGCTTTGGCCATTGATAATTCATGTACCTCAGCGCTTTTGATCCGATTTCATCGGGTTCACTTTGATTATGTTGATATCAACGTTCGTGATTGCGATAGCCCCTGTGTCGAAAGCATGGTCGCCACTTAAACTAATCAAGTAAACGGTTAACGGATATTTGGGGTCAGTGTAAGCGTCGCGATAGAGAGTTAAAGGAGAGCCCTTTATAGACAATTTTTGCGGAAGTGCTTTCCTATATGATTATCAAACCTTACATCTTGATCAAATCAGGTTGATGGTATAAATTTTGTGCGAGTAAATTCAAAGTGAAACGAGGGGGTTTCATGCAATGACCACGGACTATTCACCGACATCAACAAAACAGACGGCAGCAGCATCTCCTCTATAGTCACGTACCCTCGCGGCAATCGAACATTGGACAACAACAGAACTACGATGAGGGATTTTGCAGTGGTAACACCTCTTCAAGGCCACTCAAGCGGGCCAGCGCCAGCATTTGCGCAGGCATGTTAACAAATGTTATTCCGATATTTTTACTATGGGCATTACGCGCCCACTCCACCAACAGGGCAATACCCGCGCTATCGCTGCGGCCAACTCCCTGTAAATCAATCGTAATAGCCGAGGCACTATCGGAATGCCCTGCTAGCAACCGCTGACTTTCACTCAGCATGCCCGGCACACTCGAAAAACTGAGCTCACCCGACAATAAAAACAGGCCGTCAGACTGTGCTTCAAGCTGTGCTTCAGTATTATTACTGGCCATCACGCGCATCCTGATTGCGCTTTTTCAGTTGCGCAATCAAACCATCAACCCCTTTCAGCTTACGAATCTCGCCAGAAAAGGTGGTGCGGTAATTCAACACCAGGCTCACTGCATCGATCTTGACGTTATAGACCTTCCACACGCCATCTTTCAAATGGAGGTTGTAATCGATCGGGATTGGAAAGCCGCCCTTTTGATCAATCTCCGTTTTCACCACCACATCATTTTTCTTTTTCCCTTCACGAAAAGGCAGGTAGATCACCTCCTGTCCGGTGTAATCCATCATCGCCGTCGCATATGTCCGCACCAACAAAAAACTAAACTCTTTGATGAACTGTTCGCGCTGTGCTTCGCTCGCCTTACGCCAATGCTTCCCCAGCACCAGCCGCCCCATGCGCTCAAAATCAAAATGAGGGAAAATGGTGCTCTCGACCAACTCATAAATATAAACCGGGCGCGCGGTAATTTTTTCCCGCTCAGATTCAATCAACGACAACAGTTTCGTTGTGGTATCCATCACTAACTGCTGTGCAGGTGCATTCGCCCCGGCAGCGCCGACAGGCAACAGCGTAAAGCAGTACAGACAGACAATGGCCAATAAGCGCTTCATAAATAATCCCCCGTCACATGGCGCAGGCGCGCCACATGCATATTGTAGTCATTCACGGCCATCAGATAATCACTGTAAATCAGCACATACCCCTGAAAGGCGGCCAACACGGCCTCCGCCTCTTCCAGCCCCGCCTCAAAATCAACATACCGGCTCACCATCCAGCGCCGCGCCGCGCGACTGCCTTCTTTAAGTTCAGCGACCGCCTTGTGGTTTCCCTGAACATGATGAAACTGTTCAGCAACCTGAAAAGGGATCCCCTGTTGCGCAAATGAAGCACGCTCTGCCAACGCCGCCAGCGCCGCATTCGCCCCCGCCACTTCAGCCGCCTGGACACCACTGGCCCAGTTCCATTTCACGCCGACTAACGGCGTCGCGCCGTAGTCATTAAACGGATCATAGACATATGGGTTCTTTAACTTTTCTCGCTTCGGTGCATAAGCTGCCATCCCCGCAATCCCGGCGTAAACATTGGGTAACTTGCCAGCACGATGCGCTGCGACTAACGAACGTCGCGCCTGCAACCCCGCTTCCAGCTGGTTCATTTCTGGCCGCCGCTCCAGCGCCATCTGCTGTAACTCGTCCAACGCTTCTAAAGGCAAGTCCACGGGTCGAATACGCGAATCGGCCAACTCCAGCTCGGCATCGCTCGCAAGGCCCGTCAGCATTTTCAGCCCCGCCAATGCAATCGCCTCCACTGATTCAGCCTTGGCGTGGTATCGCCTCACAACCGCCATGCCACTCTGCAACGCATAGAGATCAGCCTGACGCACATCGCCCCGCTCCTCTTCAATCCAGCGCTCAACCAGATCCAACGCCTTTTGCAGGCGCCCTTCGACATCTTCAAACAGATAGCGGGTGTCACGTGCGGTTAAATAACCGTAATAGGCACGACTCACCTCCATCGTAGTATCCGCACGCTGAATGCGCACATCCTCTTTCTTCACCGCAATATTGCCTTTAGCCGCATCTGAAAAATGCTCAATCTTGCCAAAGGTATAAAGCGGCTTAACAATACTGAACCGCACCGAGGTCCACGAGGTCAGGCCGTTGTACTCATACTTATCAGAACGCGGCGTGGTGGTTCCCGACTCAAAAAAACCACCCTCGACCTGCGTGGTCAAACCCACAAAGGCGTTAACATCAAAGATCAGGTCATCACTGCCCTCTGCACGCTGCAATAATGCACGCGCTTCATTCACCAGATGCAAACGTTCTTCGATGCGCGGATCAGTTACCAGCGCGCGTTCAATCGCATCATCTAGCGACAGCGTAATACCCTGCCCCGGCTCAGTAGCCAGCGAACTACCTGTCACCACGCCAAACAGCGCAGCAACAGATATGGTGCGTTTAAACAGTGGTAGTAAACGCATTATTCGCCCGCCCCCTCCGATGCCTTGCTAAACATAAACTGACCAATCACCTGTTCCAATACAATTGCCGATTGGGTCAACTCAATGTTATCGCCCTCTTTCAAAAATTCTTCTTCACCACCCGGCTCAAAACCGACGTACTGCCCACCCAATAGACCAGAGGTCAAAATGCTCGCAGAGGTATCTGTCGGCAGACGATCATATTGAGGATCGATCGCCATCGTGACCACTGCCTCATAATCGTCCTGATCAAAGCTAATCGATGTCACTCGGCCAATACTCACACCACCGACACTGACAGATGACAACACCTTGAGGCCGCCGACATTTTCAAACTGCGCGCTCACCTTATAACCTTCAACATTAGAAAAGGCGTTGAGGTTACTCACCTTCATCGCCAACATGAAGAGCGCCGCAATACCTGCCGCCACAAAGATCCCCACCAATGTCTCTACTAGTCGTGTATTTTTCATCTCAACGTCCTTAATCCTAAGCCTTGTTTATACTTCACCAAACATCAAGGCGGTCAAAACAAAATCAAGCCCCAACACGGCCAGCGAGGCGTAGACCACGGTACGCGTGGTAGCACGACTCACCCCTTCAGAAGTCGGTACCGCATCATAACCTTCAAAGACTGCAATCCATGTCACCACCACGCCAAACACAATACTCTTGATCACACCGTTCATAATATCATCATGAAAATCGACGCGGTCCTGCATCTGCGACCAGAAAGCGCCTTCGTCAACACCCAGCAGACTAACGCCAGCAAGATAGCCACCCATCACACCGACTGCACTGAAGATTGCGGCCAACAACGGCATCGATAACACACCTGCAAAAAATCGCGGTGCAATCACCCTTTTTAACGGATCAACCGCCATCATCTCCATACCAGAGAGCTGCTCCGTCGCCTTCATTAAACCGATCTCAGCGGTCAGTGCCGACCCCGCTCGCCCCGCAAACAACAATGCGGCCACCACCGGGCCCAATTCGCGCACCAATGAAAGCGCCACCATCACACCGAGTGAATCTTCAGATCCAAAATCAACCAGGGTGTAATAACCCTGCAGCCCCAGTACCATGCCAACAAAAAGCCCCGCCACCACAATGATCACCAGCGATAACACACCCACCGAAAAGACCTGCTGAATCAACAAACGTAAGCGCAGTACCAGACTGGGCGCACCACAGAGCACCGCCCATAGAAACAGGTGCGCGCGCCCCAGGCGCTGAAACAGCGCCAGTGCATTGTGGCCCAGCAGCTGAAAACTATTCATCGCCCATCCTCGCGCGACAGTAATTCTGCGGCGTAGTCGCCGGCCGGATAATGAAACGGCACCGGCCCGTCGGGTGTCCCCTGCATAAACTGGCGCACCCACTCCGAATCGGAATCGCGCAGCTCGGCCGGTGTTCCCTGCCCCACCACTATCCCCTGCGAAAGCACATAGATATAGTCTGCAATCGCCGAGGCCTCGGCAACATCGTGCGACACAATAATACTGGTCAACCCCAGCACCTCATTCAAATCTCGAATCAATTTAACCAAGACACCCATTGAGATCGGGTCCTGCCCGGTAAAAGGTTCGTCATACATGATCATCATCGGATCAAGCGCAATCGCACGCGCCAACGCCACGCGTCGCGCCATCCCGCCCGACAGCTCACTAGGCATTAGTCGTTGTGCACCGCGTAACCCTACAGCCTCCAGTTTCATCAATACCAGATCGCGCACCATCGTCTCCGGTAGACCAGAATGCTCACGTAACGGGAAGGCAACATTGTCGAAGACTGAAAGATCGGTTAACAACGCACCACTTTGAAAAAGCATTCCCATGCGTTTACGCAATTCAAATAGATTACTCCGAGAGAGGCTTGACACCTCCTGCCCATCCACATGGATAGTGCCCGCTGTGGGGCGAATTTGCCCACCGATCAAGCGCAGCAAGGTCGTTTTACCGGTGCCACTCGGCCCCATGATCGCGGTCACCTTGCCACGCCGCAGGTCAAGATCGATGCCATCAAAGATGGTGCGCGAACCAAACTGAAAGGTTAGCCCACGCGCTTCGACCAGATTATCTTTTATATCCGCCATGGAGTAGTCGTCAATTTGGTTATGTGCGTTGTTTAAGTTCCAGCAATAGTCATCGCATCGATCAATAATGATCCACACTTAATATTACCGCGATGATCAATATCGTTACCAACCGCCTGTAACTGCATAAACATATCAGCCAGGTTGCCGGCGATGGTAATCTCATCAACAGGATAGGCGATCACGCCGTTTTCAACCCAGAAGCCTGCTGCACCACGCGAATAATCACCAGTCACGATGTTTACCCCCATCCCCAGCAACTCCGTCACTAACAGGCCGGTGCCCATTTCACGCAGCAGTGCCTGTTGATCCAGCTCACCCGGTTCAATCAGCACATTATGAACCCCACCCGAGTTAGCGGTGCTTTCCATTTTAAGCTTACGTGCCGAGTAGCTATCCAGCACATAGCCCTGCAATACGCCATCACGCACCAGGTCGCGCGCATAGGTGGCGACACCTTCGCTATCGTACGGTGCACTACCCAACACCTTTTTCATATGTGGTCGTTCGTGAATGTGAACAAACTCAGGGAAGATCTGTTCGCCCAGTTTATCCAGCAAAAAAGAGGATTTACGATAAAGCGAACCACCGCGAATACCCGAGATCATATGCGACACCAGACTACCCGCCACATCAGCAGAAAACAGTACCGGTACCTTACAGGTATCGATGCGTCGTCCACCAAGGCGCTGCAATGTTCTCGCCGCTGTCTTTTCACCCACCGCAGTCGCCGCTTCAAGGTCATGACGATCGCGCGCCACCGAATACCAGTAATCGCGCTGCATGCCGTTGTCATCTTCAACAATCACGCTACAGCTCATGCTGTGACGCGTCGTCGAGTAACTTCCCATAAAACCGTGACTATTGGCGTAAACGCGTGTGCCTTCATGGCTGGAGAGACTTGCCCCCTCAGAATTTGAGATGCGCTCATCGTAACCACGCGCAGCATCTTCACATTCAGTCGCCAGTTCGATCGCCGTTTCTGGCGAAACATCCCACGGGTAATAGAGGTCAAGATCAGGAATCTCAGTCGCCATCCGTTCCGCATCAGCAAGACCCGCATAGGGATCTTCTGCGGTAAATGTGGCAATACTGCAGGCCGCTCGCACCGCATCTTCCAGCCCGCCAGTTGAAAAATCGGCGGTACTTGCCGTGCCTTTACGCTGCCCAAAATAGACCGTGATGCCCAGGCCTTTATCTTTATTAAACTCAATCGTCTCGACATCGCCAAGACGCACATTCACCGACAAGCCAGACTCTTCGCTCAGTGCCGCCTCAGCAGCGCTTGCCCCTTGCGCCTTCGCGAACTGCAGTACCTGGTCGGCAACCGCTTCCAGTGATGCTTGTGCTTTGATTATATCGCGGCTCATACGTCAGTCCCTCCCACAGTCAGGCCATCGATCAGCAGCGTTGGCTGACCCACACCCACCGGCACGCTCTGTCCTTCTTTGCCGCAAGTGCCGACACCGGGGTCAAGCGAGAGATCATCGCCCACCATCGTCACGCGCTGCAATACATCTGGACCGTTACCGATCAGGGTCGCCCCTTTCACAGGATAGGTAATTTTACCGTCTTCAATCATGTAGGCCTCACTGGCAGAAAAGACAAACTTGCCGGAGGTAATATCCACCTGGCCACCACCGAAGTTCACCGCATAGAGGCCATTTTTAACCGATGCGATAATCTCCTGCGGTGCATGCTGCCCTGGCAACATATAGGTATTGGTCATACGCGGCATCGGTAGATGGGCATAAGATTCACGCCGCCCATTACCGGTCGAGGCAACGCCCATCAGACGCGCATTCAGCTTATCTTGCATATAGCCTTTGAGCACACCCTTTTCGATCAGCACGGTGTTTTCTGACGGCACCCCTTCATCATCAACGTTCAACGAACCACGACGATGCGCCAGCGTGCCATCATCCACCACGGTACAGAGATCCGATGCGACTCGCTCACCCACACGCCCCGAAAATGCCGAGGTTCCTTTGCGGTTAAAATCACCTTCAAGGCCATGACCAATCGCTTCATGTAACAAGATACCCGGCCAGCCAGCACCCAGCACCACCTGCATCGTACCCGCCGGTGCGCTCTTCGCATCCAGATTAACCAGCGCCTGGCGCACCGCTTCTTTGGCATAACCAAGACCACGATCTTCATCAATAAAATACTGGTAATCCTGGCGGCAACCACCGCCCGCGCTACCTTGCTCACGACGCCCATCCTGCTCCACAATCACACTCACATTCAGGCGCACCAACGGGCGTACATCAGCCGCATGAGTGCCATCTGTCGCAGCGAGCAAAATCGAATCATAACCACCCGCCAGTGATGCGATGACCTCTTTAACACGTGGGTCAAGTTTGCGCGCCTCACGATCCAGCATCTCCAGCAGTTCAATTTTTGCTTTATCACCAAGGCTACCCAGTGGATCGGTCGGTAGATAAAGGCGATGCCCCGCGCTACGTGACCACGCCTTAACGCTTTTATCCTGTCCCTGGCGCGCAATCGCGCGTGCCGCAGTCGCCGCGGCCTGCAGTGATGGCAGTGCGATCTCATCGGAGTAGGCAAAGCCACTCTTTTCACCGCTCACTGCACGCGCACCAACACCCCGCTCAACACTATGCACACCATCAGTGACGATGCCATCTTCGAGCGTCCAGGACTCAAAACGGCTCGCCTGAAAATAGAGATCGGCGTAATCGACATCATGGGTCATGATGCTGCCCAGTACCTGCTCCAGATTATTCATACCCAGGCCACTCGGCGCGAGCAACTGCTGCGCCACACTGTCGATCGATGTATCCATAGTCATACTCATCCGTTCACTATTCCCTGCTGATAGCTCATCACTTTACCTCGCAAAAAAGTTTGCGATGCGAAATTGATGGAAAATTCTGGCGCGTCAGTGCAAGGCGTACCGGGTCAATCTCAGCACTCACCACCCCCGAGCCATTGGGCAGCCGATCCAGCACCACACCCCACGGATCAACAATCATGCTATTGCCATAGGTCTCACGGCCATTCACATGATAACCACCTTGAGCGGCGGCAATCACATAACTTAAATTCTCAATTGCACGTGCACGCACCAACGTCTCCCAGTGGGCACGGCCAGTAATTGCGGTAAAGGCTGATGGCACCGCAATAATATCCACCCCCTGATCGAGCAGCATGCGGAAAAGCTCTGGAAAGCGCAGATCATAACAGATCGCGATGCCGAGACGTCCAAAGGGTGTATCCACAACGGTACAACGCTCGCCAGCTTCAATCGTCTCAGATTCGATATAACTCTCTTTGTTCTCTTCCAGCATGACATCAAAGAGATGGATCTTGTCATAACGCGCCACCTGCTTTCCTTCTGCATCAAATAACAGACAGGCAGCTCGCACCTTATTTTCATCTGCGGATTCCAGTGGAATCGTACCACCGACAATCCACACGCCATTGTCTTTCGCCTGCTGCGAGAGAAAGGCCTGTATCGGGCCATCCCCTTCTTTTTCACGCAGGCCAACCTTGTCTGCCTCGGTCAATCCCATAATGGCAAAATTTTCAGGCAGTACAATCAATTCTGCGCCAGCATCAACCGCCTGCGTAATCAAGCGCTTTACTTCAATCAGATTAGCCCCAACATTCGGCCCTGATGCCATTTGTATCGCCGCAACACGACTCATAACAGTTCCCCTTCAAACAAACACATAATTCCCAACAATTGAATCAATTTACCTTCACGACCAAAATCGCCATCTATACTTCTATGATTAACGAACACAACACGCTTCCTTTCTTAACTCCAGAGCAAATCAGCTCATTGCTCTTCAGTACTCGCAGGCACCATTTCGTCTTTGCGCAATACCATCGGCGCATCCCACGGTCCAGTAATTCGATATTCTACCTGTGCAGGCTCACCGATGTTTAGCAGTTTTTGCGCAGCCCAAATCACGACCCCCGTCCCCAAACTACTCACCAACGCACCCACCACCGGTAGCGATGATGCCATGTGAGGCTCAACAATCACATACTGATCGTAATCTTTTGCAGCCAGCCCTACCCGCCCCGTCACAGCAATCGATGCCGATGGCCCAACAATATTAAAATCGGAAGTTGTCGCATTACCCTGATCAATCTCAAAGCGACCCTCCATGTGATTAAAACTAAATCCCTTTTTAAACATATCGCTAAAATCCAGCGTCAATCGGCGCTTCAATGCCTGCACACTAATCAAACCAAACAGGCGCCCCGCACCCGGCTTAATATCTAACAGACGACCATCCTCGACTTTAAGCTGCATACTACCACTGAGGTGCTCCAGCGCGAAGGCCATCGGCGCACCCGGCCAACGTGCGACAACGCCAATACTACTTTCTCCATTTCGAACACTATCGGCAATATCAAGCCTGGATAGCATTTCGCCGAAATCCGCACTATCAGCACTAATATCAAACGACGAATGCTGTTGGTTGTTAATCACCTGCCATTTACCACTCGCAGACAACGCCATCCACGGTGAATTTAGATTAAGCCTGCTCACATGCAAGCCATGCTGACTGCGCGTAGTGAGCAGCTGCAACTGGCCATACCGCTCATCTGCATAACTAAAAAAGCGACTGTTAATGTCCATCGATGGCAATTGTCGAGGATCAAGTTCTCCCGCGGCATCGCCGTCATCACCAATCGTTTCAGCTTCAGTCAAACCCGGCAAAATCAGATAATCGAGTTCCATCTCCAGCGTATTGCGCGCGAAGTCGAGCGGTATCTGCACCCGCCCCCCCATCAAGTGGCTACTAACATCACCCTGCCAACTCCCCAGCGCTCGCGCCAAATCGACAGACGTATAGTGAAAGTCATACCCAAATGCCGACAGCGCTTCAACTTCCAGATTAACCTGTTCAATCTCAACCACCGTTGTAGCACTTGACTCACTAACAGGCGCGTCGATCGTTTCTGCGGCACTCACAAAAGGCAGCCACTCATCCAGCGAAAGATGCTCAAGCCTACCCTCCAAACTAATCAATGCCTTTTCTGGCATCAACGGTACCACCCCACCAAAAGCAACGGCACCACGCTGTAGCGTCATGTGATCATCAAGGTCAAACACGGCATCAAGCTGGTGACCATATTGAAGGCTCAACGGCACCCCCAGCGAACGTGGAAAGACCGTCTCGATTTTAAACGAGCCAGATTGCTGGCTATTTTTTGCCAGCGGATAAGGCAGGCTTGAGGCCATTCCTTTTAGATCTGATGTCACTTCCAGCGCCACGCCTGCTGTCGCCACATCCTTCGCCGGAATGGTTAATCTTGCCAGCCACTGGCTAGCCCCTTCCAGATGCTGCAACAGCGAAACATCAACCAAACGCTGCACATCAGCAGCAGACGCGCTGCCCTGTGCCGTAAAAACCGTATCACCGCATTTTGACGACGACTTCGTTTCAGCGCTCAGCTGACTATCCATCCCTAACAGGCGCGCCTGCGCCTGTTCTATCTTGATGCCCTTTTCAGAGAACTGTAACGCGCCATTAACGGCCAAAATGTCCACCGCTCGCCCAGCGAGATAGATATCAGCATCCTCAAACTGCACCACCCCATCCACTTTCGCAGGCTGATCCGCCAGTGGTAATTTAAGCGATAAATCTAGTTTACTGCGCCCAGCAGTCACTTCGACCTCTTCAATGAAATCACCAAAAATCTTATGTAAAGGGCTGCGCTTCACAAAGTCCAGCGCATCATAAGAGCGACCCTGCGCCTTACCGTCAATTTCCAATAATGCAGGATGCTCACGGAGATCATTAATACGTGCAGATACTTGAGTCACATCGGCATTCAGGCTTTTGGCCGCAACCGCATTGATCGCCATTCGGCTACCCGTAAAAATCACCTCGGCCTCCATCTCTTCAAAACGAGGCCACTCCGGTGCATAATCGAGAATGCCATCTGTGAGGTTGAAACGAATATCGAACAGACCATCGCTTTTGTCATAAGGAAAGTGATGATCAAGCGGGCCGTAAAAAACCATCTGCCCAGCAGATGCAGTACCCCCCACAATCGCCTGCTCCAGCCAGTCGATCAGTGGGTCAGACATAATCCCTACCGGTAGATAATGCGAAGTATTGGCAACACTCGCGGCTTCAAACTCAGCCAGCAATAAAATCTCCGGCACTGCATCACCTTTCTTTAACGCTAAATCAAGCGACAGTGCCGCATCGCTATTTTTCAGCCGCAATGATCGACTTTCGACCTGCCAACCCTGTTCATCCAACTGCCAATAAAGACCTCCCTGTAATACGTCAACATCAAGCGGGGCACGGAACAATTTGGGAATCGACACAATCGCATCCTGACTGTCCAGGGCGAGCACACCGCGACTATTGTCGAGCGTGATGGCACCATCAAGACCTGTCGCCCCAGGTAATTTTCCCTGCGCCTCAATCCCAACATTTTCAAACTGACTGGTTAATACGTAACGCCGCACGTCATCCGCAGCGCCACGCCGATAGTGAAGATAGCCGTCCCTTAGCACACCACTTGGCGCGAACGAGCGTAATTGTGATCGTAGCGATTCATCCACGGCATCACTCACCAACAACAGCGACGTTAAATCTTCGATACTCGCATAACCGAGCCGGGCCTCAACCACCTGCTCACCGCTAACATCACCTGATACGGCAACGCTAAGCTCGCTCGGCGACCACATCTTGTTGTCCAGCACAAAGATGAAGTTATCGACCCCTAACGACCACCCCTCAGCGTTACGTTGCCACGCGTAGTCACCAGACACCAGATCGATTCGCATTGGCGTTCGCGTGCTGCCTTCAATCGCAGTATTAATTGGCGTCAACAATAACTGCCTTAAAGCGACCTCGCCTTCCACACGCTGCAAAGCCGCATCTCGCCATTCGAACCACACACGTGATTCAACCTGGCCATCATCGACTCGAATGCCCGAGGGTGCCTGGCCCTCCAGCCACTGCGCAATTTGAAGTTCGCCACCTTCCACATAACCACGCACATCCCAGCCACCTTCAACACCATCCAGATCACCATCGTCATCCAGCGCGCCGGTGAGATCCAGTGCAAAAGAGAGCGTTCGTCCAAGATGGATAGGCAGCGCTGCCTCTCCATTTAACTGGTGGCGGTCACCCTGATTACGAAATTCAAAGCCGACATTGGTAAAGTGCAGCTCACGCCCGTCCAGCATCATGTCGCGCCAGTTCACTTCACTTGATTCAACCACCATCCGCGGCTGAGAAAACAACCAGCTCGATAGCGCCTGTTCATTAGAGGCCTTTTGCTCTGCCTGCTCATCTTTGAACGCTTGATGAGGTGGGGCCGTAAAGCCAGCCACGCTAATTTTACCCGCTTTATCACGCACAATTTCCAACTCAACACCGGAGACAACCAGATCACCCAACTGCCACGAACGATGACGCAGACTTTGCAAAAGATTGAGCCCAATACGGCCATCCTCGAAATTGAGCAATTCAATTTCACCACTCAATACACGTACACCGCGCATCTTCAACTGCGGGCCGGCGCCATGCCATGAGGCATCAAGCGAGCGCACCTCCACCGTCGCGCCAACTGCCTCGCTGATGGTCTCTTCGATCTGCAGATGAAAGGTATTCATATATGGCAAAAGCAGCCGCGCGCCACTCACCAGCAGCGCCATTACCATAATGGTAATGGCCACCACTATCCAACAGCTTTTTAATGTAGTTCGTATCACGACATTTTCACTCGATAACCGTACATGCCACTAAGCGATAAGCTACATCAGCACCACATCAAACTGTTCCTGGGTATACAGCGTCTCAACCTGTAGATGAATCGGCTTGCCAATAAATTCCTCTAGCTCAGCCACACTGGTCGACTCCTCATCCAGCAACACATCCACCACCTCCTGAGAGGCCAACACCATAAACTTGGTTGCATCAAATTGACGCGCCTCACGCATCAACTCACGAAAGATTTCGTAACAAACCGTCTCGCGCGTCTTCACCGACGCGGTTCCACTACAGACAGCACAGGGCTCACACAGGATATGGCCAAGACTCTCACGGGTACGTTTACGCGTCATCTCCACCAAGCCAAGCGGCGAGACCTCACAGATAAAGCTTTTCGCTCGATCACTTTCCAGGCCTCGTTCAAGTGCTCGCAACACCTGCTTTTTATGGTCCTCTTCAGTCATATCAATGAAATCGATGATGATGATCCCACCAAGATTGCGCAATTTTAGCTGGCGCGCGATCGCCTGCGCCGCTTCAAGATTCGTTTTAAAAATGGTCTCTTCAAGATTACGATGCCCGACAAAGGCACCGGTGTTCACATCAACCGTGGTCATCGCCTCGGTCTGATCAATACAAAGATGACCACCAGATTTGAGTTGCACCGTACGTTCCAGCGCCTTCTGAATTTCATCCTCAACAGAGTAGAGATCAAATATCGGACGCTCACCCGGGTAGTGCTCGGTGCGCGGTGCCAACTCGGGGATTAACCGCGTCACGAAGTCATGCGCCCGCTGATAGGCCTCGCGTGAATCGATACGCACTTTGTCAATCTGCGCCGCCGGAAAATCACGCAAAATCCTCAACACCAACGGCAGATCCTCATAAAGCACCGTCGTATTACTAGGCTTGGCAGACTGCTCCGGCCGCTTTACCGAGGCCCAGAGTTTACGTAAAAAAACCATATCCTCCAGAATTTCGGCCTCATTTGCCCCTTCGGCCGCGGTACGCGCGATATAACCACCGCCATCCTCACCCACCCCGGATTCAAGTATCGTGCGCAGGCGCAGGCGCTCCTCTTCATCCTCAATTTTTTGTGAAATACCGATGTGATCCATCGCGGGCATAAACACAAGATAACGCGAGGGAATGCTAATCTGCATCGTCAAGCGGGCACCCTTACTGCCGAGCGGATCCTTGAACACCTGCACCATGACCTTCTGCCCATCACGCAGCAGTGACTCAATCGGCACCTCAGGCTTCACCCCGTCACTGTCATTATCTAATGCTAGCCGCTCGGGCAACTGAATATCAGAGACATGTAAAAAGGCGGTGCGATCTAGCCCGATGTCAATAAATGCCGCCTGCATCCCCGGCAGTACACGGCTTACTTTACCCTGATAAATATTCCCTACCAGACCACGTTTAGCGGCTCGCTCAATGTAGACCTCCTGCAGCAGGCCATTTTCAACGACCGCCACACGCGTCTCCTGTGGCGTCACATTTACCAGTATTTCATCACTCATGGGTCATTTTTCCATCAAGGCCGCGAACTATATAGATGTAGCCGACAGAGTCTACCCCTTTTAAGCGCAAGAAACATAACCAGAAAGGGTCATAGACACACTATTCACGCGCTTTGACACTGAAAATTGGCAGTTGAATCCCAAAATCTCGCATCAAGGCCGCCGTTTCGAACAGTGGCAACCCCATGACACCGGAATAACTCCCCTCAAGTCGCTCGATAAAGAGCGCGCCTAACCCCTGAATGCCATACCCACCCGCCTTATCCGCGGGTTCACCACTGCGCCAATAGGCTCGCGCCTCTTCATCGCTGATATCACGAAAGGTGACGTGACTGACACTCAATCGACTCTCTTCAGCCCTACCGTCAACCAATGCCACCGCACTGATCACCTGATGGCTTCGTCCGGCAAGCGCAAGCAACATCTCGCGCGCATCGACCTCATCGCGCGGCTTGCCTAGAATCACACCATCCACCACCAGCGAGGTATCCGCACCCAACAACGGCTTGTCGATCACAGCCAAACTTGCCCGCCCCGCGCGCGCCTTCTCCAGCGCCATGCGGGTCACATATAGTTCCGCCGCCTCGCCAACATGTGGCGTTTCATCAATATCAGCTGAGAGCACCTCATGCTCAACACCAATCTGCAATAGTAACTCGCGCCGACGCGGCGACTGAGAGACAAGATAAATCAAAGGGTTATTCATGCCTTTAACGATACTTGAGAAACCCGAACAGTGATAGCGTTGCACACACGCGATTAGCTTGAATGTTACCAACCGCAAAACGTCAAGAAACTGTCAACCAATTGGAAATTAAACAAAACTTTCCTTCTGACGATAGCTAGTCTGGGAGCGGAAGAATACTCAAAGGGGAGCTGCATTGCCGACGGAACTAACAATCGTTGTGCCAACTTATAATGAAAACGACAACATCGAACGTCTGATTAACGACCTGTCATCAGCGTTAACAGATGTCGATTGGGAACTCATTATTGTCGATGACAACTCACCAGACGGCACCTCACCGCTGGCTCGCACTCTGGCACAGAAGGATTCACACGTCCGCTGCATCCAGCGCCTTGGTCGCCGCGGCCTCTCCTCTGCCTGCATCGAAGGCTTCCTCGCCTCCGCCTCACCTTACATCGCCGTGATGGATGCCGATGGCCAGCATGATGAACGGCTACTTAAAAAAATGCTTCAGAGCCTAAAAGCAGGCGAGGCCGACCTCACCAACGGCAGCCGATACATCTCTGAAGGCAGCACTGGGGAGCTACCACCTATTCGAGTCAAAATCAGCAAGGCCGCCTCAGCAGTCGCCCACAAGATGCTAAACGTCACAGTCTCAGACCCGATGAGCGGTTTCTTTATGTTTAATCGTCACTCACTTGAGCCTACCTTTGAAAAGCTATCGGGACAGGGCTTCAAAATCCTGCTCGACATGCTAGTCACCGCGGGCGATTCGATCAAAGTCGTCGAACACCCCTACACCATGCGGGCGCGCGCATACGGTGAAAGCAAACTCGACAGCCTTGTGATACTCGAATTTTTTTCACTAATCATCGATAAACTCACCGGGCGCCAGATTCCATTACGCTTTTTCATGTTCACAGCGGTAGGCCTCACTGGCGTGGTGGTTCACATGACCGCGCTCAACTTCTTTTTTAATACTCAACAAGAGGTCTTTTGGCTTTCACAGGCGGCAGCGACATTAGCCGCAATGACCACCAACTTCATCCTCAATAACAGCCTCACCTTTCGAGACCGTCGCCTGCGAGGCAAAAAACTATTCACTGGACTACTCAGTTTTTATGCCGCATGCAGTCTCGGTGCCATCATCAATGTTGAGATTGCCAACTCACTTTTTGAATACGACATTCCATGGGTGATTGCTGGCATTACGGGCGCCGCCATCGGCGCAGTATGGAACTACGCCATGACGACTAATTTCACATGGAAGAAAAAGTAATATTCAAACCGACAACGACTTATCAATCCCTCGCCCAAATCATTACCAACGAGGGGTGGCGGCTGTGGTTACTCTTTGCCGCGATCTTTGCCAGCTACCTCATCAGCATGCCAAAAACCGTCATGCTCGAAGACGATGGGCTTTTCATCATGTCGAGTTACTTTCTCGGTATTGCGCACCCACCAGGCTACCCAATCCACACATTGATTGGCCATCTGTTTTCTCAAATCCCCATCGGCTCTGTAGCCTCTCGTATTCATGCTATGAGCGGTTTCTTTGGCGCATTGGGCTGTGTGTTAATCGCACTAATTTCACTACAATTACTACGATCACGTTTCGCCGCCTACCCTGCCGCACTGATGCTCGCATGGTCACCTGTTTATTGGTCACAATCGATCATAGCCGAGGTCTATACCCTTAATGCATTCTTTTTTTTATTAATACTACTTCTGCTATTAGATGCCGTTCATTACCAGACCAGTCATTCAAATGACGTTGCCGAATTTAAAAAGCGACTCTCAATAAAAATTTCGGCAATCGCTTTTTTATATGGCCTGAGCCTCACTAATCACTGGCCTCTGATGATTTTAAGCTCATCATGCTACTTGATTATTGCCTGGCCGCTGTTTAAAGAGATTGCTTCTCGCGTGCTTGCCGTATTCATATTCATGACGCTCGGTTTAACTCCGTACCTATGGATGTACACATATACGCCGCCGCCGCCAGCGTATAGCGTAATGGGACCAATCAACAACCTACAGGACCTATGGTTTTACATCTCAAGAAAAGGCTATGGAGGCGTCGACAATAGCGTTACCGCAGGCTTAATAGACAAAGCTCAGTTTAGCGGTTTTTTTCTCAAAGAAGCGACTAATCAATTCCTGCCTATAGGTGCATTATTCGCACTAATAGGGTTAGCCAATCAATGGAAGCTACTTGGTAAAGCAGTATCGCTCGCTCTTTTATGTGGTTTTGTCACCACTTCCCTCCTGCTTATCGGACTATTAAATTTTGATTTCAACGAACTCAAAAAAGTAATCATACAAGTTTATTTTGTACCCAGCTATTGCATCATTGCAATATGGATTAGCCTGGGTCTCTACAGACTCAACCAACTATGGCATCAATCACCCAAACTTGCTGCCTCCAACCAAGCCGTACTGAAACATGCACTTCCTACGCTCGCTATCTTGTTAATCATCACACTCAATGCAAAAGAGAACTATCGGCATTATGATAGCTGGACAGAACAATATGCTAACGCACTATTTTCGTCTATCGAAAATAACACGGTCGTCTTTACCGATGGCGATACAACCGCAGGGCCACTCGCATATTATCATATGATCGAAAATCGACGACCTGACATTGAGCTTAGGAATACCAATGGACTTTTATATTCAAACAGACTGTTGTCGCCAAAAAATCTCAACGAAGGAACTCAGGAATCGGTCATTCGGGAGTATATAAAAACAGAACAGAAAAAAATCATCTTTACAGAAAAACCAAACACCAGTTTTGGATCGGAATTTAATGGCCTATATTACATTGCAAGACCGCAACATCAAAAGAATGAAATCAGTTACACCCCTGAAAACAGGGATGCTATTGCCTACTTAATAAATCTTTCATTACAGCCAGAACCTATTGATGAATGGACAATGTTTCGCAACAGAGAGGTCATTACCAATGCCATTCCAGTTTTCATAGCATTCTACTCACATGGTTCTCCCAATCAGAAAAAAATAGCGCTTTCCTTTATTAGCAGAGCAACTCAATCACTTAAAGGAAAAATCATGCTAATTGATACCTTGTTTGCTCTAAATGGGAATCATCCAAAAGAACTAGAGGAAATAGAAACGTTACTCAAGCTCGCAAGGGTCCAACTTGACGTGACGCTTGATAAAGGCATCAGGTCAAATTACCACACGCTTTCAGCCTTACACCATCGTCACAACTCTGAGACAGAGAAAGAAATTCAGTCACTCAAACAATCTATTGCTGAATGGCCCCACCCTGATAACCCAGCAAGAAAAATGCTTAATGAACTCGACGTAGATGCCTCTATAAATCATGAGTAACACTAATCATTCATATAGCGATATGCAAACCTGGTCACTGCTTCGCTTACTCAATATATATCGTATGACACTTGCCGGCCTGGCAACAATTCTATGTTTTTCAGACTCGATCCCATCCCCTCTCGGCTCAGAAAACTTCATTATGTTTTATGCGACGAGCATCACTTATTTATTGATTAGCATGCTGAATATAATTACCATCAGAAAACAGGCGCCTCTATATAAAAGCCAGGTTTACTCTCACGTTCTGGTTGACATCATCACCATAACGCTCCTAATGCATGCAAGCGGCGGCATATCCAGCGGCGTAGGCATACTGCTTGTGATAGCGGTTGCAGGAGGATCACTTCTGGCTGTCGGGCGGTCATCAATTATCTTTGCATCGATAGCATCTCTCACCGTTCTCGCCGAACAAACTTATGCAACCTGGAGTAAACCGATACTCGACTCAAGTTACACTCAAGCTGGCTTGCTCGGAGCTAGTTTTTTTGCTGCCGCGATTCTTTCTCAAGCGCTCGTAAAAAGATTAAGAGACAGCGAAGTGCTCGCTGAAAAACGGGGTGCCGACCTCGTCAACATGGCCCAGCTAACCGAATACATTATTCAGCGCATGCAGACAGGGGTACTTGTGATTGACAACATTCAAAACATTCGCCTAATCAACGCTTCGGCAAAAAACCTCCTGGGCATCATCTACCATCCAAACAATCATTCACTAAACCAATTGCCAGTGCAACTCACGCAACAAATAGAAACATGGTGGGATCATCCTGATAGCGAACCTCATGCCTTTAGCGCATCAGAAACTTCGCCAAACATCATGCCAAGATTCGCTCACCTGGGAGATAATACAGACTCAGGCACGCTAATATTTTTAGAAGACATGGCGGCCGTCGCACAACAAGCACAGCAACTCAAGCTGGCATCACTAGGCCGCCTGACTGCCAGTATCGCGCATGAAATTAGAAACCCGCTAGGCGCGATTAGTCATGCCGGCCAGTTACTAGCTGAAACCCCTCAACTCAACAAAAGCGAACTTCGACTCACCGAAATTATTCAACAACACACGATCCGAGTAAATACCATTATTGAAAATATCATGCAGCTTAGTCGCCGTGATCGATCCAGTCCTGAAGAAATTGACCTTAAACTCTGGGTCGAATCATTCATAGATGACTTCTGTCTCAACGAAAATATCTTACACACCCAACTACACTGCAACATATCGACTGATGTTAGTGTCGTACGCTTTGATGAAAGCCAACTCCAGCAGGTCTGCTTAAACCTATGCCAAAATGGATTGCGTCATGGTGACCAGAATGCCCTTGCCCAGATCTGGCTTAAAGGTGGTATTTCATCAGAATCCAACGCTCCTTATCTTGATATCATTGATAATGGAAAAGGGATCGACGCATCACTAACCGAGCACATCTTTGAGCCCTTCTTCACCACAGCGACTAACGGCACAGGGCTTGGCCTCTATATTTCACGAGAACTATGCGAGTCCAACCAGGCAAATCTCAATTACGTTCCGGCCGCTAACAGAGGTGGCTGCTTTAGAATCACGTTTGCCGACCCACGAAGACGACAGGTAATTTAATATGACACAACCCACTGCCCTCGTTGTTGATGACGAACCCGACATTCAGGAACTACTTGAATTAACGCTGCTACGCATGGGCATTGATTGCTATACAGCCGGTTCAATTACCGCCGCCAAAGAGCAGCTACTGCAACATCCAAACATCGACCTTTGCCTAACGGACATGAAGCTCCCAGACGGTAACGGTATCGATCTCGTCCAGCACATTCAAGACAGATACCCGAAAACGCCCGCAGCGGTCATCACCGCTCACGGCAACATGGAATCAGCAGTATTAGCACTCAAAGCCGGTGCCTTTGACTTTGTCTCTAAGCCGGTTGATCTCGGCATGCTACGCACACTCGTCACCACCGCGCTCAAACTCAGCCCAAAACACAACACTAATGAGCAAGAGGCAACGTTAACATTATTAGGAGAGTCCAGCGCAATTCAAGAGACCCGCGCTAAAATTGCTAAATTAGCACGCAGCCAGGCCCCCGTGCATATTAGCGGTGAATCAGGCACAGGAAAGGAACTGGCAGCACGCTTAATACATGAGCAAGGTGCCCGCGCAGACAAGCCGTTCTTACCCGTTAACTGCGGTGCAATTCCAGAAGCCTTAATGGAAAGCGAGTTTTTCGGACATATCAAAGGCAGCTTTACGGGAGCAACTACGAATAAAAATGGCCTGTTCAAAGCCGCCGATGGCGGCACGCTTTTTCTAGATGAAGTTGCAGACCTGCCGTTACACATGCAGGTCAAGCTGCTGCGAGCCATTCAGGAAAAAGCGGTACGCCCAATTGGAGCGCACGAAGAGATCAGCGTTAATGTTCGCATCCTTAGCGCCACTCATAAAGATTTAGCCCAACTAGTCACCAGTGGGAAATTTCGCCAGGATCTCTTCTATCGTATCAACGTCATCGAACTCAACATGCCCTCACTGCGAGAGCGCCCTGAAGACATCCCCCTTCTCGTCACCCATATATTAGGGGAGCTTTCTCGAACAGAGGGAGAAGTGACTCCATCACTGTGCGTAGATGCACTTGAAACATTAAACCAATACAACTTCCCAGGTAATGTCCGCGAACTGGAAAACATCTTAGAGCGCGCCATGACCCTGTGTGAAAACAATAGTATTCGTGCCGATGATTTACAGCTTATCCAGCGTTCACCGCCACATCAGCCAGAAGCACCGCCAATCCCACCCAGCCACTCAGATACTGCCTCGCTTGACCCACTACTTGGTGATATTGAAAAGGACGCCATCATCAAGGCCCTCAAACAGACCCGCTATAATAAGACCGCAGCAGCCAAACTGCTGGGCATTTCATTCGGAGCGCTCCGCTACCGCATGAAAAAGCTAGGCCTTTAACCAGGGAGCCCTGCTACGGACCAGCCTGCAACAACTGCTGATTTTGAGCAGGTTCTGCTCGAAAAGCACACCCAGAAAAACCTATGAAACCAACCAAATACAACAGCACTACCGGAAAAACCTCTCAGCAACGTGACTAACATCACAAAAAATGGCTTAAATACCCCCTTATGCAGCGCCCCAACAAAAAAACTAAAGTTTGGCACAAAGCATGCAGATACCCATGTGCAAGGCAAGTACATCTCCTCTGAATGGAGAGTCAAAGCGGTGCCAAAAGAAATAAAATGATTTCTACACTCAGGAGAATAAACATGAAAAAAGTACAACAAGGTTTTACATTGATTGAATTGATGATTGTGGTTGCCATTATCGGTATTCTGGCCGCGATTGCGATTCCACAATATGCCGATTATACACAGCGCAGTAAACTCTCGGGTGCGGTACAGGGCGTCACTGCCGCCAAAACAGCCGTTGCCATGTGCTTCCAGGAAAATGGTGCGCTAGCCACTTGTGACAATGGCTCTAACGGCATTATGGCGGCAATTGCTTCTGGCAATGCCGGTGGCACCATCTCATATGTCGATGAACTAAGTGTCGCTGACGGCGTCATTATTGTCACTAGCACAGCAGTAGACAGTGCGGGTACTGCGAGCCTGATCGTTACTATGACACCAAACACAGCCGTCGATGGTGTTATGAATTGGGGACTGTCTGGAACAGGCTGTACTGAGGCTGGCCGTAGCATCAAATGCGGTGGCAATTAATTAATCACGCATCAAAACGCTAAACTCAAAAAGCGGGCTTAGCCCGCTTTTTGAGTTTCAGGGTCTGTCATTCATAGAGTCACCATTATCTCACTCACAAATATAATAAATTCAACCGTCATCCCCTCCAGCCGATAGCTCTATTAACGATGAGTTAACTATAATTAACCTCACTCAGCCAAAACTTAAATAACATAATATCAACCACTACAATGCGATCTTCGCGACTCCTATTTTGCATTACGATATTCCTGGTAACAGGCCTGCTTTACGGCGCTTTCCTGTGGAACCCAATCGTATTTGACGACGGACACTTCTTCACCGGTCAGACTGCCGAAAAGTTCGGTTATTCATTCGAACCACTCACCCCTCGCTGGCTACCCTATGCAACATTAGGCTGGACAGACCGCTTATTTGGCCTCGACCTTAACAATTTTCGCATCGGCAATTTACTGCTCCATAGTGCAACCGCCATTGCATTATTTCTATTCCTAACGAGACTATTTCAATCTGTTCTGACTTCAGCATCCCGCGAAAAAATGCCATTCATGTGGATTGCATTCTTCGCAGCATTGCTGTTTTCACTACACCCCACGTCGGTCTATGGTGCTGGTTATTTAATTCAGCGCACCATCATTATGGCAACGCTGTTTAGCCTGCTATCACTTCACTGCTATCTAAAAGGCCTCAATGACCCAGAAAAAAATGGAGTGCGCTGGTTTATCAGCTCAGCGCTTTTCTATTTATTGGCAGTCCTTTCCAAAGAGCATAGCGTAATGCTACCTGGCGTGGCGCTAGCAATCACATTACTACTGCGCACACCTTCATGGAAAACGGTCAATGAAATCAAACTACCTTTCATTCTGTTTACTGTGATTGCAATATTCATCACGCTCAAAGTAAAAGGCGTTATTGGTGCCCCATATGAACCGCTTGCAATGGAAATGCTACAAAAAATGGCGGGGGAGACACAGCTTAATACTAAAGATGCATACCCACTGAGCATTATCACTCAGGGGGCTCTATTTTTTAAGTATCTATTACTATGGGTACTACCATCACCCGCGTGGATGTCGGTTGATATGCGAGAGCCCTTTGCTGCGGGTTTTTTGTCACCGCACACCATCGGTTTTATCTTGTTTCTACTCTACCCTGTTGCCTGCATACGTCTGCTGTTATCTGGCAAAGAAAAAGGCCTGCTGGGTTTTGCGCTACTATCGCCGTGGATACTGTTTATAACCGAACTATCAACAGTACGCATCCAGGAGCCTTTTGTGCTGTATCGTAGCTATCTCTGGGCACCCTGTTTATTCGCAGCGCTACCCTACCTTCTCAGCAAGCTTTCTCGCAAACACGCAACAAGCCTGCTAATCATTATCAGCATTAGCCTTACTCCCTTAGCCTGGAATCGTCTCAATTCCTTCAGCCATTCATTATATTTATGGGACGATGCAGCACTTCTAATTCAAGGAAAAGATCATGTAATTGGCGCGGATAGAATCTACTTTAACAGAGGGAATGCTTACTCATACCTCAAGAAATATGCGCATGCATTAGAGGATTACAATAAAGTGATTGCAATCAACCCACAATTCACTCATGCATACCAAGCTCGCGGGAATGTGTACTATAAACAAGAAGATTTCTCTCGTTCACTCAGTGAGTTTAACGACCTCATAAAACACACACCTGATAATCCTACAGCCCACCTGGGACGAGGATTAAACCTGGAATCACTCGGCCAGAACAGACTCGCCTTCGACTCTTTTAAAATCAGCTGTGCAATGGGCCATCCAGTCGCCTGTAAAAAACTATAAATAACCCCGTAGACGCGACTCATTAAACAATTAGCACCCATAGCCGATAATTCTCATACGATGAAATATTCTATAAAACTCTGTTAGTTATGAGCACACCAGCAACCAGCGTAAACCTCAGCGGCCTCGCCAGAAAACTGGTATTAGATGGACTGCTGGAAGAAGAAAAAGCCATTGAGGCTAATGAACAAGCAGCAAAAAATAAAATCCCACTCGTTCGCTATCTAGTTGAAAAAGAGATTCTTGATAGCAGCTCTATTGCTCATGCAGCCGCGCAAGAGTTTGGTACACCAATATTTGACATAAACAGCATGGATCTTGAATCTGCGGCGACCAGCTTAGTCGATCACAAGATGATCCTGAAACATAATGCACTACCGCTATTTAAACGTGGCAACCGCCTATTCGTCGCAGTATCAGACCCAACCAATCAAGATGCGCTTGATGAATTTAAATTCAACGTAGGTGCCAATGCCGAAGCCATTCTCGTTGAAGAGGATAAACTCGCCAAGATCATTGAAACAGTATTAAATGAACAAGATACCACCATGGGTGATCTGGATGACACCGATCTCGATGATATCGATATCTCAGGTGGTGACGAAGAAGGTGCTGGCGAAGATGGTGACGAATCAGAGGTGGATGACACACCCGTTGTTCGCTTCGTCAACAAAATCCTACTAGATGCCATCAACAAAGGCGCTTCTGATCTCCATTTTGAACCATATGAAAAAGTATATCGCGTACGCTTTCGTGTTGACGGCATACTGCAGGAAGTCGCCACCCCACCGATCGCACTGGTAAGAAAAATTTCTGCGCGTATCAAAGTACTGTCCCAGCTAGATATTTCTGAACGCCGTGTCCCGCAGGATGGGCGCATGAAAATGAAACTTTCAAAAACCCGCGCGATCGATTTTCGTGTCAGCACCTGTCCGACACTGTTTGGTGAAAAGATCGTGATGCGTATCCTTGATCCAAGTAGCGCTCAGCTAGGCATCGATGCGCTCGGTTACGAAGCAGATCAGAAAAAGTTATTTATGGATGCCATCCATAAACCCTACGGCATGGTACTAGTCACCGGGCCAACCGGTAGTGGTAAAACAGTATCGCTTTATACTGCACTCAACATCCTTAATACCGATGACCGTAACATTTCAACCGCAGAGGATCCGGCTGAAATTAGCCTACAGGGAATCAATCAGGTCAATGTAAACCCCAAGGCCGGCCTCACCTTTCCAGCGGCGTTAAAATCATTCCTCCGTCAGGATCCAGACATCATTATGGTCGGTGAGATTCGTGATATTGAAACAGGTGAAATTGCCATTAAAGCCGCGCAAACGGGTCACTTTGTGATCTCTACCCTTCATACCAATGATGCCCCGCAAACTTTAACGCGTTTGATCAACATGGGTATAGCACCTTTCAATATTGCATCTGCCGTTAGCCTCATCATTGCGCAAAGGCTGGGGCGTCGTTTATGCAGCCACTGTAAACAACTACTTGATATTCCCAAAGAGGCTCTGTTAAAAGAGGGTTTTAAGGAAGAAGAGCTGGGCGATCTGACTATTTATGGCCCCGTAGGCTGCGACCAATGCAATGGCGGCTACAAAGGTCGAGTCGGTATCTATCAGGTAATGCCAATTTCAGAGGCCATGGGAAAACTCATCATGGAAGGTGGTAACGCAATACAGCTTGCAGACCTCGCTAAATCAGAAGGCGTCAATGACCTTCACGCATCCGGCCTACTAAAGGTCAGGCAAGGTATTCTCAGCCTCGAAGAACTCAATCGCATCGTCACTGCCGACTAACCTCAGGAAATTAAGATGGCTACTAAAAGCAAAGATACTTTTCTATGGGAAGGCACCGACAAGAAAGGGGCTAAAATTAAAGGCGAGATGGAGAGCGCTAGCCCCGCACTCGTAAAATCTGAATTACGACGTCAGGGCATTACTCCCAAAAAGGTCAAAAAGAAACCTAAATCACTCTTTGGTGGCGTGAAAAAAGGTAAAATAACACCAAAGGATATCGCGCTCTTCAGCCGACAGATGTCAACTATGATGGCCTCTGGCGTACCACTAGTACAATCCTTCGACATCATTGGTAAGGGGCATGACAACCCAGCCATGCAAACACTTATTATGGCAATTAAAGCCGATGTTGAGGGCGGCAACACCTTTGCAGATGCGCTTTCAAAACACCCGCTACAGTTTGATGACCTTTACGTCAACCTCGTCACTGCAGGTGAACATGCCGGCATTCTTGAAACACTACTCGAAAAGATTGCCACTTACAAAGAAAAAACTGAGGCGATGAAGAGTAAAATCAAAAAGGCGATGTTTTACCCAATTGCCGTTGTCGTTGTTGCATTTATCATCACCGCAATCCTGTTAATCTTTGTTGTCCCTCAATTTCAAAGTATGTTTGACCAGTTCGGAGCTGACCTACCCGCGCTCACATTGTTTGTCGTAGAGCTATCAGAACTCTTTCAAGCATGGTGGTGGGCTATCGCCGGTGGCGTTGGCGGGTTTGTTTACTTCCTATTGGAAACAAAAAAGCGCTCAAGAAAATTCAACCATATGCTAGATAAAATAGCACTTAAAGCCCCGATTGTTGGCCCCTTGGTCACCAAAGCAACGATTGCCCGTTTCTCTCGGACCCTGGCCACCATGTTCGCAGCAGGTGTTCCTTTAGTTGAAGCAATGAACACTGTTTCCGGTGCAGCAGGCAACATTGTCTACACCAAAGCTATCCTTAAAATGCGCGATGACATTTCAACCGGCAATCAACTTAATGTTGTTATGAAACAATCGGGCCTATTTCCCAACATGGTGACTCAAATGGTTGCCATCGGTGAAGAGGCTGGCTCGATCGATAGCATGCTATCAAAAGTTGCCGATTTTTATGAACAAGAGGTTGATGATGCAGTCGATGGCTTAACCAGCCTCTTAGAGCCACTGATCATGGCTTTTCTTGGTGTTATCGTTGGCGGACTCGTGATTGCGATGTACTTGCCAATTTTCAAAATGGGTTCTGTCGTATAATCATAAAAACAAACAAAAACAGTAATAAATACTATGCTTCAGCTTTTTAGCGATAACATCGTTTTTTTTATCGCCGTGACTGGCATATTGGGGCTTCTCATCGGTAGCTTCCTAAACGTCGTCATTCTGCGCCTGCCGGTCATGATGGAAAAAGAGTGGCACGCCCAATGTCATGATTTACTTGAAATCAAACCAAATCACGACGAGCAAGCAAGCGAGCCTTTCAATTTAGTCACCCCCAGTTCTCACTGCCCGAAATGCAACCATGAAATCAAGGCGATTGAGAACATTCCCATACTCAGTTATCTATTTTTAAAAGGTCGCTGCAGTGATTGCAGCATCAAAATCCCAGTACGCTACCCCATTATCGAAGCAACGACCGCTCTGCTCTCGATCATCGTCGCATGGCATTTTGGCCCAACCTGGGAGGCGGCAGCGGCACTGCTGCTCACATGGGCACTCGTTGCACTCACCGTCATTGATTTCGACCACCAAATACTGCCCGATAGCATCACCCTTCCTTTTCTCTGGTTAGGCCTCGGGATCAGCCTCGCTGGCGTTTTCACCGACCCAGAATCTGCCATCATTGGCGGACTGGTAGGCTACCTCAGCCTTTGGTCGGTCTACATGCTATTCAAATTAACCACCGGTAAAGAGGGGATGGGCCATGGTGACTTCAAGTTACTGGCGATGCTAGGTGCATGGCTGGGATGGCAGTCCGTGCTCCCCATCATCCTGCTTTCTTCTGTCGTGGGTGCGGTTGTCGGCATCACCTTGATTGTGGTGCGTGGCCGAGACAAAAACATTCCGATCCCTTTTGGCCCCTACCTCGCTACCGCAGGCTGGATCACTTTATTGTGGGGCGATCAGATCATACAAACGTATTTGACAACGATGAATATCTCGCCCTAAATAGAGCCTTTATTTTAATCAAGGCCATCTCTCATTCATGTTAGTTGTCGCACTCACCGGAGGCATTGGCAGCGGAAAAACCACTGTTAGTCAGTTATTCGAAGCCTTAGGCATCCCCGTTGTTGATACTGACATCATCGCCCGTCAACTCGTCGCGCCCGGCGAATCTACATTAAGTGAGATTACCAGGCAGTTTGGAGAAACCATTCTCAATCCAGACGGCACACTCAACCGCGCGCAGCTTCGCCAAACGATCTTCCAAAATCCAGATAAAAAGAGACTGCTCGAATCGATTCTTCATCCACTTATCCGAAAAGAGATGATGCATCAGATTTCCGCCCTGACAACCCCTTACTGCATTGTCGTCATCCCATTGCTGGTCGAAAGTGGTCAAATGGAATTTGCAGATCGCGTTTTGGTAGTCGACGCCACTGAAGCAGCGCAGCTCGCACGCGTCTCACAAAGAGACAATCAGACAGAAAATGAAATCGCAGCGATCGTCGCATCACAGGCTTCTCGCGATGCTCGGCTTGCGGTTGCAAACGATGTCATCCACAACAACTCAACGTTAGATGAGCTAAAACAACAAGTTGTAACACTCCATCAAAAATATCTGGCAATCACCAATAGTGATTAATAAGCTAATTTGCCATTCGACCTAAGGTGATGGACAATGGGGCCGATAGAGGCCTTAAAGGAACATAAAAAGTCCTTTATATTCAGTAATCTGTAAAACAAAGCAAAACTACTCGTTAGCTTGATCGGAAAAAATGAGGCAGACCACGTACGAACAACCATTGAATGAGAGAATTCGCCTCTTTTTAAGACTCGATTTTCTCTTTCAACAGATCGACCATACCCTGCCTAGCGATGCCGCGTGGGACAGCCGGTCGACACTCGCCTCGCTGCTAGACATACTCAATATATTCAGTCGTGCCGATTTAAAAACTGAAGTGATCATGGAGCTAGAGCGCATTAGCGCAGGGCTTGCTCGTCTTGAACAGACACCCGGCATCGATCATAAGATGCTGTCATCACTGTTAGATGAGATCGACCGCCTGGTTGACCTGCTTCACGGCTCTCAAGGCCAAATTGGGCATCAGCTTCGCCAAAATGAATTTCTCAGTAGCATTAAACAGCGCAGCAGTATTTCCGGCGGCACCTGTGATTTTGACCTACCAAGCTATCACTACTGGTTAGAGCGCCCTGTAGAAAAACGCCTTGAAGATCTGAAACAGTGGATTTCTAACTTCGATGATATACGCGCCGCCATCAGCCTAATATTAAAATTGATTCGTGACAGCGCCACCTCAACCAATGAAGTGGCCGAATCGGGTTTTTTTCAACGTACCCTTGAAACCAGCGCCCCGTTCCAACTAATTCGCGTCACAATGCCAGAAAATATACCCTGTTTCGCCGAAATCAGCGGCGGTAAACACCGCTTCACGGTACGTTTTATGAGTACTAATTTTCAGGATCGACCCACGCAGTCTTCGCAAGATATCAGCTTTATTCTCACTACCTGCGCAATCTAGGTTTCGTTCGATGAATGTCAACTGCCCCACCTGTAAGAAACAAATTGAATGGTCAAGCGCACGCTGGCGTCCCTTCTGTAGTGAACGCTGCCAGATGATCGATTTTGGTAAATGGAGCGACGAAGAGCATCGCATTCCAGGCACGCAACAGATTAACCCCGATGAAGAGACCGACATCAACGATCGCTAGCGCTTAAAACAGCGTCAAATTTAAAAGCTTTTTAGGCCCCATAAAGCACCAATCGCCGATATCCCCTGCGCACCAGCACGTTGTGCCGTTGTTAAATCAGCAAGCGTCATCCCACCCAGCGCATAAACCGGCACCGGTACCGCTTTCAACAATTGTTCAAACTGTTGCCAACCCAGCGTTGCAGCGCCCGGATGCGTATTCGTCGGCATCACTGGTGACAGCACTGCAAAATCGACACCAAGATCGCAAGCGCGCTTTAACTCCGCCGCATCATGGCAAGATGCAGAAAGTTTGTAATCATGCTCTAACGGACGACTATTCAGCGATGATAATGCACTGCCTGAGAGGTGCAATCCATCCGCACCCACCTCAAGTACCATCTCTGCAGTGCCGTTAAGCAACAGCGTCGCTCCAAATTGATGACATAACGCCGTCAACTCAAGCGCCAACGTGCGGTAGTCATCTGCCGACAAAGTCTTTGCTCGCAGCTGCACCAGGCGCACACCAGCCTGCAACGAGGCCTCCAGCCGACTGAAAAACTGCTCACCCTCTTTTGCAGGATCAGGCGTAATCAGATAATGCGCGGGAAGTTGCACGGCCGTAATCACCGGTAAATTTGCTTTGGGAAAATCGTGCTGCTGTAAATCATCGGCAACCACCCAGGTGAGCGGTTGCCCTTCGCGGCCATGAGGTTCACCCGAAAAACCATCAACAAGCCACACATCCAACAAGATCGATTTATCTGAATAGTCATGCGGCACCGCAATCAGCGGCCTTGCGGACTCAAGCGTGATACCCAGCTCTTCATCAAGCTCTCGTGCAAGTGCTGCGCGCGCATCTTCACCGCGCTCTACCTTACCGCCGGGGAATTCCCACAAGCCACCCTGATGGGCATCAGCGTGGCGACGTGCCAACAACACCTTGCCATCACGAACAATAGCCGCCGCGACAATATGCAGTCGTGTAACGCTCAATGTGAATAAAAAACGTAACTAAAACCAACTCACACTAGAATGTAAAACGTAGGCCAAGGTGCCCACCATTGTCTATATCTACGCTGCCTCCAGCATCCAGATCAGCTTCGATATCACGATAGCCCAGGTAAACTGTAGCTTGAGTCAAGATTTTATACTCGATTCTGAATTCAACTGACTGTAGATGTTTACCATCCATAAAGGTCAAAATCTCTGGTGCATAAAAAACCTGAGCAACGACACTTAAACGATTGAGCGCAGGCGGTGAGTATTGCACTAGTCCACCAATTGCCAGCGCACTAATATCGATGTTATCCAGACCAATACCGTAGCCACGAAGACCAACGCCCGCAACTAAACCAGGAGAGCCGCTGCCTGCTTCACCCTTAATATCCAATCCGATGATACCAAGATAATCGTCTGCCTCAGTGTAGATAACGCCGACTTCCAGGTTCGCGCCACCAATACCATCACTACTCGTAAATGGCGAAATATAAAGTAACTGCACACTATCGTTATTTAAATTAAGATCCAGTGCATCGGCCTTTACCGAAGAAAAAGCGCCCAACATCATCATCGAAACCAACAGCACGGCATACTGTTTAAACATCCATCTACTCCTTAAACACGCGACTCACTTGAGCCTGAAATTAACCAATTGGCGACAATCTACCACAGCAACCCAGACAACCCAACTAGGGAACGCGCGCACAGACCCACACATCCACCATTCGCGCGCCATTATCCCTCATCCGCTGCGCCAACTCGGCGACCGTATTGCCGGTTGTCATCACATCATCGATAATCGCCACATGTTTGCCAGTCAACGCGCCACTCACCTCAAAGGCCCCTTTGATGTTGGCACGACGCGCTTTTGCGGGCAGATCAGCCTGCACCGCCGTCTCTCGTAGTCGCTGGCAACGACTAACATCCATCACCACACCCAGTCGCTTGCTCACTGGCCGCGCCAGCTCAACCGCCTGATTATAGCTGCGCGACTGCAAGCGTCGCCGATGCAACGGCACCGGTACGATGATGTCAGGCAAGCGCTGCCCTTTCTGCTGCAATGATTCAGCCATCAGCGCCCCCAGCAAACGGGCATTCACCAATCGGCGATTAAACTTAAGCTGCTGAATCAGATAATCAATCGGATGAGCGTAACGAAACAGGCTAAAGGTCTGTTCGAATGGCGGCGGCGCTTTCAGGCAACGACCACAAACCCCCGCCTCCACCAGCGGCAAGGCACACTGCCGACAAGCGTTGCCCAGATAGGGCATCGCCGTGAGACAATCCAAACAGAGATCAAGTTCGCCCGCCGAACACTCGGCCACCCCCTGTCCACAGGTGATGCAGACCCTGGGCAGCAGATACTCCTGTATGTTTTTTAGACAGTTGTTCATGACCCCCACTCCCTGGAAGTTGACAGAAACCGCGCTACCCCTCAATATTTACATCCTTTATTAAATAGAACAATCCCCATCAATTCCGGAGTCAGCCCGAATGAGTGATATGCACAGCAGCGACAACTACAGCCGTATCGACGAAATCACCCAGCGCCTCCTAAACGGTGGCGAAATGAGTGCTGATGAAGGGCGCTGGATGATCAACCTCGATGATGATTATCTCACCTGGCTGATGGCTGGTGCCGATCGTATCCGCCGCAATTTCCGCGGCAATAAGGTTGAAGTGTGCGCCATATCCAATGTGCGCTCCGGTAACTGCTCCGAAAACTGCTCCTTCTGCTCACAGAGCGGCCATCACAAAGAGACCAAAGCCCCAGTCTACGATTACATCAAATCGGAAGAGTTAGTCTCACAGGCAAAGCAGGCACGCGAATGGGGCGCAAGTGATTTTGGCGTCGTTTCAAAAGGGTGGGGCGTCCGTTCAGACAAAGAGCGCAATCAATTAAAAGAATACTTCAGCGAGCTAAAGGAACATAGCGAGATCGGTCGCTGCGCCAGCCTCGGTGCGCTCGATCGCGACACCGCCGATATGCTCAAAGAACAGGGGATGGAAAACTACCACCATAACCTCGAATGCGCGGAAAGTTTTTTTGATAAGGTCTGCACCACTCACACCTATCAGGAAAATATCGACACCATTCGTCACGCAGCCGATGCGGGCCTGCGCGTCTGTGCCGGCGGTATCCTCGGCATGGGTGAATCACTGGATCAGCGTGTTGAGCTTGCCGACACCCTGCGAAAACTCGATGTGAAATCGGTACCGCTGAATTTCCTCAATCCACAGGACGGTACGCCATTCGCCGAGAACACCACCATGGTGCCGCAGGAAATTTTAAAAAGCATCGCCGTCTTCCGCTACATGTTACCGCAGGCAGAAATCCGCATCGCCGGTGGTCGCCACTTCCTCGGTGACATGCAGTCGATGATCTTTATGGCGGGCGCATCCGGCGTGATGATCGGTGACTACCTCACCACCACCGGGCGTAAAGTTGAACAGGACATCAAGATGATTCAGGACCTGCACCTCACCGCGCGTGAAGATACCCAAAGCCGCCGTGTTGCCAGCAGCGCTTAGTCTCCAACTATCTTCAATAGATGGACACTGACCTAACGGCGCGCTTAGCGACAGGACTCGCTGCACGACAACAGCAACACCTCTATCGCTCGCGCAGGGTTATCGATGGTACGCAAGGTGTTGAGCTAATCAGTGATGGCAGATCACTGCTATCGTTTTGCAGCAACGACTACCTCGGCCTCGCCAACCATCCTGCATTAATCAAAGCGATGCAGGCGGGTGCCGAACGTTATGGTGTCGGCAGCGGCGCATCGCATCTTGTAAGTGGCCACAGTCATGCACATCATACACTCGAAGAGGCGCTGGCTGAATTCACTCAACGCCCACGCGCGCTGCTTTTTTCCAGCGGTTATATGGCCAACCTCGGCGTGATCAGCGCACTTGCGACAAAGCACGACACCATTCATGAAGACCGCCTTAACCACGTCTCACTGATTGATGCTGCACGCCTTAGCGGCGCAACCATGCGACGCTATCCACACAACGATGTTGATGCGCTCGCAAAACGGCTCGATAAAAACAGTGATGGCTATCCGCTGATTATTACTGACGGCGTCTTTAGTATGGATGGTGATATCGCCCCGCTACCACAACTGGCGAGCATTGCATCAAAACATAACGCAACGTTAATGGTTGATGATGCCCATGGCATCGGTGTAATTGGAAAAAATGGACGCGGCAGCATAGAGCATCACAACCTTTCCGAAAACGATGTGCCGATACTGGTCGGCACATTGGGCAAGGCATTTGGTACCGCCGGTGCTTTTGTCGCGGGTAGTGAAGAACTGATCGAAACATTGATTCAACAGGCACGCACTTACATCTACACCACTGCACTGCCGCCTGCGATTGCACACGCAACGATAGCGAGCATTAAACTAATCGAAACTGAGGCATGGCGCAGAGAACAGTTACAAACATTGATCAACCGCTTTAAAAATGGAGCCTCACAGCTGGGCTTTAACACCATGCCATCGAGCACACCGATTCAACCTTTGATTATTGGTGACTCAGGTGAAGCACTGCGCATAAGTGAGGCACTGCAACAACAGGGGATTTTGATCAGCGCGATTCGCCCGCCAACCGTCCCCGATGGCACCGCAAGACTGCGCATCACCTTTTCCGCCAACCATACTGAGCAACATATTGACCAACTGTTGGCGGCGCTCGATAACGTGATTAAACACAATGCCCGCTAACATTCATTCCGTTACCACCGGCACTGGCATCGAACAGATAACGCTGTTACATGGCTGGGGTTTTAACGGTGCGATCTGGGAAGAGACTGTGCGCGCACTTGCCAACAACGCATCGGTTAATTGTATCGACCTACCCGGACATGGCAAAAGCCCAATGCCGATAGGCGATTACAATATCGAAACACTTGCTGACACTATTGCAGAGACACTGCCTGAACAAGGCAATGTGATCGGCTGGTCACTCGGCGGCATGATTGCAATGCAGATTGCGTTGAGACACCCCACTAAAATAAAAAAATCAATCTTGGTCGGTTCCGTTGCCCGCTTTGTGCGAGATGATGACTGGCGCCACGCTGTCTCGCCAGAAATCTTAAAAGACTTTTCAGCGTCGCTCAATAAAGATTTGCAGGGAACGCTACAACGTTTTATTGCATTACAGATCATGGGCAGTGATGAGAGCCGCATCATACTGCGTAAACTTAAAGCGCTAATGGATTCTAACGAAGCACCTCAACCAGCGGCATTACAAGGCGGCCTGAAAATTTTGCAGGAGGTTGATCTGCGCGACCAGTTGCCACAACTCAAGCAACCAACACTCATGATCTTTGGCAAACGCGATACACTCTCACGGCCGCAGACCGCCAAACAGATGTTGCCACTACTACCCAATGCAACGCTTGAAATCATCGACGGCGCAGGCCACGCCCCCTTTCTTTCGCACAACGAATACTTCACCAACCTGATCGAGCAGTTCATCCATGAGTAGCAACCACAAAAAAGAGATTCAACCCTACGCACTCGACAAACAAAAAGTGCAGGCGGCGTTTGATCACGCCGCACATAGTTATGATGAAGCAGCAGTGTTGCAACATGAAGTGGGCAAGCGCGTGATGGATCGACTCGAGTTCATCAAAATCGAACCCAAGATTATTATCGACATCGGCTCAGGCACCGGACGACTCAGCAGTGCAGTAACAGAACGCTATCCCGATAGTCGAATTTACTCACTCGACCTTGCGCCCGAGATGCTGAACTATGCACGCAAACAGTCGATCACACAGCCCACAGGTTTTGTCTGCGCCGATGCCGAACAACTGCCATTCAGTGATCAAAGTGTAGACATGATTGTTTCGAACGTCACGATTCAATGGTGCATGAATCTTGAACAGGCCTTCAAAGAGTTTCATCGCGTTATCAAACCGGGCGGCCTATTGATGTTCACCACCTTCGGCCCCGACACACTCAAAGAACTACGCACAAGCTGGAGTGGTGTTGATGACTACAATCACGTTAACGCCTTTTTCGACATGCATGATATCGGTGACGCACTAAAACGTATCGGCCTGAGTGATCCAGTGATGGACGTTGAAAATTTCACCCTAACGTATCAAGAAGCCACCACCTTGATGCGCGATCTGAAAGCAGTCGGCGCACACAATGTGACCGCCGGTCGACCGCATGGCTTAACCGGTAAACAACGCCTGCAAAAAGTGATCAAACGATACGAACAGTTCCGTATGGATGACGGACTACTGCCCGCCACCTATGAAGTAATCTATGGCCATGCATGGGCACCGATACCACGCGACGTGGATGACATGGGCGACATGCTTGAAGACGGCAGCGTTTCAATTCCGTTAAGCCGCATGCGGCGTAGACTGGGCATTAAAAAATGAAAAGAGGGTTCTTCATTACTGGCACGGACACAGGCATCGGCAAGACCTTTGTCTCATGCGCATTATTGCAGGCCTTCGCCGACAAAGGCGAACGTGTTGGTGCAATGAAACCGATTGCCGCCGGTTGTGAAAATACACTTGATGGTTGGCAAAATGATGACGCACTGCAACTGATGCGACACACCAACGTCGAACTCAGCTATCAACTGGTTAACCCAGTCGCACTCCCGCCACCGATAGCCCCGCACATTGCGATTGAACAAGCGGGAGAATCCGTGACCATCGCACAGCTCACCAATAACTTTGAACAGATTAAAGATCGTGCCGATTATTTTATCGTTGAAGGTGCCGGCGGTTGGAAAGTACCGCTTAACCAATATGAAAGCATGGCAGATATTCCAAAGGCATTTGGACTGGATGTCATTTTAGTCGTCGGCATTCGACTTGGCTGCATCAATCACGCATTGTTAACGGTTGATGCAATTCAACAAAGTGGCAATCAATTAGCGGGATGGGTTGCCAATATTATTGACCCGGAGATGTTAATGACTGATGAGAATATTTTAACGCTAAGGAATAGTATTAAAGCACCGCTGCTTGGCACCATTCCAAATTTAGATGTAAAAAACGAAGTGGGTATTGCTGCGAAAAAAATGGATGTGGATTTTTTGTTGGAGCTTAGTAAAACCAGCTAAACAGTATATTGCGATCTACTGTTTCGTATAATGCCAATCACTTCAATGCCGTAACTTGACTAAAAAAGTTATTACACGCGCTACCATTTAGGGCCGTTGATTTGATCCCTAGTGGCTTTAGTCGAGAAACCAAATCATCCACATCTATCGCCCCCATCCCGCTTGTAGTAGCACGTATCTCTCGCCCTTCAGTATTTTCGGGAGTAAAGAAATTAAAGCGACGGATATTATCAGGGTGAAAGCCAAACCCGAAAAATAAAACTCTCTCTGCTTCATGAAGTAGTTTATTAGCTTGCTCAAACTCTCTATTACAAAACCCATCGCTTGGATCTGACACTTCATGGATAATTTGTATCTTTCTTGATATTTCAAGCAGCATTTCTATGTCACACTGAGACTCGTAAGGAATATCAGGATATTCTCCCATAGAACCATGAACATGAATAATTGGGACATGAGAAAGTGTTGCCGCAGCCTCATCGGGTGTCATTTCAAAACGCGCAACTAACGCCTCATGTAAATAAACTTCAAGTGAACGATCATAGTTAAAAGTAATAATACTCAGCTGGCTCGACTCAAAACCTGATGGGCTATTGCCGTCAAGCAAACGATTGAAAATATATTGATACCAACCAGGGTCATTAGGACTGAAGAGCCTATCGATATTTTCATGCCCTTTCATTTCACGAGCAATTAGATATTTTCCTAAATCAGTATGATGAGGTACTGTTTCAAGATATGCATCGATAGAATAGTGGCCTGCACGGCTCAACCTTGTTAAAAACTGATCCACTTCTGCCGAAGTCCACCCCATAGGCAGCTCACTTCTCATTACAATTTTTTTCTGACTACAAAGGTCATTTACAAGTTTTCTACCCAGTGGGTAATCGACATGTGTACTAGCACCTGCACCCAGTATCAAAACTGTTGGAGTTTCAATCATGTGAAGTAGTCGTCCTTGTAAATTCTAGGTGAAGTACAGATTTTCAAATATAAACAAACGCCCAGCAACCAAATGGCAACTAGGTGTCTATTTCACAAATAATTAGTTTTCCCGTCACCCCGGCGGAGGCCGGGGTCCAGTGCTTTTAGATGGAGTCTGGATTCCGGCCTTCGCCGGAATGACGGGATTGGAGGTTTAAGCTAAGTTAGGCAACAGACTCATCAAGCCTGCATCGCGCCCTTTAACTTTTTAAGCGCATTACTTTCCAGCTGACGAATCCGCTCTGCTGACACGCCATATTGATCGGCCAACTCATGCAGTGTTTTCTTTTCATCGGCTAACCAACGTTGCGCAAGAATGTCGCGGCTGCGCTCATCGAGATCAGACATAGCATTATGTAAGCGCGTATTGTTATGCGCTTCCCAATCACTCTCTTCGAGCTGTGTGGTTGGATCCATGCTGCTGTCTTGCAAATAAGATGCAGGCGCGAAATGACGGTCACTATCGTCATCGCTATCGGATGAAAGATCGAACGAGGCATCATGCGCGCTCAGGCGGGTTTCCATCTCCATCACGTCCTGAGGTTTTACCCCAAGGTCGTTGGCGACGGCATTGACCTCTGCCTGGTTAAACCAGCCAAGACGTTTTTTGCTGCTGCGTAATTTAAAAAAGAGTTTACGTTGCGCCTTGGTGGTGGCGACTTTTACGATGCGCCAGTTGCGCAGCACATACTCATGAATCTCAGCGCGAATCCAGTAAACAGCAAACGAGACCAGACGCACGTTCATTTCGGGATCAAAACGTTTTACCGCTTTCATCAAACCGACATTGCCTTCCTGAATCAGGTCAGCCTGCGGTAAACCATAGCCACTATAGCTACGTGCAATATGTGCCACAAAACGCAGATGCGACATGACCAGCTCACGCGCGGCATCAAGATCTTCATGATCGCGATAACGACGTGCCAGTTGCCGCTCTTCGTCGGCGCACATTACTGGGATGTCACTAATCCCCTGCTGGTAGCTTTCGATGCTGCCCGCAGAAAGAGAATGGCCGCTGATTGTAGCCAGCTCTAATTCGTAACCTTTCGTCATCACTTAATACCCTCTCAATTAAGATAGCACTTAATATATCTTAGCACTCCCATAGTATGAGTGCTAATTTTTCGAGAAGTTCCGAGAAACGGTGGATAAGTTTTATCCACATTTAAAATCAATGGGTTACAGGATCAAGTCGGTTCAATATCACGCAGATGACGGCCTACAGCGAGCCACGCACCGAGCAGACCGAGTGAGCCACCCGCCACCAGCACCACCAATACCGCCAGCGGCTCCAGCGAGCCGAGTGAAAAACTGCTGTTATAGAGCATCGAAAGCTGCTGCACCGGCCCGTGCAGCAGCCATAATGAGAGGCTAACCAGCAACCACGCCATCAGCGCACCCAGCAGCCCCTGCCACA
>Ga0316204_10001530_pt1 | contig 61311 bp, 57 predicted proteins | sample 6monrhotite_MG_2_FD_205661 | JGI IMG/M metagenome (GOLD analysis project Ga0316204, IMG submission 205661) | Microbial mat bacterial communities from mineral coupon in-situ incubated in ocean water Damariscotta River, Maine, United States -... | ecosystem: Environmental > Aquatic > Marine >...
ATAACAATGAGCGCCCCAATATGGCCCTCGGCGGCATAACGCCGAAACAAAAACTAGCCATGAGCATGCCCATGGCTGCTTAAAACAGTTCTACTTTTGAAGCCCCCTAATAATGGGGGTATTACCTTTTCACGTCGATAAACGTGAACTTTTCCACCCATTAGAGCATGCTTGGCCATAGCGCTTGTTACCCCTTAAAGTGTGTAAGGAATGTGCAGGTCTAATACTGCTATTATTCATGTCAAATTTAAAAAGAAAAATATTTGAAAACATTAGCATTTTCAAGGATTTAAATTGGTAGCCGAGGAGGGACTCGAACCCCCGACACGCGGATTATGATTCCGCTGCTCTAACCAGCTGAGCTACTCGGCCATAGTGTAGGATGCCCCAACGCGTTTGTACCAACTCAAAACAAATGCACACAGCCATTGAAAGCTGCGCCGGTATATAAGAGCCCCGGCCACCCGTCAAGCCGGTTTTTACTGTGGCGCAGCCAAACTGACATATATGGTACACGCCGTATATTCCTCCACGTCGGCCTGCGTTTTTTTAATTCCATAAGTTTCCTTGACTCCTATGCCTACACGCCGTTGAATTCACGGGGTTTTATACAGGCTGTTTGGAGCAATTTACTAAAACAACCCATCAAACGGTTGTGGTGATCCAAGGGCAACAGCACATTGCATAAGGGGTGGGAAAATGATCTACGGTATACTCAGGGTAATAATGACTGCGGGCTCATTTGCCGCAGTTTTTGCTGGCGCTTCTACGGCGGAAACACTGCTTTTGAAAACGCCGTCAATATCAGGCGAAAAAATCGCTTTTGTATATGCCGGTGATATCTGGACTGCCGACAAAGACGGCAAGAATGCCCGGCAATTGACCACCCGCCAAGCCGCTGAAACGCGCCCTGTTTTTTCACCAAATGGCAAAACCATTGCTTTCTCGGCCACATACGATGGCAATACTGATATTTTCACTATTCCCGCAGAAGGTGGCCAACCCACACGGCTAACCTATCACCCAGGTGTCGACATGGTCTCAGGTTGGGCACCGAACGGCCAGAATATTTTGTTTACATCACGAAGAGAAATGGCCAGCGGCCGCAGTGCGCAGGCGTGGCACATTTCAAAGGACGGGGGTTTTCCTTCCAAGATTATGGATGCTGTTGTTCAGGACGCTGCCTGGGACAGAAAAGGAGAACGCCTAGCTTACCAGCCTTATAATACCGCCCACAGGGGAGCAAGTGGCTGGCGCAACCACCGTGGCGGTTCAACACCACCTATATGGATACTTGACCCCGCAGGCAGCAGCCTTGAGAAAGTCCCGCACGTCAGGGCATCAGATACCAACCCCATGTGGGTCGGAGATGATGTCTTTTTCCTGTCTGACCGCAACGGGACCAAAAACATCTGGCGCTATGATACTGCTCAAAAAACAGTTGAACAAATCAGTCAGGAAACCAGCTGGGATATCGCGTCTGCAAGTGCAGGAAGCCGGTCTATCATTTATGCAACAACCGAAGGCCGGTTAAAACTGCTGGACACTCGGCGCGCCCGTACGAAAAACATAAATATTGACATTCAACCTGATTTGCCGGAACGGCGTATTCAGTGGAAAGATGCGATACCCACCTTATCCAGCATGGCACTATCACCCACCGGCAAGCGCGCGCTGTTGTCTGCGCGCGGCGACATTTATACTGTGCCGCTGAAGGACGGCACAACCCGCAACCTGAGTAAATCCTCAGGTGTCAAAGACGGCTTTGCCCTTTGGTCTCCGGATGGCGGCGAAATTGCTTACATGAGCGACAAAGGCGGCAAATGGAGTTTGTTATTCACCGACCAGCAAGGTGTTATAAAACGCAGCTTTCCCCTGGGAGATGACGACTATAGCCTGCACGACTGGGCTGGGGACGGCAGCAAAATTCTATACCGCGATAATCATTTGGGCACATGGTCCATTGATATACAAAACGGTGAGAAAACCAAAATTTTTACCGATTTGCGCCGGGCCGGCATTTCGCGTGCCAGCAATGCTGCATCCTTGTCCAATGATGGTGTCTGGCTGGCTTATACAAAATCAAATGCCAACTATTTTAACGACGTCTATCTTTATAGTTTTGAAACGGGTGACCATACCAAGATTACAGACAGCATGAGCCATGCAAGCGACCCGGCTTTTAGCCCGGATGGTAAATATTTATATTTTGCCGCTTCCACTAATGCTGGGCAAACTCAGGTTTTCCTTGATATGTCCACACAAGAACGGCCTACCCGCTTTGGCCTGTATGCTGTTGTTTTAGCTGCGGATGGTAAATCGCCACTTTTACCCAAAACCGGCGATGAGAAAGTCAAAAAGGAACCTTCGGAAGAGACCAAGAAGGGTGATCACGAAAACGGTTCAACTGGCCCAAAGAATGACCAAACTGAAAACGGGAATGCAGCTGATAGTAGCAATGGTAATGGCGGCAACGATAAAGAAGAAAAGTATAAAAAGAACGTCAAAAACACGCAAATTGACCTTCACGGTTTGAGTGACCGAATCGTAGCCTTGCCAGTTGCCGAACGTTCTTATACGGCGCTTAATGTCGCGCATGATGGGGCTTTGTTTTTCATGGAATTACAACAGCCCGGCGGCAGCAATGAGCCTAGAGGGAATGGGCCTTTTGCAGCAAAACTAAAGCGTTTTGATTTCAAATCAAAAAAGGCATCCACTGCCATGGACCGTATCCAGGGCTATCGCTTTTCACATGATCGCAAGACCATTCTCGTTGCAACACCCGGCAATAAACTTATGACAGCAAAGATTGCCGAAAACATAAAGGCAACCCCTCTTAAAACGGCCGATGTAAAAGCCAATATCAATCCCCGCGAAGAATGGGCACAGATTTTTGACGAAGTGTGGCGTCTTGAACATCAATATTTTTACGATGAAGGTATGCACGGGCTGGATTGGGATGCGGTTTACAAAAAGTACCAACCTCTAGTGGCCCATGTTGGCACCCGGGCTGACCTTAATAGCCTGTTGGTTGATGTTATCTCTGAGCTGCAAGTTGGTCATAACCGTACTGGCGGTGGCGACCAATACCGCGATACGCCCGTCCCTATTGGCCTGTTGGGGGCTGATCTTCGCATTGAAGACGGAAAATACCGGATCAAACGCATCTATACCGGCGAAAAATGGAACCCTTTCCTGGTGGCACCGCTGGCAGCACCAGGCATTGGCGTCAAGCAGGGCGATTATATTCATGCTGTTAACGGCGCGGTGCTCACAGCAGCCGACAATATATATGCCCATCTTGTTGGCACCCCCGGCAAACAGGTTACACTTAGCGTAAGTAGTGACGGACTAGCGGAAAATACTAAGGATATTGTGATCCAGCCCACGGCAAATGATACACAAATCCGGCACTGGGCCTGGGTAGAAGGCAACCGCAAAAAAGTTGATGAACTTTCCGGTGGTAGGGTTGGGTATATCTATCTGCCGAATACTGGCGGTGGGGGCTACACCTATTTTAATCGCATGTTTTTTGCCCAAACCCATAAAGAGGGCATGGTGATCGATGAACGCAGGAACGGCGGCGGCCAAGCCGCCAATTATATTACGGATGTTCTGTCGCGCCAGTATTTGGCCAGTTGGGCAGACCGGGACGGTGTACCCTTCGACACACCTGCAGGGGCCATGTATGGGCCCAAGGTGATGTTGATTGATCAGGACGCGGGTTCAGGTGGTGATTTCCTGCCTTATAGTTTCAAACGCATGGGGCTAGGTAAATTAATCGGCAAAACCACTTGGGGAGGACTGATCGGCATTTCGGCGAATCCAGGCTTGATTGATGGCGGCTTCCTGACAGTGCCCTATTTCCGCTTCTATACACCCGAAGGCGAATGGCGTATCGAAAATGAAGGGGCTGCGCCTGACATTGAGGTAGACTTGGACCCCATCGGCGTTAATGCGGGCCGCGACAGCCAACTGGAACGCGGCGTGCAGGAGATATTGAACGAATTGGCATCATTTAAGCGTGTCAAACGCCATACTCCCCCTGCAAAACCAAAAGAAGTTGGAAAATAGCGAGCCACCTAACAAACGAAAAGAAAGCCCTGCGAGATATTTGTATAACGAGTAATTTTCAGGGCTTTCCCCAAGTTCCCCGGAACCCAGCGTGCAGACACTAAACAAAAAGGTGCAACAATGAGCAAAACCCATCATTACACAGCACAAATAGCCTGGACAGGCGCAGGCGATGCCGGGACCAAAAATTATAAGAGTTATGAACGCAGCTACGCTGTCAACATCGCGGGGAAAACAACGATTGCCGGATCAGCCGACCCAGCTTTCAGGGGGGACCCCAGTTGTCATAACCCGGAAGACATGCTGGTAGCGTCAGTTTCTTCGTGCCACATGCTGTGGTATTTGCATTTGTGCTCGGTCTCGGGCGTAACCGTTACCAGTTATGTTGATACCGCAGAGGGCATAATGGAAGAAGATGCGCAAGGCAGCGGACGCTTCACCAAAATAATCCTGCGGCCAACCATCAAAATCACAACAGACTCTGACAAGAAAATCGCTGAAATGGCTCATGTTAAGGCTAATGAAATGTGTTTTATTGCCAACTCACTGAATTGTCCGGTTGAGCATGTGGCAACTATCGAGTTTGACTGAAGCCTACTGCTTTCTGCTATACGCCAGCACAACATCAATTGTATGCTGTGTGAAACGGCGCAGTTTCTCTTCGGGCTCCCCATCAAGCTTCATAATGGAAAGCGCCTGACTGGCTGACAGCAAGATACGGGCATCATCGCGGTTTTCTTTCGATATATTATCCTCACTTGCCCACAACAATTCACTGAGTTTACTCAAAAGCTGGTCTTGTACTTCAAGGTATTTTACCCGCAATTCTTCATCAAAACGAGTGCTCCAGCCAAGCCATACGCGCACATAATTACGGTGGGTTTCATCAACGGCCAGAGACCGTTCCGCCAATAATTTTAACATTTCCGGAGCACTGCCTTGGTGAGGTTCCAAGCCATCAAACAAGGCCAAATAAAAACGCCCTATTTCCTCCACTACACTCGTGAGCAATGCACTGCGTGTCGGGAAATAGACAAATGTTGCAGCGGTTGAAATACCAACACGCCGGGCAATATCAGCGTGCTTGGCTTCACCGAGTCCCTTTTTCGCAAAAAGGTCTATTGCCGCTTTCAACAACTGTTGCTTGCGTTCCTGCGGGTTTAACCGCTTTCTGGTTGGTTTGTTGGTCAACTTCTATCCTATTGTAGCCTCACATCTTTTTAGCGGTATTTTGTCTATGATCACAAGCTTACATTTTGGCAAATTCGTGTCTGTTAATATTTAATTGACAATATTATCAATAAAGGCCATCTATTTAAAGCCAACACACAGGCAGGGAAGTGAAATGGAGAAACAAAATGGCTGAAGCAACAGTGGCTTACCGGGATACAAAAAAATGGCTTTGGCCGTTGGCTCCTCTTTTGTCTCTACTGCCCATAGCTGGGATTTTAATGTATCAGCGAACAGGCTACGAGACATGGCTCTGGTCTTCTCCCATATTCTTTTATGCGCTGGTGCCGCTGATTGAAATGTTGTTTGGCGAAGACAGTTCAAATCCACCTCGTGAAGCCATCCCGGTGCTGCGTGATGATCCCTTTTATCGGTGGGCGGCATTTTCAGGATTACCTCTTGTCTATCTTACCTGGATATTCGGGGCCTGGTTTATTGCAAATGAACCCCTTAGCCTTAATGGCTATATTGCTGTATTGGTAGCTAATGGCTTGATGGGTTCCGGCGCCCTTCTTACAGCTCATGAAGTTGGACACAGGCGTGACAAAACGGCCCTCGTTGTTACACGATTCCTGTTGTGTTTATGCGGCATGGGGCACTTCCGTATTGAACATAATCTTGGGCACCATGTTCAGGTAGCCACCCCGGAAGACAGCGCCACCGCCATGATGGGCGAAAGCTTCTACGAATTCGTACTCCATGAATTACCTGGCGGCTTCAAACGCGCTTGGGCGATCGAAAAAACACGCCTTGGGCGCAAGGGAAAGTCTGCTTTCAGCCTGGAAAATGAAGTCTTCATGAATTCGCTGATTACTATAGTGATCTATGCTGGACTAACAGCCTACTTTGGCATTATCATTTTACCTTATCTGGTGGGTGGTGCCCTCCTTTCAAATCTGATGCTTTCAAGCGCCAACTATGTTGAACATTACGGCTTGATGCGACAAAAGCGGGAAGATGGCAGCTACGAACGTGTGCAGCCTCACCACAGCTGGAATGCTAACCATATGATTTCAAACCTGATGATGTTCCATCTTCAGCGCCATAGTGACCATCACGCCCATGCTGAACGGCCCTATCAGTGCCTCAGGCATTTTGATAGCTCCCCACAGCTGCCAGCTGGCTATTTTACCATGTTTATGCTCGCATGGACGCCGCCACTTTGGTTTTGGATCATGGACAAACGTGTCGCAGCACAAATGAACGGTGATCTGAACAAAGCCTATATCAAACCCAGCCGCCGTGATAAGTTGATGGCAAAATTCCATAAACCGCAAACCCTTGCAGCAGCCGAGTAAACTGGTAAACGCCTTCGCGTTTCTTATAAAATTTGGCCTGCTCAGGCCCAAAGAATGGTAACATCTGGATAGGGCCCTTCGGGCCCTTTTCCTTTACCATACGCACAATAAATTAGGGCTCCCTACCCTCTGAAAATCAATACCTTCAATATATGCCGCGATTGTTGGTCTGCTTCTTGCCTGAATATACCAGTAGGCAAAACATAGATAACCACCGGACGTGAGGAAACCATGCAGCTAGTAGCCAATTTAAAGCCAGATCTGGCTGAAGAAACATCATTGGAATTACTGAAGGGCGGCAGGCGTTTGCTGAACTCAGGCGACCATAAAGAAAGCCTGGCACAGCTTCTGGAAGCTTTTACACTAAGCCCGAAGAACCCCGCAATTCAATCAGCGCTAATTGACATTCTTGCCTGCACAAGCGGGTATAAATTACCCAGTTCTATCACCAATGCGCTGGCAGATGCCGCCATTGAGAACAATCTGAATGTGCAAGCGCTTGCCACTGTATTGGCAAACCAATTGGAAAACAGCACAGCCGTCACTTCCATTATTGACTATTTAAACAGAACGCCGCCGGGTCAGATCAGCAGCGAACTTCCTGAGCAAGACATCGCAGATATTTTAACCGACCGGCTTTTCATGCTGGTTACCACCAAAGCCACAGCAATTTCGCCGATCACAGAGCGCCTGATCGGAGGATTACGGCGCCACTTCCTCGGCGAATGGCTGGCCGATAGTTCAAGCCAGTCCTATTTTCTGGACCACTATCCCGAGGCACTCGCATGCGTGGCCTGTCAGTGCTTCAATACAGAATATATTTTTGACCTGACATCGGAGGAAGAGGCAAGAATTGCCAGGCTACAAGCCACAATTGCAGAAGATATCAGAGCCGCACACCCAATTGAACTGGCCATTTTAGGGGCTTACAGACCACTTTGGGAAACTTTGATGGGCGGCGCACCGGACGACCTCAAATATTTGATATCACAAGCCGAACGCTGGCCTGGCTGGATTAAACTTATCTGGAAAATTCAATTTCTGGCCCCGTGTCAGGAAGTTTTCCTCAAACAAAAACTGGTGTCCCTTACACCCATCAATGCTGATATGTCTCTTGAGGTGGGCTTGCAATATGAAGCCTTCCCCTACCCCCGCTGGCAAACAACCACCATACCGGAGAAACCTGCCTTTCTTGCAGACTATATCAAACACCGATTCCCAAACTTTGACAACAGCCACTTGTCTCCCAAGCCTGCGGACATCCTGATAGCAGGGTGTGGGACAGGTGAACAAGTCGTACAGGTTGGCAAAGGGATCACTACTAAAAACATCCTCGCTGTAGACCTGAGCCTAAACAGCCTTGCCCATGCCAGCCGCAAAGCCCAGGAACTGGCAATGAAAAATGTACATTTTAATCAGGCCGATATTCTAGGGATTGGGGAATGGGACGCGACGTTTGACTTAATTGTGTGCACTGGCGTACTGCATCATATGCAGGACCCTGCTGCGGGTTTACAAGCCTTGCTTCAGGTTAGCCATGACCAGACACTTTTTTTCCTTGCTCTCTATAGCGAACGGGCTCGTGGTGATGTTGTTGCCGCACGAAATTTCATTAGCCAAAAAGGCCTCCCTGATACCGTTGAGGGGATGCGCAAGTTCCGAACTCTGGTCAGAGAACTGCCAAACGATCACCCGGCCAAGCCTATAGAGCGTAGCCGCGAGTTTTATTCTGCCAGCGGTTTGCATGATTTTGTCTTCAACACCCATGAACTGCGTTATACGCCTCTGGAGCTAAAAACGCTTCTTGAGCAGAACGATATGGAATTCATCGGGTTTGATATCAAACGTGGGGACCATAAAACACTTTACCACAACCGGTTCCCTGATGATATTATGATGACAAACTTGGAAAACTGGGACGCGCTGGAGCAGGATCATCCCACGGTATTTGATGGCATGATGCAGTTTTGGTGTCACAAAAAGGGGACATGAAATGATACGTCTATTTGGATTGGTATCACTTCTACTGTTAACGGCCATTCCGCTGGCAGCGACAGAAGTAACGGGCAAAACCATGTATGCCGGTCATTATTGGAATGAGGACAGAAGCGGCATTTTTGAGCTACGCCTGACTGAACAGAGCATCAAAGGCGTAACCGTTTGGGGCAAGGACCCAAAAACAGATATGCACAACCCCAAACCTGAACTGCGCGACCGATCATTGGCCGGTATTGAGTTCCTGTGGGGTTTCACCTACGAAGCAAAGAAAAACCGATGGTCAGACGGCAAGGTTTATGACCCGGATAATGGGAAAACATACGAAGCCAAAATGTCGCTGGAACGCGAAGGCACAATCCTGAAAATGCGTGGTTTTATTGGCGTGTCCCTGTTTGGTCGCACTGCACGGTTTGAACGTGTTGATGCCGGAGAGTTCCCGGCAGATATGGCCGAACCTTCTACAGAGTGAATTACGCCGTGGCCAGTCTGGGGTCAATGCTAATAGCGCAGTCAATCCAGCCGCCACCCAATACACGTTCACCGCTATAAAACACGGCTGCTTGGCCTGGGGATACACCTGCTTCGGGCTCGTGCAGCACAACCCGGGCACGCGTCTCATCTTCCGTGAAAATGGTTGCCTTCACACCGGGGCGCGTGGACCGAATTTTGGCAATCACTGCCAATCCTTCATCAGGCACAACTTCACCGATCCAGCTCACATCCTTAACCCTGATCTCCCGGGTTTCCAGTGCTTCTTTGGGACCAACAATCACTTGCTTTTTTGCGGGGTTCAGTTTCACAACATATAAAGGGTCTGCTGTTCCGCCAATGCCAATACCCCGCCGCTGGCCAATGGTATAGCGGACAATACCTTCGTGCTGGCCTAGGACATTTCCGTCTATATCAATAATGTCACCCGGCTCCATCGCGCCCGGACGTAGGCGTTCAATCACGCTCACATAGCCACCTTCGGGTACAAAACAAATGTCCTGACTATCTGGTTTGTCCGCCACACTAAGGCCAATACGCTCGGCATGCTCACGGGTTTCGTCTTTGTCCATATGACCCAGAGGAAAACGAAGAAAATCGATTTGTTCTTGTGTTGTGGCAAACAGAAAATAGCTTTGATCTTTACCGCTATCCACACCTCGCAACAAATGTGCCTTGCCGTCCTCACCCATACGTCGTTGCACATAATGGCCCGTCGCCATACAGGCAGCACCCAAATCACGCGCTGTATCCAGCAAATCTTTAAATTTCACAGTTTGGTTGCAGCGCACACACGGGATCGGGGTTTCACCTTTAATATAACTGTCGGCGAAATCTTCCATAACCTGTTCTTTGAAACGATTTTCATAATCCAGCACATAATGCGGGATACCCATCGCTTCTGCTACACGGCGGGCGTCGTGAATATCCTGCCCCGCACAACAGCTACCTTTTTTCTGCACGGCAACACCGTGGTCATAAAGTTGCAGCGTAATACCAACAACATCATAACCTTCTTCTTTAAGAAGGGCAGCCGTTACACTGCTATCCACACCGCCTGACATGGCCACCACAACCCGCGTGTCTGCAGGGGCGCCAACAAGACCCAGGCTGTTGAGCTCGCCCAAACTGGTATGTGCTTCTATCATGTGTGCACCTTGCTATAATCGAAATATGCAGCGGACCACATAAACTAGTCGCGCATATAGGGCGGAACAAGGCCAAGCGCAAGAAAATCCCACGACATCTCCCTGCATCATCTTTTTCCCTACAGGCTCCAATTTTGCCCGGCAAGATTCGGTTTCAGCCGTCATGCCAGCTTAAAAAGTAAGAATTTTACCAATCATACCCAATGTTTTCAGGTGCTTGTGACCTTGGCGCAAAACTGGCCCAACGTTTGCTTATTAGACCCTGAATAGGCATCAACAGATACGTCCATGAGGGCAAACCGGCAAAAATTATGAATGCAATTGAGCAAATAATACAGTCCTTCGGCATAGGTTCGCCGCAATCAGCTACGGCATTATTCGGTGCTGCTGATGCGACCGAGACAGGCACTGTAGATTTTGCGGCTCAATTCGCTGCTGTGGTTGAAAGCAGTGGGCATCCAGCGCTGGATGTAAACAGCCCCTGGAAGCTGGCTGAAATTTCTCAAGCCACAGGACAGATTACAGACGTTACAGTTGCTGACGCGGCACAGAGCAGTGATAGCCTGAACGCTCATTATACCGGCGAACTTCAAACCGCTATCGTTGCTCCTGTTGATACTGCCATTGTCACTGACCTTGGGATAGAAAAGAACACCCTTTTTCCTGCTGAGGCAATGCCCACCCAAGACGCAGCCTTTCAGCCTTATGCAGAGGGCATTCCTGGATTACAACTGGTCCAGTTTGCGGGCGTTGAGGTTCCAGAACAAATTGCAGCTGCCGAATTTCAGCCCCCCGGCGTAGCTGATGCGACGCTGCAAGCTAATCGCCCTCTATTTACAGATATAGCAGCTGCTATTGCTGGCGGTACAGTTGGCGAAGGCCAGCCTTCCCGGTTATTGCCCGTAGCACAGCTTGAAGCATTAAACGCGCCTATGAGTAAAATTGACCTTGGCGTTCCTGTTTCTTCCCAGCCTCAAATACAGGCTCCGGCTCAACCTCAAATTCAATCTCAAACCCCGCCTTTAGCTCAGGCAACAAATCCAATGGTGGCCCCTGCTAATACACCCGCAATCGCTGCGGTTCCTGTTTTAAGTGCGGAACCTGCGGCAACGTCTGTGCCTGCAGCAGCAGTTACTGCCTCTCCTCTGGCAACAACAGCCCAGCAATTGGCAAATCCCGTAGGCTTAACGCCGCAGGCTAGCTCTGCTGACAGTGATCAGAGCCAAATACCGGCCAGTAAAATAGCTGATGCTATAGCGCAAAAGCCTGCCGCAGGAAGTACTGCAGAAGCAGCTCGGGTAAAAGCGGAAGAAAGAGCTGTTGAAGGCCATTTGGTTCAGAACGCACAGAAACAGAATGTCCCAGCGGCCAGTCAGGTGGCTCAGGCCGCGAACGCAAACAATGCAACCGCAGCAACTAAGCCTGCGCCTGCTACAGTTCAGGCTAATAAGGCCAATGGGAAAAACCTTACTGGTGACAACAAAGCTACAGTGCCTTCCAGTCAAGATGTTGCACCCCCTGCCGGCAAACAAAACACAACAGAAGCTAGCCAGCCCGCGACCCCACGTCAGGACCTCCCCCCTGCACCCGCACGGGCACACACACCGATTTCCTGGACACCGGAACGGCTGGCGGGCATGTCAGAGAGCTTTTTTTCAACTGAAGCGATAGCCGGCGGCCTTTCAGGCCTTCGGGGCGAAGCCAGCTTTATGAACAGTATGGGGCTAATGGGCGGCAAGCCTTCGGCTGCCCTTGGCGGACAAATCGCCAAGCAGGTTAATCTTCATGTCACGCGCGCTGTTAAAAATGGCACTAATGAATTCACCATGCGCTTAAATCCCAATGAGCTTGGCAGTGTGCGCGTAAAAATGTCCTTCAGTGAAGCTGGCCGCGTGAGTGCTCAAATTTTCGCTGAACGCCCGGAAACTCTAGAATTATTACAACGGGAAGTTCGCGGCATAGAGCGCGCTGTTGAAGCAGGCGGCCACAAGGCAGATGGCTTGAGCTTCAACCTTGATTCCGGTAGCGAGCAAAGCGCGGGCAAAGCCTTTGCCGACGCCGCCCGTGAAGACCAGTTGAAAGAACAAATTGAAAATGGTGCCGCAGAAGGTGACGGCGACAACACAGCCGTAGAAAATGACTTTAACGATCAGACCGATCTGGCAACACTTGAGAAAATACTGTCTCGTGTGACGCCTGAAACCGGCCTTGATGTAAGGGTTTAAGGGTAGAACAATGGACGTATCATCAACAACATTATTTAGCTCTTCAACTGCCGCGAATAATGATTCAAAAAAACTCGCCGAAGATTTCGATGATTTTCTGACATTGCTAACCACGCAATTGCAAAATCAAGATCCAATGGACCCAATGGATAGCGGCGAATTTACACAGCAGCTGGTTGCTTTCACTGGTGTTGAACAGCAGATTCAAACCAACCAGAACCTGGAAACAATCGCCGACCTGTCGCGCCTAAATAACATTGGTAATATCGCCAGCTATCTTGGCAACGAGGCCCTGATCGAAGCGCCCTTCGGTGACCACACAACAGACGGCATCACCTGGCAATATGCAAACAGTGAGGCCATGGATAGCGCTACCCTGCGTGTCCTTAACGAATCTGGTGATACCATTTACGAAGGAACGGCAGAAACCGCCCACGGCATCCACGAATTTGTTTGGGACGGCAAGACCTCAGCGGATGTATTGGCCGAACCGGGCAATTATCAGCTCGAAGTTACAACATTTGATTCAGAGGGTGAAGAATTTACCGCTGGCATTGCCGTTAAAGAACGCATTACCGCCGTTGATACAAGCGGCTTGGAACCAATTTTCACTATCGGGCCAAACAGTGTTGGCCAGACACAAATATTGCAGCTGATTTACGGGAAATAATTCCCTCTTCAGATGCACGGCTGGACCGAAGTGCCCAGCCTTAGTTGCAACCTCCATGCGGGGGTGAATACATGAGCAGAACGCCACAGTGACATGACACCGCCGAAACAGAGTACTAGGAGAAGTAAAATGGCATTCACTGCATTGGCAGCAGGCGTATCGGGCATGCAGGCTTTTACCGAAGCCGTAGGCGTTATCGCCGATAACATAACCAACGTTAATACGATCGGCTATAAAGAAACCCGATCTCGATTTTCAACCCTTGTGACAGAAACATCCGCACGGGCCAGCTATTCACCTGGCGGCGTACGCGCCTTTGCAGAAACTCTGGTTTCCAAGCAGGGCCTGTTGCAGCCTTCCAGTTCCGCAACTGACCTGGCAGTGGACGGCGCAGGCTTTTTTGTTGTGAGAAAGGCAGATAGCGCGCTTTCGCCCGACGGCGAGATCAATTTTACCCGTGCAGGGGCCTTCTCGCAGGATGCTGACGGTTTCTTTAAGAACACAGCTGGCCTTTATTTGCTTGGCTGGCCTCTGGATGGTGCAGGGCAAGCCACCGACAACAGACAGGATGTGGGTGAACTTGAGCCAATCAACATCACAGAACTGAACGGTATTTCAGAAGCAACGTCCAGTGTTGTAATGCGAGCAAACTTACAGGCAAGCACCCCACTAACCGCCGGCTATAGTGCTGGTGATATTGCTAGTGGGACCACTACTGCGGATTTCGAAACCAATATCCAGGTTTTCGATTCCCAGGGCGGTGAACACACAGTTAGAGTAGGTGCCGTGAAAACAGCGGCAAACACCTGGGAATATGAATATTATTTCGACGACCCTACAGAGTTGGCTGCCATCCATGTAGATGGCCTTATAGCTTCAGGAACGCTTGCATTCAATCAAGATGGGTCACTGGACTTGGGTTCGACGACAATGAATGATGTTTTAACAGCTTCTCCAGTTACCGTGCCGGGAGGCACTTTGACATTCGATTATGCGGCATCAACAACCGATGTCTCCAACGGTGCTATTGTTGTCGATTTTGGTTCGGACGGCGATACCAACGGCTGGACCCAGTTTGAAAGCGCCAGCTCCCTGATTTCAGCTAGTGTAGACGGTGCGGTTTTTGACAATGTGAACGGGATTTCCATCGACAATGACGGTATTATTTCCGCACTGTTCGATAATGGACTTTCGCTCAAGGTTTTCAAACTACCGATTGCTTTATTTGATAACCCGGACGGCCTACAGCGTCGCCAGGGCAATTCCTACGGCGCATCGGACAGTTCCGGTAAAGTGATCTACCAGGAAGCAGGCACCTCAGGTGCTGGCGGGGTTGCGCCGAATGCGCTTGAACAATCCACCGTTGATTTGGCTAACGAATTCTCTGAACTGATCAAGGTTCAACGGGCGTTCTCGGCTTCAACGCGGATTATCACCACAGCTGACCAAATTCTCGAAGAGCTGGTCCGTATCTAATATTCTTCGCTTCTCCTAGCCATCAACCGGGTGACCATTGGGTCGCTCGGTTTTGGCCTATCCGTCACGCCCCCAAGAACATCTGTAAATTCAATTTATTAAATTCCATTAACCCAACCCATTAGGTTTTTTTTAAAGGCCACGGATTATACTCTTGGGTAGCCAATCAACGGCTGGGTATGGATTATGCAAAACACAAAGCCAAAATCATTGATAAATAGCTATGTTATTGGTCCGACAGGTCGGCCCCTTACACTTTCCGATTTGCCAAGTGCCAATACACACCGCTGGGTTATTCGGCGCAAAGCTGAAGTTGTTGCAGCGGTGCAGGGTGGCCTCCTTAGCCTGGAAGAAGCCTGCAAGCGTTATTCGCTTTCAGTAGAGGAATTTTTGTCCTGGCAGCAGGCGATTAATGAAAACGGCTTGCCTGGCCTGCGTACAACACGCACGCAACAATATAGAGGCACGGATTAGCAATCCTTTTGCTCCTGCCTATTTCTCAAGCTGCATCTGTTGAAGGTGCAAAAGCGCGCCCAATTATAGGGTTTCATCACTGCCCAAAAAATTTAACTTTACAAATATAGGCAAAATTTGCCTAGATTTAACTATCTATTTACTTTCGAAGCCGTATTTTAGGGTATGGGATTTTTAACAGGCTTGGGCAAAGCAGCAGTTTGGTGAAAAATAATCGACTGAAGTAGCGTACCAGCCGCTTGAAACCGAGGTGGGTTTTGGACGGACTATTACAATTTATTCGCAACATGGGCACTGGCCGTTTACTGACGATGGGCGTCGTTGGCGTACTCGTCATTGCTTTTTTCTGGGCAATCGCCGGTGGGCTACAAACGGCTTCCATGACGACGCTCTATGCAGACCTGGAACCATCCGCAGCGTCCTCAATTGCACAGCAGCTCGACGCGCAGAATATACCTTACGAATCAAACGCTACAGGAACTGTGATAAAGGTTCCCAGTGACCGCGTTGATCAACTGCGGCTAAGATTTGCCAGTGAAGGCCTATCCGGCGGTGTTGTCGGCAAAGAAATTTTTGACGGCGAAAGCAGCTTTGGCCGCACCAGTTTTGAACTCAATATTAATTATGTGCGCGCCATTGAGGGCGAACTTTCGCGGACGATCAGATCCATCCGGTCCATTAGTGAAGCGCGCGTTCATGTTGTCATGCCAGAAAGGCGTCCTTTCCAGCGCGAGGAAAACAGACCTTCCGCCTCCATATTGCTGCAAACCTCGGGGGCCATAGGGGCAAGTCAGGCGCAGGCCATTCAAGCTTTAGTTGCCTCTTCTGTCCCCGGATTGTCCGCTGACAGAATAACCATAACGGATACCAATGGCCGCCTACTGGTTGACGGAGCAGGCGAATCTGAATTTTCCAGTTTTTCTGATCTGGAAGAGGCCCGTCTTTCCAAAGAGCGCATCTATCGTTCAAAAATTGAAGAGCTTATTGGTAGTGTTGTTGGCCGTGGCTTGGTGCGCGCTGAGGTTTCCATCACTATGGATATGAACCGCACCACCACCAGTGAAACAAGTTTTAATCCAGACGGCCAAGTTGTTTTGTCCTCCAACGTGACCGAAGAAAGTTCTCAAGAAGGCTTGCCCGGCGGCAACGTTACTGTCGGCAACAGCATTCCGGGCGCGCAAGGTGGCAATAGCAGCGATGACAGCGCTGAATCGTCCAAGACATCTGAAGTCACCAACTTTGAAAACTCCAGGACCGAAACAGTCACAGTGAAAGAGCCTGGTGAAATTACCCAGATCCGCGTATCTGTCCTTGTTGATCACAACCGCACGCTTGACGCCAGTGGCGCAACCGTTGGCACACCTACCCCCCGCCCACAATCAGAAATCGATCAAATTCGCAGTCTGGTTCTTACGGCCTTGCCGTCCATCGGGCAGGCCGCTGGCGCTACCAACGCAGGAGCCCAACCGGCCAATCTTGCGAATGTAACTGTAACGCAGATGCGCTTTGTCGACCCAACACCCATAGAATCCACTATTGATCCCTTCAGTTTCCTTGGGCTTGATAAATCCTTTATTCTTGAAATTGCCAAATATGGTGTATTTCTTGTCATGGGCATGCTGGTTTTGTTCCTTATCGTGCGTCCTCTTGTTACACGTTTGATAGACGCCATACCTGACGCACCGGTCCCTGTTGACCCCGCGCTGGAAGACAGGCGCGTAGAAACTCCAGCGATTGCGGCACCTGGGGCACCACTATCGGCCGAGATTATGGCTGCCGCTGCACAAGGTGATGAAACCGCTTCTGCAGCAGTTCTTGCTGCCCGTGAATCTGGTGCTCTTATTTCTGACAAAATGCGGACAGACAGCAAAATTGACATTGCCCAGGTTGAAGGGCGAATACAGGAAAGTGCCATCAAAAAAGTGGCTGAAATTATACGGTCTAACCCTGAAGAATCAGTGGCGATTGTTCGAACCTGGTTATATGCAGAATAGTGTGAGTAGGTAGCATTGCTATGAGTAGCTTAGATCTCAATAAATTGTCCGGCGCAGAAAAAGCCGCAGCTTTTATGCTAGCGATTGGCGAAGAACATGGTCGGCTCATTTGGGAACTTCTTTCAAACGATGAGGTGAAAGAACTTTCTCAACATATGTCGAGCCTCGGTGCAGTGGAAGCTGGCTCTGTCGAACATATTTTTGTTGAGTTTGCCGGCAAGGTGTCAACCGTTGGTAACCTGAATGGATCTTTCGACAGTACTGAGAGACTGCTTGGCAAGATGTTGCCTGGCGACAGAGTCCAGCAAATCATGGATGAAATCCGGGGACCAGCCGGGAGAACCATGTGGGACAAGCTGGGCAACGTGAACGAAATGGTTCTGGCCAGTTACCTTAAAAATGAATACCCGCAAACCGTGGCTGTGGTGCTGCAAAAAATTAAGGCCGAGCACGCTGCCCGTGTGCTCTCTGTGTTGCCTGAAGATTTCTCTATGGAAGTCATTATGCGCATGCTCAGAATGGAATCGGTACAAAAAGACATTCTGGACAAGGTGGAGCAAACTCTGCGCGTAGAGTTTATGAACAACCTTGCACGCACAAGCCGCCAGGACAGCCACGAAACCATCGCCGAGATATTCAACTTTCTAGACCGCAGCTCTGAAGCAAGGTTTCTGGCTGCCCTAGAGGATAGAAACCGCGATTCAGCTGAACGTATTCGTGCCTTGATGTTCACGTTTGAGGATCTGGCAAATCTGGACCCCAGCGGGGTTCAGACACTGCTCCGGAATGTTGACAAGGATAAATTGGCGCTTGGCATGAAAGGCGCCTCCGATACTCTTAGGGACCTTTTCTTCTCAAATATGTCTGAACGCGCCGCTAAAATCCTCCGCGAGGACATGGAAGCCATGGGGCCTGTTCGTCTCCGCGATGTTGATGAAGCGCAAATGGATATGGTGAATAAAGCAAAAGATCTGGCTGAAGCCGGTGAAATACTACTTTCTGATAATAAAGGTGAGGATGAATTAATCTACTAAGGTAGATGCATAGAATATGACAGCACCTGTTAAATATACATTTGATCAAGCTTTTGATGGCGGCGCAAAAAGCCGTTATGACCTTGAAATCGAACGCGTTCAGGAAGAAGGCGAAGAGGCCAAATCTGTTGCCCACAAACAAGGCCTTGAAGAAGGTCGTGAGCAGGTGCTGCACGAAATTGAAGCATCAACGCAAGAAGCCCTCAATCAAATTGCGCAGGCAGCTCACGCCTTGTTTTCACAGCAGGCCCAGTTGGAGGCCGCCCTGAAGCAACAAATGGTTCAGCTTGCCTATGCAATCGCCGCCAAACTGTCCCCTGCCCTTATGCGCCTGCACCCATTGGATGAAATTACAGCGCTTATTGAGGACTGCATGGCTACGGCCCACAAGGAACCCCGGCTTGTTGTCCGTGTTGCCGACAGTTTAGCGGACGCCATCAATGACCGACTACTTGATATGAAAGCCGCGACTAACTTTCCCGGTGACATCGTTATTATTAGCGAACAATCCTTTGGGGCTCATGACTGCCGCGTTGAATGGCCCGACGGCGGCACTGAACGCCGCTATGTCGATATTCAAAAGGAAATTGAAGCGGCTGTGCAGCGATTTGTAATGTCCGGCACTGATGATGCAGACGATGCAGACAAAGAACCCGCTGAAACAACAGATACGGCAGACGAAGCCACAAAAGAATGAACGGAAGCAAGGAAAATTGAATGGCCAATGAAGATGATCCAACCGCAGACATGGGACTTAAAGACCTGTCCTCCCAAAGCGATGGGACGGCCGAACTTGCCGCCAAGGAAGAGGGGCAAGTTCGAACCGCCGCTGAACTGGAACCCGTTTTTGATGTGCCTGTCAGGGTTCAGGCTGTGCTGGGAAAATCCTCCCTGGAGGTAAACCAGCTTCTAAAACTTGCGCCAGGCGCTGTCGTTGAACTGGACCGTAAAGTTGGTGAGGCCATTGATATTTACGTCAATAATAGGCTCGTTGCACGCGGAGAGGTTGTTTTGGTTGAAGATCATCTCGGCGTGACAATGACAGAAATCATCAAACTTGACGGAAATTCGAACGCCTAGCACTGGAATATTGGGGAAGGTTGAGCATAGATGAGCACACTATTTGGCATGTTAACTGCTTTTTTGCTGGTTATTGGTGCAATTTTCCTCGGCGGCTCACCATCCGCTTTTGTGAATCTACAAGGCATTATGATTGTTATTTTGGGAACGATCGCGGTCACAGCAATCAGTTTCAATTTGCAGGAAATGGTGTCTCTGCCCGCCAACATCTGGACGCTGTTACGAGACGGCCAGCGGGAACCCAGCGACGAAGCCGTCAAGGTAATGAAAATAGCGGTGGAAGCCCGCAAACATAATGACGTGATGATGCTGGAACGTCTCTTGCCAAAGTTAAAAGGCACGCCGTTTTTAATGCAGGCATTGCAACTTGTTGTCGACGGCATCCAGATTGATGAAATCGAGCAAATTATGCGACGCGAGGCCAGCACCGCTTCGGCCCGCCATATGCGTGCCGTTGACTTCCTACGCCGGGCTGGCGATGTGGCCCCAGCAATGGGGTTGATCGGCACTCTGATTGGGTTGGTTCGCATGCTTGGAAACCTTGACAACCCTTCCGACATGGGTCCGGCAATGGGCGTTGCACTGCTAACAACATTTTACGGCGCTGTTATGGCGCATCTGGTTTTCATCCCGCTAGCAGCAAAAACCGAGCACTGCACCAACGAAGAATCTCTTGTAAATAACTTGTACACCATGGGTGCCACATCTATTCGGCGTAAAGAAAACCCACGGCGCCTTGAAATGCTTTTGAACACGATTTTACCACCTGCCAAGCGCATCACCTTTTTCAAAAAATAATATTGAGGTAATGCCGTGCATGTAGATGAATATTACGGAGATAAAAAATGCGATTGCTAATTGTAGGCACTCTTGATGGCCAGCTAGGCGCTGCCAGTCAAATCGCGATGGAGCGCGGCGCAAAGGTAACCCATGCACCTGATACCGATCTTGCGCTGGCCATACTGCGTAGCCGTGGTGCCGACTTGTTAATGGTTGAAGTGGGGCAAGATATCCCTGCTTTGATCCCGCAGCTACGCACGGAGCATTTTTCCATACCCGTCATTGCTTGTGGTATTGATACGGACCCAAAAGTCGCAGCGGCAGCCATACGCAGCGGTGCCAAGGAATATATTCCGCTGCCACCAGATTCTGAGTTAATTGCAGCCGTTCTTGAAGCCGTTGCAGAGGATAGCCAGTCTTTCATCTATAACGACCCCATCATGAAAAATGTAGCCGCGCTGGCTGAACAGGTTGCACCATCTGAAGCCAGCATTCTTATCACTGGCGAATCCGGCACAGGCAAAGAAGTCATGGCGCGTTTCGTTCACCAAAAAAGCCGGCGTACCAACAAACCATTTGTGGCGGTTAACTGTGCTGCCATCCCAGAAAATCTATTAGAGTCCGAGCTATTCGGGCATGAAAAAGGGGCCTTTACCGGGGCTATTGCCCGCCGAATTGGAAAATTTGAAGAGGCTGACGGCGGCACCTTATTGCTTGATGAGATATCGGAAATGGACGTACGGCTACAAGCCAAACTGTTACGTGCAGTTCAGGAACGCCAGATCGACCGGGTCGGGGGTAGCAAACTTGTTAATGTTAATATACGGATCATCGCAACTTCCAACCGGAATCTACAAGAAGCTGTAAAAGCTGGCGATTTCCGTGAAGACCTCTTTTTTCGGCTGAACGTTGTAAATTTACGGGTGCCTCCACTACGGGAGCGCCCTGCTGATATCCACCTACTCGCGGCCCATTTCGCATCTAAATATGCCGAGATAAATCATGTTCCGGCACGCGAAATCAACACAGATGCCATGAATATGCTCAAGTCCCACACGTGGCCAGGCAACGTACGCGAGTTGGAAAATGCTTTGCACCGCGCAGTCTTGCTGGCCACAGGTGATACAATTTCTCCGGCAGCCATCTTGCTTCCGGATGGTAGCGGCAATCTGGCGGGCACACCTTCGGGAATAGCAGGGCAAACACCGCCTGAAGATGCTTACGGAGATGACGGTGCAGGCACTGTTGATGCCGAAGTCGCAGCGGGCCTCGTGGGCCAAACTGTTGCACAAGTTGAACAGGCCCTGATTATCGATACTTTAAAACATTGCCTTGGAAACCGCACACATGCGGCAAATATATTGGGAATTTCCATTCGCACTCTGCGTAACAAATTGAACCAGTATAATGCGGACGGTGTCCTTGTACCCCAACCCGGAGACACGGGAAGCCGCGCACCCGTTTAGCGCGCCTTAGTGGACCTTCCTGCCCTTCAGGGACTATTGTTTTAGGCAACGTAATATGAGCGATTCAACGTCAGGCGACAAGCAAGGACAAGGCGGCGGTAACGCTGCATTTGGCAAATTGCTAAACAGTCTGAAAAGTTCAGATATCGCTTTTGCTCTTGGCATGGTCACCATTCTGTTGATGTTGATTATGCCGGTTCCCGGCTGGTTGTTGGACATCATGCTTGCCGCGTCTATTACTTTTTCTGTCATGGTCTTAATGACCGTCCTTTTCATTGAAAAACCTCTACAATTCAACAGCTTTCCCACGGTTTTGCTCGTCGCAACAATGCTGCGCTTATCGTTAAACTTGGCATCAACACGGCTTATTTTATCAGAAGGCCACACCGGCACAGATGCTGCGGGCAAAGTCATTGAAGCCTTCGGTGAATTTCTGATGGGCGGTCAGGTTGTTATCGGCATCATTATCTTTTCTATTCTGGTTATCGTCAATTTTGTCGTGATCACAAAAGGGTCCGGACGTATCGCGGAAGTCGCCGCACGCTTCAGCTTGGATGCTATGCCGGGCAAGCAAATGGCGATCGATGCTGATATGTCATCCGGCCTTATCAACGAAGAAGAAGCGGTTACGAGACGCAAAGAACTTGAAGATGAAAGCACCTTTTTTGGCGCTATGGACGGGGCCGCAAAATTTGTGCGCGGTGATGCCATTGCAGGCCTGCTTATCACCATCATCAATATCGTTGGTGGTATCATCATTGGTGTTGTGATCAATGACCTTAGTTTTGCTGAAGCCGGTGCACGCTATACTATCCTAACGGTGGGTGACGGTTTGGTTTCGCAAATACCGGCGCTTATCGTTTCAACAGCTGCAGGTATGCTTGTCACCAAAGCCGGGCTTTCCGGGCAAACAGACAAGGCCCTTTTTGGACAGATGAGCGCACGGCCCAGGGCTCTTGGGGTCGCAAGCGGACTCCTTACCGCTATGGGGCTAATGCCGGGGTTGCCCTTCCTGCCCTTTGCCTTGTTTGGTGGTATTCTTGGGTTTCTGGCCTTCAGTTTGACGCGAAACGCGGAAAACAAAATCGTGGCGGATGCACAGTTCGTCCAGGATGAAAAAGATCAAGCCCCTCCTGTTGAAGAACCAATAACCACAGCACTTACAATCGATCAGCTTCGGCTGGAACTGGGGTATGGCCTTCTGACATTGATCAATGACGATAGCGGTTTCCGGCTCACTGACCAGATCAAGGCCCTGCGACGCCAACTTGCTGGCGAAATGGGTTTTGTCATGCCCAGCGTGCGCATACTCGACAATATGCAACTTCCCGCCAACAGCTATGTTCTCAGGGTCAAGGAAACCGAGGTTGGACGCGGCGATATTCGTCCTGGCATGCTTTTGGTGATGGACCCAGAAGGCCAGCCCGTACAAATTCCGGGGGAAGCAACAACAGAGCCTGCTTTTGGTCTGCCTGCTACCTGGGTGGATGCCTCTTCACGTGAAGAGGCCAACTTCAGGGGCTATACAGTAGTGGACGCAGCAACTGTTATCACCACACACCTGACAGAGGTGATCAAAGATAATATGTCCGATTTGCTTTCCTATGCGGAAACGCAGAAACTGCTGGAAGACTTGCCAGGTGAGCACCAGAAACTGATCACCGATATCGTCCCTGGCCAAATTACAACATCAGGTATTCAACGTGTTTTGCAGGCGTTGTTGGTTGAGCGCATTTCCATCCGCGACCTGTCAACAATATTGGAAGGTATTGCAGAAGCCACTGGCTTTACGCAGAATATCGTTTCCATCACCGAACATGTCCGTACCCGTCTGGCACGCCAACTTTGTGCGGCATACACAAACCATGAAGGGCTGGTGCCGCTCATTACCTTGTCCCCTGAATGGGAACAAGCCTTCGCCGAAAGCCTTGTTGGCGGCGGCGAAGAAAAACAGTTGGCAATGGCTCCAACGCGGCTTCAGGAATTTATCAATGCTGTGCGCATCGTTTATGACCAGCAGGCTGAACGAGGAGAGTCTCCTGTGCTGCTGACCAGCCCGCTGGTTCGGCCTTATGTTCGCTCAATCATTGAACGGTTCAGGCCTGCCACTACCATAATGAGCCAGAATGAAATTCACCCACAAGCCAAAATTCGAACGCTTGGACAAATCTAGGAAATTTACTAAATAGGGTTCCTGGGAACCTCTGTCGGAGACATCTAAAAACCATGCGGCTTAAAACCTTTCACGCCAAAACTATGATGGAAGCAATGGATCTGGTTCGTAATGAACTGGGTGCTGATGCGGTTATTATTCAGTCGGACGACGGGAAATCAGGCGTTCGTATAACCGCAGCTCTCGAAGCCGGGGCTACACCGCCACCGCCAAAAGCGGCCCCCGACCCCTATCAAACCCCTATAGAGGTTGAGAAATCACAAGAAATACCTCTGACCGCTGAATTTGATGCCGCTGATATTCGAGCTGTGTTGAACCACCACGGGCTTCCTTTTGATACCGCAGGCCATATTGAAAAATCCGCAACTTCCATCAATGCGGCCAGCCTCAGTGAAGCTATAGGCAGCGCACTGGAAACTGTCATTCGTTTTAGTCCGCTAACGGACGCACATGCCCGGCCAATTATGTTGGTGGGGCCGCCGGGTGTAGGCAAAACGGTCAGCGCTGCTAAACTAACAGCGGATGCCCTGTTGCATGGTCGCGAAGTCCATCTGATTTCTACTGATACACAGAAGGCTGGAGGCGTCCAGCAGCTTGACCATTTTGCACAGTTGATGAAACAGACAGTCAGCACAGCCGCAACTCCCAAGGAACTGGCCGCTGTTGTCAAAAGTAAAAACAGCGAAGACTATCTTACAATCATAGATACACCCGGAACCAATGCCTTTGATATGCAAGAATTGGAATCGCTTTTGAATTTCATTCAGCATGTTGATGCCGAACCCATTTTAGTATTGCCCGCCGGGCTTGACCCTCTGGATGCGCAAGAAATTGCTGGGGTATTTTCCCAGATGGGCTGTCAGCGCTTCATAGCGACACGCCTTGACGCTGCACGCCGTTATGCCGGCATAGTTATGGCGGCCAGACCGGGTTACTTAGCACTGGCAGCGATCAGCCGTAGTCCCTTTGTGGCAGATGGCCTTGAAACAGCCACACCTATCGCCTTTTCCCGGCTTCTTACTGCTTTGCCCGGCCGCAAAAAAAATAGCCTACATGGGGATACAAAACATGACTGAACAAACCAGATCAACAGACCAGACATCCCTTGAAAAAAGGTTGATAACCATTGCATCCGGCAAGGGTGGGGTCGGCAAAACATGGCTGGCTGTAACACTGACCCACGCCCTGTCGCACGCAGGGAAAAAAACAGCCCTTTTTGACGGTGATTTGGGATTGGCAAACGTCGATATCCAACTAGGTATCATCCCCGACAAAGACTTGGGGCATGTCATATCAGGCGAAGCCACCTTTGCTGATATTGCACACCGCTTTCAGGACAAGGACGGCTCCAGCTTTGACGTATTACCGGGAAAATCCGGTTCTGGGGCATTAGGGTCATTATCTGGACAGGCATTAGTATCGCTTAAATCCGGCTTGACACAAACAGCCGCAGATTATGACTATCTTTTACTTGATCTGGCTGCTGGTATTGATCCGTCAGTTACCACACTATCCGACCATAGTGGGCGTATCCTTGTGGTTATGACAGCTGACCCGACATCCCTTACGGACGCATATGCATTCATCAAGCTTGCCGTGATGCGAAACCCAAAAGCAAACATCGCTGTTGTTGTGAATAATGTTGGTTCCAAAAAAGAAGGTGAGCGTGCTTTTGAGGCAATCAAACGTGCGTGCGAAGGATTTTTGAAGATTTCCCCTCCACTTGCCGGTATTATCAGAAATGATAACAAGGTCGTTGATGCCATTCGTTCGCAGACACCCGTCATCACCCGTCACCCGCAGTCAACTGCTGCTGCAGATGTGAGGGCACTGGCAGATAGCCTGATACACAGCTAGGCACAGACCAAAATATTTTTGAGGGCCTTTTCTATGAGTGACATCACCGGCCCCCCGGCACCTAAACCCGTAACGCCGATAAGTCACGGCACCGATAAGCTTGCCCGCGCGTCAAAAGACCCTAATCAGACCCCGCGCCAAACCACTGATGACAGCAGTGAGCAGCGCGCCAAAAGCGAGCAAAAAGAGACACCACATGTGCGCGATCCCGCTGTTTCTATTTCAGCTACAGCTGCCCATCTCCGTGTTGGAGAAGAACTCAAACAACAAGTGCAGTCGATTGATTCTGAAGGCCGTCCAATCATTGTCACTGAAACAGCCACTTTCGCACTACGCCCCGACGCGGGACTTAAACCGGGCGACGATGTTATTCTTCAGGTCGCTGAAACAGGTAAACAGGTTTCTGCGGATTTACTAAACCGAAATGGCCTGGTGATTGACCCCCCTGTAAGGCTGGATTTAATTGTAATTGCCCTGCATGTGACTGACTCTGGTGTGCCCAATCAACCAGAAGGGAAACCAACCCCGACTAATGCAGCATATCGGCCCGTAGTCAGACCGCCTAACACCACGGCAATTATCCAGGGGCCACCGCCAGCCACAGAGACAGAAACCCTTGCGGCCCTTTTATCCCGCACGTCTCTAACGCCCCATACGTCTCCTGTGCAAAGCCCGCCTACCAACCCTCCTAGTGGACTTGCAGACAACCCAGATCCTCTAGTACATGCCAGTAGCCGCGACCTAGCAACGTTAATCGCTGCACAACAAACAAACACTGTATCACCAGATATCGCGGTGGCACCAACGGTACATAATCCAGTCCAACCGGCCGCTGCCCAGCCTGCACCACCCTCGCCAACCCCAGCACCACAAAGTGCTCCTGTAGTACCGCAAGCCTCAGGAGTTTCTATCGTAGGCCACCCAAACACTGCCGCGACTGAGCCGCAAGCTAGATTACTGCCTTCTAGCCCACTAACAGAGCCTGTCGCCGTATCTGCGCAGTCCTCGCCTGCTAACGCCGCATCGCCAGCGGCGGGTCTGGGTCCACCTATCAAGGCAGTCACCCTTGCAGGCAACCCTGTTCAGATACAGCTGTTGGACCCAAGTATTAGTCAGGTATCCCCTTCAGAAGTGGCTGAAGTGAAATCAGTACAGGCCTTGCCGCCGGACGTCGCACGCAGCCTGCCAATTGGCCTCCGGGGGCTTGGTGAAGTAGCCTTGGCGCGGCTGGAAACCGAAAAAGGCACCTTCATTGTCAATCAGCAAGCTGCCAATTCCCTTGTAGGTGAATATATTCGCTACAGCACACCCCCTCAAACCAGCACGCAAACCAATATGCAAACTGGCGCACAATCAGGGTTGCCTGCAAGCGAAACAACAGTGACCCAACCGCAACTCAAGATTCCAAGCCACAGAGCCCGTTTGATTTCGCCAGCCAGCCAAGAAAGTCGCCTTGTACAAGTCCAGTTCATTCCACAAAATCAACTGGCCCAGGTTGCCAGCAACGCAAGTCAAAGCCATATTTTAACCACCGTAGACAGCGTGCATACGATGCGCGCTTTTTTGACAGGCACCGGCCCCCGCACTGATTTTCGGCTTGGCACCACATTCGGCGACCTTACGATAACGCTTGCAGCTGGAAAACGCCCCGCAGTTGGCGATACCGTCGCTATTTTGCCAGCCCCGGCAACGACAAGTGGCACGAACGCCCCCCCAATTTTTCCTGCGGGAACACCTGAGGCAATGGCCGCACAGCAAATGGCATCCGGCACATGGGCGTCTTTGGAGCAGGTTTCTGGACTGCTGGGAGCCACCCCGGCTGCAAGCAGCCTGTTAGCCCGTAGCGCACAAGGCGGCGGCAAGCTGCTGAATAGCATGATGTTTATGATGGCCGCGCTTAAGGGCGGTTCACCGAGCCAATGGCTTGGCAAATCAATTGAGGGCGTCCTATCCAGTAAAAACAACGATCTCCTTCGCTTGTTGAGGGGTGAGTTAAGCCGCTTGTTCAATGCAGGCGCAGAATCCGCCAGTGAATGGCGTTCTCTAATATTACCCTTCGATGTGCGTGGTGGGGAAGTCTCCCTGCTAACTGCACTTTTCAGCCAAGGCACCCCAATTGACCCAGACGGGCATCACGACAGTGCTACAGACTCTGAAAACGAAGAGGAAGACCAACGCTTTGTTATTGAGGTCCAGTTTTCAGTTCTGGGGCAAATCCAGCTCGAAGGCAGCATCCGGGACAGTCGTTTTGATTTAACGCTGTGGAGCGAAAGTGCCCTACCCTCTATTTTAGTCGATGATACTTCAGACCTTTTCAATAAGGCACTTGCCGCTAACGGATTTAACGGCGGCCTTCGCTTCCGGCACGGTGAAAAATTCCCTGTTGATGTTGCCACAATTCTCAAACAACAGCTTGCAGCCTGACGGGTTACTTCTACTCGCTTGACCACAGCGCAAAAACTGCTACTTGGGACAAGGTATTAAATACCCGAGGTTTTATGCGTATTTTTGTTGCATTTCTGGCGTGTGTATTGATCTGGGGCTCCACCTGGTACGCTATTGAATGGCAACTGGGGTATGTTACCAAAGAATGGTCGCTGACGTACCGCTATGCTATAGCCACCTTGGTTATTTTCATATGGTGCCTGATAAAACGCTATCGTTTTGGCTTCAGTCGCCATTTGCATATCTATATGGCTGGAACGGGGTTTTTCCTTTTTTCAGCCAATTATATCCTTGTTTATCTTGGCACCGAATATTTAAGCTCCGGCCTCGTCGCAGTTTGCTTTTCTCTTCTGTCATTTCTGAATATCATCAATGCCCGGTTATTTCTGGGCACCCCATTTCAATGGAAAACCCTCATCGCCGCAGTGATTGGCGTGATTGGGCTGGCATCAATTTTTAAACCAGAAATACAGACATTTAGCTTTGAAGACCAAATAACGCTGGGCCTTGTCATCTGCGTCGTAGCAACCTTTATTGCTTCTCTGGGAAATACCATTGTTGCCACAAAAATGGCCGCTTCCGTGCCGCTCATACCTTTCAATACGATCAGTCTGGCGTACGGAACTCTATTCAACATGATGTTTGCCCTGTTTCAGGGAGACTTGCCAAGCCTGGATCCACGCCCGGAATATTACATCGCACTTTTGTATTTGTCGGTTATGGGAACAGTGGTTGCTTTCTCGCTTTATCTTTGGCTGATAAACCAAATCGGCGTTGCACGGGCCGCCTATATGGCTGTTTTAACGCCAATAGTCGCGCTCATGATATCCACACTTATGGAAGGCTTCCAGTGGACAGGCTATGCGATTGCAGGCATTACCCTTGTTGTCTTGGGCAACGTTCTGATGATCAAAAGTAAAAAACCTGCCCCAGAAATGCACTAGCTCGCCTGAATGGCGGCATAAATTTCGTCCAGCGCCTGCCCAAGAACATCAACTGTGAAATCTATCTCAGCGTGGTTCACAATGAAGGGAGGGCATAAAACGATCACGTTTCCACACGCTCGTACAATCAATCCACGTATCAATGCTGCCTGGCTCACATGTTCACAAATTCCGGCTTCCAACGGATATTGTTCCCGGGTTTCTTTATCCTTGGCCAATTCGATGCCTGCGAACAAACCGCTAGCACGGACTTCGCCAACCAATGGATGAACTTCAAGCGTTTTAAGTTTGTTTAAAAAGTATGGGCCCAAGTCGTTGGCTATATTTTCAACAAGCTTTTCTTCGTCAAGAAGATCAATGTTTCGAAGGGCAACTGCGGCTGCTACAGGATGTGCGGACGTAGTAAAACCATGTTGAAAAATATCCTCTCCACCCTCAATGACCTCAGCGATAGAATCGTGAAGTATTGCGGCAGATATGGGCAAATAGGCGGACGATAAACCTTTGGCCAATGTCATAATATCCGCTTTGAAACCAAAAGTTTCCTGCGCAAACCAATGTCCTGTGCGCCCCAGCCCTGTCACCACTTCATCAGCCACAATCAAAACATCATGGGCTCGACAAATGCGTTCAACTTCCGGCAGATAATTATCTGGTGGGATGATGGCACCCATCGTTCCCTGAATAGGCTCAAGAAAGATAGCGGCTACATTGTCTGCACCAACTTCCAAAATCTTGTCTTCAATGGACTGGGCCGCTTTAAGTCCAAACTCTTCCGGGCTTAAGTCACCACCGTTCCGATACCAAAAAGGCGCTTCAACCCTGGCAATATCACGCTCCGCGTCAATGCCGTAAGGCTCAAGCATAGCAATATTACCGTTAAGCGCCGTTGTCGCCAGTGTACTGCCGTGATAGGCAAATTCCCGCGTGATTATTACACGCTTGTTCGGCTGGCCTTTTTTGCGCCAATAAAAGGCGATCAATTTCAAAACCGTTTCGTTGGCTTCTGATCCGGAATTAGCAAAAAATACTTTGTTCATGCCTTCAGGGGCCAACTCTGCCAAACGACCAGCAAGCGCCGCCGCTGTAGGATTTGAAACTGCAGAAAAGCTATGATAATAGCTGAGAGCTTTCATAGCATCGCTGGCCGTTTGAGCCAGTTCAGAGCGCCCATACCCAATATTGACGCAGCCAAGCCCAGCCATCATATCGAGCAACCGAATGCCCTGCCCTGAAATATAGGCCCCCTCGGCACCGTCTACGACAAAAGGAGGGGCTTGCCTAAGGGCGCTTGCCGCAGTGAACGGGTGCATATGGTGGGCACGGTCAAGCGCTTGAAGGTCTTCAAGTGTTTTTCCGTCTGGTAGGCTATCCGAATGTTCCATATATGCACTCCTTCAATGTTAAAACATGTAACAGAAGTAAGGGTTTAGGGAAATCTATTTTCAGGCTGTATTAAGACTTCAGATTAGCGGCGCATATTCAAATGGCGCGAATCTGTTACAGCCTCACGGCGGGCATGGTCCTGGGTGCCCAAGTCATCAAACATGGCCTGTTCGGCTTTTTCTTCTGCTTGCTTAACACGCTGTATCTCACGGTCACGGGCAATTTCAAATGTTTTCAGTTCACGAAAGCCATCCGCAACCTTGTCTTGCTGCACAGCAATTTCTTCATCTTTGGCACTAATTGCGGCGTGGATCATATCACCACGTTTTTTAACACCGTCCATATAAGCGCCCACCGTGGTGGAAAAAACCTCGAGCGAACTACTGCGCGACTGTTCTGCCAATTCCTCTTCCATTCTTTCCAGCATGGCCACCATCTGCTGACGTTCCCCCAATAAATTGGCAAAAACCCGCCGTAACTCATCAAGCTCCCATTTCCGCAGGCGGATGATATTGTCAAGGCGGCTCATCCGGCTGCTTCAGCTGTAGTTGTGCTGCGCGCCAATGCTTCGCCTGCTGGGCCCATTTCAAGAATTTCCCTCAGCCGCTGATATCCTTCGCCAAGCAATGTTTTGTCGTCTTTCCACTGCCCAAGAAATTCTTCGAAAAAGGGATTATAGAAAATCGCAGCATCAACATCCGGGTTACTACCGGTACGGTATGCCCCAAGCCGCACCATTTCTTCCATGTCGGCATAGGTTGACATATAGCGCTTGGCTTCCAAAACAATCAGGTTTTCTTCATCGCTGTTGCAGCGTGGCATTGTTCTGGATATGGACTTTAAGACATTGATCGCAGGAAACCTGCCTCGCTCCGCAATTGCGCGTTCCATAACGATATGCCCATCCAATATACCGCGTACCGCATCCGCAACAGGTTCGTTGTGATCATCCCCTTCCACCAACACGGTGAACAAGCCTGTGATATTCCCTGCACCGCGCGGGCCAGGTCCTGCCCTTTCAAGCAACCGGGGCAATTCGGTAAAGACGGTTGGTGTATATCCCTTGCTTGTTGGTGGCTCACCACCAGCCAGTCCAATCTCGCGCTGGGCCATTGCAAACCGGGTCACACTATCCATCAAACACATCACATCATGGCCTTCATCCCGGAAATATTCCGCGAGCGTCATGGTCATGTAAGCGGCTTGCCGCCGCATCAAAGCTGATTCGTCCGAGGTCGCCACGACAACGACCGAGCGTGCCAACCCGTCTTCACCCAGGTCGTCCTCGATAAATTCCTGAACTTCCCTGCCCCGTTCACCGATCAGCCCAATGACACTGATATCTGCAACCGAATGCCGTGCTACCATAGACAGAAGCACGGACTTCCCAACACCAGAGCCTGAGAAAATACCCATTCGCTGCCCTCGGCAGCAACTGATGAAGGTATTGAGTGCACGCACACCCAGATCAACCTTGTGGCCAACACGCTGTCGACCGTGCGCAGGAGGGGGGCCGGACCTTAATAATTTGGGGCGTGTGCCGTGACGGATTGGACCTTTCCCATCAATGGGTTCGCCGAGCGCATTTACAACCCGGCCCAGCCATCCGCTTGACGGAAAGACAACAGGGTCTGTCTGCGTCAGGATTGCCTTGCAACCCACACCAACACCTTCAAGCGCATCAAATGGCATGGCGAGTGCCGTATTATGGCGAAAGCCCACAATCTCAACAGGAATACGGCGAAAGTCGCGCGCTTCCACCTCCAGCCGGGAGCCAATTGAAATATGCTGGCCAATGCCGGAAAGCTCAACTAACAGCCCGCGCACACCCGATACACGGCCATATCGCCGTTCGGTCCTCAACCGGTCAATTTCCTGAATCAAACTATGCACAGTGCCCCTTAAACCACCCGCTTAAAATGCTTGCCACACCAGCCTCTGGCTCTTCTCTGCTTCGTATGGTGCACCAATGCCTTTAAGGATTGGTAAAAGCTGAAAAGATTAACGTCAAACTCATATCACTAAATTTTGGATTTTTCTTGGACAATCTGTTAACCTTAGTTAACATTAACCTTGTAAGCACGAGTTCTTTGCTGGCTTTTTTTCGATTATGCCCAGTGGTGCATCAGTGGCAGTGTTTCAGCCACCACGAGATTTTTTATAGCTGTCCTGGGGAAAACATATGCGTGTTCTTCTGATTGAAGATGATCCAACAATGACCCGCAGCATCGAATTGATGCTCACTTCCGAGGGTTTTAATGTTTATAGCACTGATTTGGGTGAAGAAGGTTTAGACCTTGGCAAACTTTATGACTATGACATTATCCTGCTTGATCTGAATTTACCTGACATGCACGGCTATGACGTGTTGAAAAAGCTACGCACTGCAAAAGTGAATACACCTATTTTGATCCTCTCTGGCCTGACAGAGATGGAAAACAAGGTTAAAGGCCTTGGCTTTGGTGCCGACGACTATCTTACCAAACCCTTTCATAAAGAAGAGCTCGTGGCTCGTATACATGCCATTGTGCGCCGTTCAAAAGGACATGCTCAGTCTATTATCAAAACGGGAAAACTGGCTGTAAACCTCGATACTAAGACTGTTGAAGTGAGTAAGCAGCGCGTACATCTAACCGGCAAAGAGTATGCAATGATCGAGTTGCTTTCTCTGAGAAAAGGCAGCACGCTGACCAAAGAAATGTTCCTGAACCATTTGTATGGTGGCATTGATGAACCGGAACTGAAAATCATTGATGTCTTTATTTGCAAACTGAGGAAGAAGCTGGCTGCAGCTTCAGGCGGCGAAAACTACATCGAAACTGTATGGGGACGGGGCTATGTTCTTCGTAACCCTGTAGAGGAAGAAGAAGCGGCAGCGAGTTAAAGCCTGCTGATTATTTAAGTTCTTCCCATAAAAAGGCGGCCAACTGACCGCCTTTTTATATTGGGAAATATCCTATTTTCCCAACCCCATTAGCTCCTCTGCGTTGCCGTCAGTCGCCACATACATACCGCGTTGTCCGCGTACAGGGCGGAAGGCATCCGTAATCCCCAATACCGTTTCGGCGGCACCGAGGAAAAGAGTACCGTCTTTGGCCAGTGTTTTTCCCATCCGGTCAAGAACTCCGGACTTAGTAGACTGGTCAAAATAAATAAGCACGTTGCGGCAATAGATGACATCAAACGTGCCAAGGCCAAAGAAGTTATCAAGCAGATTAAAGGGCCGGTAAGACACCATCTTGCGGATGTCATCATTCAGCCGCCAAACATCGCCGTCCTGGGTGAAATATTTGATCAAAAGCTGGATCGGCAAACCGCGCTGTACTTCAAACTGGCTATATGTACCAGCCTTGGCCTTATCCAACACTTGCGTGCAGATATCCGTGCCAACGATCTCAATGCGCCAGTCTTTCCATTTATGCCAGTTTTCACGAAGAATAATTGCCAACGAATACGGTTCTTGCCCCGTTGAGGCCGCTGCACACCAGATGCGAAGTTTTTTCTGACCGCCTCGCGCTTTCTCCATTGCTGGCAAAACGTGGTTTCTAAACAGATTAAACGGCGTATCATCACGGAAGAAGAACGATTCGTTCGTTGTCATTGCCTCGGTAACATCACGCACCAACTCTTGATCACCGCGCAACCGCAGCCGCTGGATCAGAGCCTCCAGCGTATCAAGCCCCCGCTTGCGTGCCAAAGGCGTTAACCGGCTTTCCAGTAAATATACCTTATCAGGGGTCAGCATGAGCCCTGATCGCTCTTTCAACATTCCTGAGAGGAAATCAAAATCTTCTGTCTTCACGCGATCCCTCCTTGTACCCGGGTTGCTGCCGCCGCACCCAATTCATCAATAGGCAAGACTTCTGTACACAGACCCGCTGTTGCCACTGCACCCGGCATGCCCCAAACAACACTGGACGCCTCATCCTGAGCTAGCAACGTGCTGCCAGCCCGGGTAAGTTCGCGTGCACCTTTCAAGCCGTCGTGCCCCATGCCTGTTAAAACCACACCCAGAGCATATTCGCCGTACACTTGAGTTACGCTGCGAAACAGAGGATCAACCGCTGGCTTACAGAAATTTTCAGGCGGCTCGTCTGTCAATTTTATTTTAATCTCCCCACCAGCTTCCTCAATTTCCATGTGTTTCCCTCCAGGAGCTACATAGATTTGTCCTGGGGCCAATGCCATGCCGTCCTGCCCTTCCTGAGCAAGCCATCCCGTTGCCTGAGCCAGATGAGTAGCCAAAATTGCCGTAAAAGTCGCTGGCATATGCTGGGTAATCAGGACGGGTACTCCGGGTTTTCTTTTAAAGCCGGACAAGAATTTCATGAGCGCCTGCGGGCCACCGGTGGAAGACCCAATCACCAATATTTTAGGCTTGCGAAAAGAGCCCGTACGTAGCTTGATATTTTCTGACTGAGGCACCCCCGTAGGTACGCTTTCGTCCAGGTTTGACTGCCGTGATGCAGTCGCGGCAGGCCTAGCGGGACGTGAAGCTGGCGCTGTAAAACCGGGTGTCGCCGGACGTGAGGGACGGGTAAACGAAGGGGCTGCTGTACGTGCCCGTGCCGTAAGGCCGCTAGGCGTACCACCCATTTCCCCAGTTTGGGGCATCACCTCTCCGCGTTTTTTACGGCCACGCGATGCCCAGGCCTTAACTTTATCTACAAGCTCACGGCGAAAATCGATATTGGCATTAACAGACCGCGCCGTTTCAGGCTTCGGCACATAATCAACGGCCCCCATTTGTAGTGCGCGCAAGCTGACCTCCGCATTTTTGCGGGTCAGTGTAGAAGCCATCACAACACGGATATCAGGCTGGAGGTCGATCATCCGAGGGAGGGCCGTCATGCCGTCCATTTCGGGCATCTCAATATCAAGCACTGCCACTTCAATATCATGCAATTTCAGCTGATTCAGAGCCACTACGCCGTTACTTGCGGTTGTGACCACCTCAATATCCGGATCTTCCGTCAAATATCGACACAGGAAACCCCGGATGATGGCACTATCATCCACGACCATAACGCGGAAAGGCCCACCTTTTTTGCTCTCATTATCTAAGTTAGAGACAGTAGATGACACTAAAAATTCCAATTACATTAAGCCGACTTGGGAGAATTTGGCTTCAATGATTTCACGATCAAACGGTTTCATAATATATTCGTTGGCACCAGCCTCAATCGCAGTACGAATATGTGACATATCATTTTCAGTAGTACAAAAAACAACAACAGGCTGCTCAATGTCAGGCAAGGCGCGCAGCGCTTTCAAGAACTCCAATCCGTCCATCACTGGCATATTCCAGTCCAGCAGCACGACATCAGGCATGTTTCTGACGCAGGCATCAAGCGCATCCTGGCCATCAACCGCTTCTTCAATTTCAAAGTTTAGCTCTTCCAGAATACGTCTGGCGACTTTTCGGATCACTTTCGAATCGTCAACGACAAGACAAAGTTTCATTTATAAGTTCCTCCCAATTCCATCCTCTTGCCGTTCTATATCGACCGGGCCATTCCATATTAACTGGATAGAAGACCCACTACCCTAAGCAGCTTTGCCCTTATCTTCAAAGGCCAGAAGTCTATCAACATCAAGAATTGGCAATAATTCTTCTTCCAGCCGGTATATGCCACGGCTAACGTCGCGCCAGCGCTGGTCAAGGGTTACTGGATTACGCTCAAACAACTGATCATCAAGCGATAAAACTTCGCCAACAGAATCAATTTGCAGGCTATAAGGTTCTTCACTGTGTTCAACCACAACTGACATGCTTTTTTTATCATCCTCAAGTGGAGGGAGACCCAGACGCTGCCGTAAATCTATTGCAGTAACAATGCGCCCCCGCAGGTTCAAAACACCTGACACCCATTCAGGCGCCAAAGGAATTTTGGTGATCTGCTGTGCGTTTAAAACGTCATGAACGGCCAAAACCGGGATACCAAGTGACTGGCCATCCAGTTTAATGGTTACAAAATCTTGCTTGCCTGTTGTCACAACACTCAGGTCATCACGGACAGTTAAATCATTCATGCCGCATCTCCTCTGATTTTTAGTTGCTGCGATAAACTTCGGAGCAGGGTTTCACGGTCAAATTTTGCGATATAATCGTCGAAACCCGCCTCGTGACCACGGTTAATATCCCGCTCCGTTGCAAGGCCCGACAAAGCAACCAAAGGAGTGTCGTTCCATTTTGTACTTGCCTTGACTTCCTGAGCAAACTCAAAGCCATTCATCTCCGGCATTTCGATATCAGAAATAATGACATCAAACGTATGCCCTTTCTCCATCAACTCCAATGCGGCAGCACCACCTGATGTCGTGACCACATCGTACCCTGCTACGCTCAGGACGGGCCGTATCATATTGCAGAAGAAATCACTGTCATCGACCAGCAGAATACGAGCCCCGGAGGACGGCGCACTGGTATCCGAGCTATCGCCGCTCTTGAGCCACCCAGCGAAAGCTTGTCCAAGATAATAACTGACATCAATTATTTCCGTGGCTTTCCCGTCAATCACTGCGGAACCGACTAGGCCCTCCTGATTGGAAGCGAGCTTAATGTCAACTTCCTCATCAACAATATCTTTGATCTCATCAACAGCGAGACCCATTGTAAATTCGCGGTCAGTGAATACCAAGACCGGCTGACGCCCGTCTTCTTTTAGCTTCATTTGTGGGTCAGCGAAAATAAGAGGCATCAACGCACCCCGGTATTGCACCATATTTTTACCGTCGGAGACCTCAACATTAGTTATATCGATTTCCTCAAGTCGCGCGACCAATGCCAGCGGCACTGCTTTGGGGCTCTCATCACCGGCTGCAAAAACCAACATGCTCTCAATCTGGGTGCCTGTACTTCTATGCGCCTGCTCCTGCTCATCATCCTCGCTCTGTTCATGGTCGCCCACACCAGAATTAACCAGCGATGCAACCCCGTTAGGGTCCAGGATCATAATAACACTGCCGTCACCTAAAATGGTGTTGCCTGAATAAATCTCCAAGTTTTTCAAAATTGGCGCTACAGGTTTTACAACAATTTCTTCTGTATCAAAAACCTGATCCACAACAATACCAAAAGTAAACGGACCAACCTGGGTCACTACGATGAAATCATGAACATTCTCTCGTGCATCAATCTCTGCACGGGTTTTAAATCCAAGAACCTCGTTCAAATATACCAGCGGTAGCAGCCGGTTTCTAAGCCGAAGTACAGGCGTATCTTTAATATATTCAATGACGTTTTCAGCGTTTTCTGATGTTCTCACCAATTCAAGAACACTGATCTGCGGGATAGCGTAACGCTCATCCTGAGCCTTCACGATCAAACCAGCAACAATAGCAAGAGTAAGTGGGATTTTGATCTGGAAGGTGCTGCCTTTGCCTTCAATAGACACCATATCAATCGTGCCACCGATTTTTTCGATGTTAGACCGCACAACATCCATACCAACACCGCGTCCCGAAACGCTGGTTACTGTCTCAGCAGTTGAAAACCCTGCGTGGAAAATAAATTTCTGAATTTGTGCATCGGACATATCGTCAAGCTCGGCTTGCGTTGCCAAACCTTTTTCCACAATCTTGGGTGCCAGTTTGCTCGGTGAAATGCCACTGCCATTATCTTTAATTTCTATGATAATATGGCCGCCTTCATGGTAGGCGTTTAAAACAATCGTCCCTTGTTCAGGCTTACCTAAAGCCATGCGTTCAGCCGGCGTTTCAATACCGTGGTCAGCGGAATTTCTGACCATATGGGTCAATGGATCTTTGATCAGCTCCAGAACCTGACGATCAAGTTCGGTATCAGCCCCCAGCATTTCAAGCTCAATTTTCTTATCAAGCTCGACCGTAAGATCGCGTACAATTCTGGGTAACTTGGCCCAGGCATTGCCGATAGGCTGCATCCGGGTTTTCATTACGTTTTCTTGCAGTTCAGTTGTGCACTGACTTAGACGCTGTAGCGGTACAGCCAATTCGGCATTGTCAATATTCCGCGTCATTTGCAATAGCTGGTTTCTGGTCAGAACCAATTCTGAAACCATGTTCATCAAGTCTTCAAGCAGGTCAACACTTACCCGAATAGACTGACTGGCTCGCCGGGTCTCTTTGCCTCCGGTTGTTTGCTTTGCATCATCTGCCTTGCCGGCCTTATTCTGGATCGCCTGAGCAACAACTTTAGAAGCGGCCACGGCTTCCCGGATAAGCTCAAAGCTCATCACTGCTTCATCAACGGCATCGCCCGCGACCTGACACTCCGTCAGCGCCTCTTTCAGAACAACCAAAAGTGCATCAAAGTTCTTGTCCGCAAATCCAGCCACAACAACAAGCTGTCGACCAACATTCTCTGCCGCGTCTAAATCATCCTTAAATAATGCCAGCATCAGGCCTGTAAATTTGGCCTTAAGCTGGTCCGAATCCACACCTTCGAAAAACTTTGACAGCCCCGTATCGTTTGGCAGGCGCGATGCAACAAGATGCGCGGCAACCACAATGGTATCTTCTCCGCCAACACGTTCAAAAAGTGAAGACCCTTTTTGCGGGGCCTCCGCAGGCTCGGGCTCTGCATCCGTATCGCCAGGTCCCGGAGCCGACGCAAAAACGGCTTCCAACTCTTCAAGCGATACCTCGCCTGCCTTTAGGGAGCGTCCCAGACCCGGATCAATAATTTCACCTTCAACAACATCAGGCTCGGGTGCAGCTTGCGGTGCATCACCACCTTCAGCGATTGCATCCAAACGACCAATTAAATCGCTGTCATCACCTTCTGGTTCTTCCTCGGTCGCTTCCAGACCTGCCAATATCTCCTTGATGCAATCCAGGCTTTCCAAAATAACGGTTACAGCATTTTCAGAGACGTCCAATTCGCCGTCACGAAATTTTCCGAGAACATTTTCAGAGGCGTGCGCTACCGATTCTAGCCGTGGTAATCCAAGAAACCCGCAGGTTCCTTTGATCGTATGCACAAGCCTAAAAATATTATCGAGCACCTCTTTATTGTTGGGGTCTTGCTCAAGTTTCACGAGCTCAACATCAACAACATCAATGCTTTCACCGGTTTCAGTAAGGAATTCGTTTAATAGATCGTCCATTTCAGTCGTCCCTGCGAGGAAGCTTGTATTTCATTGCTTACGCACATTTTATTGCGCAAGGCCATAGTTAGAACATTGGCCAAAAAGAGTTAAGATCGTGTAAAACATGAATAACTCTTGATGAATTAATTCGTTGAATTGATTGTTGCTTTTACCAATAGACTAGCTTCGCCGTCATGCTCCACTATTATTTCGCTCTTCAGCTCACGGGCGACACAGGCCGCCAGATGTGCCGGCGCGTTCCTTGGTTCAAGCTGATCTTCTGCGACTTTCCCCAAAAGTCCGTCTTTCACCACATCCTGTATAATTATTCGCTGACCCTGTGCCTCAACGGACAGCGCAACGTCATCCCCTTCCCGGTGCAGCTTGATAATCAAAGTACCACCACGGATCAGACTTTCTGAAATAACCAAGCTTATATTAAGCAACAGCTTAATCAGGTTTTTGGAGCCACTTTCCACAGAAACCTGCCAGTCAAGCGCAATACGGCTGCCATCAAGCAAAACCCGGATTGCTTTTTCGGCTTCTCGCAAATCAAGCTGTGCTGAAAATCCACCCGCAGCCCCAAATGCAAGGCGGAAGAACTGAAGTTTATTAGCTGTCTGCTGGGTAGACTTTGTTATGAGGTCAAATACCGCCTCACGCATCGATGCGTCTTTTTCTTCTTCCAGAATTTCAAGGCCATTATTGATTGCACCGACAGGGCTCACCAGGTCGTGACAAAGCCTCGAACACAAAAGCGCTGCAAAGTCCAAGTTTGACATGTCAGTTTCTCCTGATATTGCCTTGCCACAGGTATATTTCCCTGTGACAGTTCTGCGGAAATGTGCTTTATAAGCACGCTTTCCAGCTTCCAATTTTGACGACTGTATCCAAGGTTAGCAGCTGGGCCAAGTCACTAAACGCATTAGACTAAATTTAATTAGGCACCTCATGTCCATAAAACTAGAAAATCTTGTTTCGCCAATCCTCCAATCCATGCTCGAAGCGGGCACTGTTGTTATGGATGTCTACCACACTGACTTTGAAGTCTACGGCAAAGCGGACCAGTCACCCGTTACCGAGGCAGACCGGCTCGGAGAAGACATTATCACTGCGGCGCTTACCACATTGGCCCCTGAAATTCCGGTCGTCGGTGAGGAAGCAAAGTCTGAAGGTAAATGTCCGGATATTTCCGGCGGGACCTTCTGGCTTGTTGACCCCTTGGACGGCACCAAAGAGTTTATTAAAAAAGGTTCTGATTTCACCGTCAACATCGGTCTCATAGAAAACGGTGTGCCAACAATGGGCTTTGTACTCGCGCCTGCAATGAACACGCTGTATTGGGGTATCAAAGGTCTAGGCGCATGGACAGCTGATGTGACTGGCGGCGAAATAACAAACAAAAAAACCATCAAATGTCGCCCATCAAAAAGCGACGAACTGACCATTGTAGCAAGCAAATCGCACCGGTCCCCGGAACTTGAAGCTTATCTGGAACATTTTCCTGACGCCCGGAATGTGTCCATCGGGTCAAGCCTGAAGCTATGCCTGCTTGCCACTGGTGAAGCAGACCTTTATCCACGGCTTGGCCCAACCTGCGAATGGGATACTGCCGCCGCACATGCTGTCTTGCTGGCGGCCGGCGGGCATGTGGAAATCGAAGGCGGCGCACCACTTACATACGCAAAAGACCTGAAAACATTTCTCAACCCCTGGTTCCTCTGCCGCGCAGACGTAACATTTGCAGTTCCCGGTATCGGCGCAAACTAACAGCACCAGCATCGGTGTTGTATGCCTTGACGCAGCTTTATTCTTGGTTAAGCTCTTCTGTAAGCATAAAACTATGCATATAGGGGAGGACTGTCATGACCATGCTTTTACTTGGGCTAGCCTTATTTATTGTACTGCATATGATCACTTTCTGGGCGCGCAATGTGCGGGCGGGTGCCGTCTCGCTTATTGGGGAAATGCCCTATAAAGGCCTGTTTGCGCTCGCCACGATCGGCAGTTTTACATTGATGGTACTGGGCTGGAAAGCCGCTGAAGTCCTGCCTGTTTATGATGCACCAAGTTGGGGCATGCACGTCACGCCAATCTTTGTTCTGGCAGGCTTTATTCTATTTGTTGCCAGCAATGCCCCCACAAACATTCGCCGCATGCTTCGTCACCCACAATTGGTGGGTGTCACTTTATGGGGCATTGGTCATTTGCTCTCGAACGGTGAGAATCGCTCCCTACTGCTTTTCGGCGGATTTGTTATCTTCTCACTTATTGCGATGATGGCGTCCAATAAACGCGACGGCGAATGGGTGAAGCGCGAAAAGGTGGGGCTTGCCAACGACATTATTACCGTTGTTGTGGCAGTCGCCTTATATGCTGGCTTTATGTATTTCCACGGTGCCATCATTGGTGTGCCTGTGATGCCCTGATACCAGGGGTTTCCTGATCCTTACAAAAGTTGAAATTGGGTCCCGAATTCCGGGGCCCTTTTTTTACCTTGACATGAAACCAATTGGTTTTATAAATAAGAAACCAATTGGTTTCATTTTGAACAGCCGTAAAGAAGCGTAGAAGGATAATTTTATGGATAATTCTCAAGCAACTTTCCGGGCCATTGCAGACCCTACCCGGCGTGCAATAATTGGTATGCTGGCAAACGGAGAAATGACCATAGGCGATGTTGCGAACCGGTTCGAAATGACACGCCCGGCGATTGCCAAACACCTGGGCATACTGAAGTCCGGGGGATTAACCTCTGTCCGGGCCAGCGGACGTGAAAGGTTTCACAAGCTACAGCCAGAAGCATTGAAACCCGTTGAAGAATGGATCGAACACTTCAGCCACTTCTGGGATGACAAGCTAGGCAAGTTGAAAACAGCAATTGAAAAAAACGAGAAATAAAATGCAAAGTGGAACACTGGTCAAAACAATATTTCTAAAAGCCACCCCAGAGAAAGTTTGGGCGTATCTCACAGAAAGCGACAAGCTGGCTGAGTGGTTCCATGCCACCCGCACCAATATGCAGGTTGGCGAAGATTACGCCCTGATTGGCGATGACGACAAAAACCTGTGTTGGGGCAAAGTGGTGGAGGCTAACCCACACACCAAGCTCGTTTACACGTTCACACATGACCATATCGGTGGCCATATAACCACAGTGACATGGGAACTGGAACCGTCGCACGGCGGCACTCAACTGGTGATGACCCACATAGGCCTGGACAGCTCTACAACACCCTTTGAAATGCTGTCAGGGCACGATAAGGGATGGGATGATCATTTTGCCAAGCTGCGTGAAAAAACAGCTTAATAAACAGAATTAATCAGCGAAGAACAGATAATACGGGGCTTTAGCGGCCCATGTTGTTACTGGCCTCTCGTTATCACTGGCTCGTGTTGTTACTGGCCCCGTGTTGTTACAGGTAAGGGTGGCGACCATGCCGGGTCAGATGCATCAAACGGTGTTGGCACCTGCCTTTCGTTATAACCGGTAAGGTCAACTGACCACAGGCTGGGCTTGCCACCGCCACCGTTTCTGTATGGGGTTGTGCGGAAATACATCAACACACGCCCGTTGGGGGACCATGTTGGGCCCTCGTCTTGATAGGCATCAGTTAGCAAACGCTCCCCCTTGCCATCCGGGCGCATCACACCGATGCGAAACTTTTGTTCGCCGATTTTCGTGAAGGCTATCAAATCCCCACGCGGTGACCATACAGGCGTTGCATAACGCCCGACCCCAAACGAAATACGGTGCACATTCGAACCATCAGCATCCATCACATACAATTGCTGGCTGCCGCCCCGGTCTGAGTTAAAAACAATCTTGCTGCCATCTGGTGAATAGGAAGGCGATGTATCAATGCCAGGATCATCCGTAAGCTGAGTTACCTCGCGTGTACGCAGGTCCATCACATACACTTCAGAATTACCGTTTGTAGCCAGAGACATCACCACTTTGTTGCCATCCGGTGAAAAACGCGGAGCAAAGGTCATGTTGGGAAAATCTCCCAAAACCTCAAAACGGTTGCTGAGGATATTATAAAGATATACTCGCGGCTGGTCATTGAAATAGCTCAGGTAAGTGATTTCCTGCCTGTTCGGGCTAAAGCGCGGCGTCAGCACTAGATAGCTGCCGTCCGTTAATAGTTGCTGGTTGGCACCATCCTGATCCATGATCGCAAGGCGTTTTTTGCGGTCCTGCGGCTCACCCTGTTCGGCGATATAAACGATCCTTGTATCAAAATAACCGTCTTCGCCTGTGAGACGGCTATAGATACGGTCCGATATCACATGGGCAATGCGCCGCCAGTTGGAAACCGGCGTATTATAACCCACACCCTCCATTTGCACTTCGGCAACTACATCCCATAACCTGAATTCAACGCGCAGGTTGCCGTCAGGTTTAATTTCCAAACGCCCCGTCACCAGTCCCTGCACCGCAAGCGGGCGCCAGGATGCAAAATTCGGCCGCGTTGGTGCCGCCGTAATTTTCTCGATAAAGGCATTTTCGTCCACAGACCGGAAAAGACCCGTGGATACCAGATTAGAGACAATCACCTGCGAAATACTGGCACCAATATCAGATAGCGAACCAGTAGAAGTTTCAATATCAACAACAGGCGCAAACTCTGGCACCGCAATAGGTACGGGCTCAATCGTCCCACGGGTCACATCAACACGAAGCTGCGCTTGTACTACCGATGTTGCCGATACAAATAAAACAATCACAGCAGCAAACTTGCGAAGGAACTGAATTCCCATAACCCTTTTATCCTCCGGCGAACTCAGCGCCACTAAAGTTAAAATCAATTGAGCTTTCGCCTATTTCGAACAATATTTTCGCAACATCAGAATAAGGTGCACAGCCCAAAACCGCACGGCGCGCACTCTCCGCATATACCCGGTAGAATCCATCGCTTAAATCACCAGCATTTACAAATTCCGGTTGCCGAAGGAGCGTACCATCCGGGCGCAATGAAATGCGCACCAGCACTTGCATGTTTTCCACGCCCTTGGCACCGCGTGGAAACACCCAGCAACCTGCTAGCTTTTGACTTAACGCATCACGAATACTCGCTGTCGCCAACCGCCCCTGAAGACCCGCAAAAACACTTGGCTGTTTCGGCTTGTCATTTTTCTTTTTTTCCAGCTTTTTCTTTTCGTCTTTTTTGACGTTTTCTTTTTCTTCTTTGATTGACCGGTCAATAAGGGCTGCAATACGTGTGCTTTTAAGACGTGATGGCGGCTTGGGCTTGGAGCGCGGGCGCACCTGCTGTGCCAACTTGCGCGCTTCCGAAAGGACAGGTTTGGGTTTTAGTTTGGGCTTTGGGGTTATTTTTTTTGCCGGGATGTTTTCAGGTAATGGCACTGCATTGTCCGCTGCATCAGGTTCCTGTTCGGCGGCCGCATATTTGGGTTGTGGCTTTTCTTCTGCGGCCTCTTCTTCGATCTCAACCTTCGGCGCGGCCTGTTGGGTTTTGTTTGATATCATCACAAAATCAATTGCAATGGGCGGCGGCGGTGTTGGCATTGGACGCTCTAGATACGGCAAACCAACAAGTGCCACTGTCACCACACCAACATGCAACAATACCGACAGGCTCCAGCCTATAATATTTTTAGCTATGTTCCTGGTAATCACCAGTTAACTCCGAAAACCTAAAATCTATTTTTGGGCCTGTCTACTCTCAGCTCTGTCTAGTTTTGGTCAGCAATAAGAGCAACACGAGTAAACCCCCCTGCGTTAATGGCCCCGATCACCTGCATTATCTGCCCGTATTCAAGCTTGGTATCACCGCGCACATATATGCGCGTCTCTTTATTATTACCCGCAATGGCAGTGAGGCGCGGCACCAATTCACCCAAGCCAATTTCAGTCTCAACAATAAATATGGCACCTTCGTGATTGATCGTGATTTCCAGCGGCTTCGCATCCTGCGGCAAGGGGTTCGCTTGCGCTTTTGGCAAATCAACCTGCACACCAGCAGTTAAAAGTGGCGCGGCCACCATAAACACCACCAGCAAAACCAGCATCACATCCACAAAAGGCGTAACATTAATTTCAGCCATAGGGCGATAGCGCCCCTTTCTACCCCCGCCGGCGCGGCCACCAACGGACCGGCTACCACCTGTTATTGAAGCGCCCATCAGTGCGGCCTTTCTTCAAGCTGACGCGACAAGATCGCCGCGAACTCGTCGGCGAAGCCCTCCACCCGGCTGGCATAGCGGCCTATGTCAGACGAAAGCTTGTTGTAGGCAATCACCGCAGGGATCGCAGCAACCAGCCCCAGCGCCGTCGCCAGTAAAGCCTCGGCAATACCTGGTGCCACGGTTGCGAGCGACGTATCAGACGCCAGCGCAATCGCCGCAAAACTGTTCATAATGCCCCAAACCGTGCCAAACAGCCCAACAAAGGGGGCAGCAGACCCAATTGTGGCCAAATACCCAACCTGCCCCTCCAGCCGATCCATTTCACGGCCCGTGGTGACGTGCATAACCTTGTAAATTCGGTCCTGCACCGCCAATTTATCTACGCCGGAGGTCCGGGTACTGAGGCTTCTCTGCCATTCTCTCATCGCCGCGACAAATACAGCAGCCAACGGATGATCAGGAGCCGTACGCATGCGGGCATAAAGCTCATCCAGACTATTGCCAGACCAAAAAACCTCTTCAAACCCATCGGCTTTGCTACGCGCTACTTTCACCCGGTTCCAGGTATTGAAAATGATCGACCATCCCCAAACGCTGGCAGTTAACAACATGATCATCACTGTTTGCACAATAAAATCAGCCTGCATGAACATGCCAATAATCGAAAAGTCTGGTGCGTTACCACCCAGTTGAACCGCTTCTACGGCCTGGTTTTGCATTAAATTCTCCTCACACCGCAGGGTGCTTCCTTAAAAATCACTCACTGGTCTTATCACTGGTCTTAGCCCAAATGGCCTGCTGCTTTCGCTTCTGCCTGCCAATCCTTCCAGCAAGCCTGCGCTTTGGGGTGCCAGCGCTTGGGCCTGCCGTCATTGCCAACAACCGCCACCAACACATCAGCTTCTGCAATCATTTCATCATCACGGGTGATCCATTGTTTTACCTCAATGGCAGCTGCACGTACTTTTGTGACCATACTATGACCAATCAAGAGATCATCTATTTTGGATTGACTGCGATAACTAATGTTTAGCTTGGAAACCACATAAGTAAGCGGGCCGCCCTCTTCTTCCGGGATAGAAAACAGGAAATCCACGTCTGCTGCTGTATCGCGAATGCTTTCAGAACGTACCCGTTCAAAAAAACTAACATAACGCCCGTGGTAAGCCATGCCGCCTACATCGGTATCTTCATAATAAATCCTGATTGGAAAGTGAAAAACCCCGCCCTTCCACTCACCTGTCGGCACCAGCATCGTCATTTTCCGCCCCCTAACAGGTCCATTTGTCCACCGACCTTATCAGGCGGTGGTGTCAGACCAATATGCTTCCAGCCTTCAACGGAGAGCATACGCCCACGCGGCGTGCGCTGCACCAGCCCTACCTGCATCAGATAGGGCTCAATGATATCCTCAATGGCATCGCGGGGCTCTGAAAGCGCTGCCGCCAACGTTTCCACCCCTACAGGACCACCGGAATATGTATCCCCGATACAAGACAAATAACGCCTGTCCATTACGTCCAGGCCTTTGTTATCTACTTGCAGCCGGTTCAGCGCGCCGTCAGCCGCCACCGCATCAACTTTGTCCCGTTCTGCCACCAGAGCAAAATCCCGTACCCGGCGTAGTAAACGCCCGGCAATACGCGGTGTACCTCGTGACCGTGCGGCCACTTCACGTGCACCGTCTTCTGTCATGGAAAGCTCCAGCAGCCGAGCTGCACGGCGCACAACTTCTGTTAATTCCTCAGTGCTGTAAAACTCCAACCTTGTCGGGATGCCAAAACGGTCCCTTAAAGGCTTGGTGATCAAGCCAGACCGTGTCGTGGCCCCCACCAGGGTAAACTGCGGTAAATCAATGCGTACCGAGCGCGCAGCAGGACCTTCGCCAATAATCAGATCAAGCTGAAAGTCTTCCATCGCCGGGTAAAGAATTTCTTCCACCGCCGGGTTCAGCCGGTGGATTTCATCAATAAACAAAACATCGCGGTCTTGCAGATTGGTCAAAAGTGCGGCCAAGTCACCCGCTTTGGAAATCACCGGACCCGAAGTTGCCCGAAAGTTCACGCCTAATTCACGTGCTACAATTTGTGCCAGTGTGGTTTTGCCCAAGCCTGGAGGCCCATAAAAGAGCACATGATCCATGGCTTCGCTACGTGTGCGGGCCGCCTCGATAAAAACTTCCAGATTTTGCCGTGCATGTTGCTGACCAATAAACTCGCCAAGCGTTTGCGGGCGCAGGCCCACATCAAGCGTATCACTACTGACCTCAGCGCTGTCGATTATTCTATCGGCTTCTTCGTTCATGCTCATTCACTCATGTCCAATCGCTCAGGCCCATTCACTCAAGCTAGACTGCTCAACTGTTTAAGTGCCGCTGGCACCAGCACATCTACGTCTGCATCCTCACCTAAATTAGCTACTGCTTTAGCCACTGCGCCGTGTGCATCCGCTGGCCTATAGCCAAGGTTAACAAGCGCTGAGATTGCGTCCTCAACCGCACCTGAAGCCCCAGCAACTGGCGCGGTTCCTGCTGTCATTTCCGCGCCCTGGGGCTTAAAGACCAGACCAGTAACCTTGTCTTTCAGCTCTGTCACAATGCGCGTGGCCACCTTGGGGCCAACACCTTTTGTGCGGCTGACCGCAACTTTATCCTGTGCAGCAATAGCATTTTGAAGCTCGTTCGGCTGAAGCGTAGAAAGAATTGCCAAACCAACCTTGGCCCCCACGCCCTGCACGCTTGTCAGCAGCCTGAACATATCGCGTTCAACCACATCAATAAAACCAAATAGCGTGATGGCATCTTCGCGTACGACGGTCTCTACATGCAGCATCGCAGCTTCGCCCGGCGCAGGCAGTGCTGCAAGCGTACGGCCAGAAGCATGCACCAAATAACCAACACCGTTCACATCGATGATTACCCAGTCCTCACCAATACTATCTACCAGCCCTTTTAGCTTCGCAATCACCTGATATTACCCCCGATTTTAGCTGCCGTTGCGCTATGATGCGCATGACAAATGGCAACTGCAAGTGCGTCTGCCGCATCGGGACCATTTATCTTCACACCCGGCAGCAATACGCGCACCATGGCCTCAACCTGATCCTTGCCCGCATGGCCCACACCCACCACTGACTTTTTCACATGGTTTGGGGTATATTCGGCCACAGGGATGCCCGCCCGGGACGGCACCAACAATGCGATGCCCCGTGCCTGCCCCAGCTTCAGCGTACTGGTGGGGTTTTTGTTCACAAAGGTTTCTTCCACCGCGCAGGATTGCGGCTGCCATTCAGACAATACCGCCAGAAGACCATCATGAAGTTCCACAAGCCGTTCAGCCAAGGGTTTTTTACTATCAGATTTCACCACACCGTTGGCAATATGCGTCAGCCGGGTGCCTCGGCTTTCCACAATGCCCCAGCCGGTGTTTTGTAAGCCTGGATCAAGCCCTATAAGACGCAAAAATCCCTCCCCGAACTTGACCCCAAATCAAAATCACTCAGCCGCAGCCAACGCTTCAAGTACATCTGCCGGAATATCATAATTTCCTGAAACCAATTGCACGTCGTCATCGTCTTCAAGTGTATCAATCAGGCGCATCATTTTTTCTGCGCCCGCCAAATCAAGGGTCATTGGTTCTTTGGGTTTGAAAATTAATTTTGCGCTCGAAGGTTCACTACCCAGCGCTTCTGTAAGCGCCGAGACAACGGCATGCAGGTCAGCGCCTTCTGTATAAATCACATGGCCGTCTTCGTCTGATTCCACATCGTCTGCACCAGCCTCAAGCCCTGCTTCAAACATGGCGTCTGCTTCAGCGACATCCGCTGGATATTCAATTTCCCCCACCCGGTCGAACATAAAACCAACCGAGCCTGTCTCGCCCAAATTGCCGCCTGCTTTACCAAATATTGTGCGCACATTGGAGCCCGTGCGGTTGCGGTTATCTGTCAGGGTTTCAACAATAACACCAATGCCGCCAGGGCCGTAGCCCTCATACCGCATTTCCTCGTAATTCTCAGCATCCCCGCCTTCAGCCTTGGCGATTGCGCGCAGGATATTATCCTTTGGCATCGACTGGGCGCGCGCTGTTGCAACGGCCAGCCTGAGGCGCGGGTTGCTATCCATATCAGCACCACCCATTTTGGCAGCTACCGTGATTTCCCGGCTGAATTTTGAGAACATTTTAGAGCGTTTTTTATCCTGCGCGCCCTTACGGTACATAATGTTTTTAAACTTGGAATGGCCAGCCATGGTTACCTTCTGTCTCTGAATTAACGCTACATAATTTCGTGGAGTTGATCTCCACTCCGGTTTGGCCTCTTTCTTAGCGAGATTAGGCCCGCTTGAACAGGGCAAATATTGGCCTTAAGCCCCAAATTTATTGGGCTTGAGCCAAAGCAAAAGCCCCGCTAGGGTCAGGAAACGACAATGAGACAAAGGAACCAGCACATGGCGACACATACAGGCAGCTGTTATTGCGGCAACATAACCATACGGGTTGAGACAGATGTCCCTACCAGCAAGATGACGCCGCGCGCCTGTGACTGCGATTTTTGCACTGCCCACGGGGCCGAGTGGGTCGCCATCCCAGACGCTGCACTTGAGATCGAAATTCAGAATGAAGCAGCCATTAACCTTTATTCCCAAGGGTCAGAAAACGCACGCTTCTGGATATGCCAGCGCTGCGGTGTGATGCCTGCTGTAACCTGCGATATCAACGATCACCGCAAGGGAGCCGTGAACAAACGCACCATGCAGGATGCGGGTGCTTTCCTGCCAACTGAGCCCGTGAGCCCCAAAACCCTGTCAGTGGACGAAAAAAAGGCCCGCTGGGACAGGTTCTGGATGCAAAAAGTAACAGTGAAAGACTGCTGGGATGTGGGACTTTGAACATCTGAAAAAACGAAATCATTCTTACCAGCCGGCACAGCGTTCCCAGCGTTCCTCGATCCTGCCCGTGCTGCCCAATACAAAATAACCCGCATGTGCGGCGGCTGTCATACAGGCATGGTTAGGTAAAATGCGCAGCATGCTGCCGATGGGATACCGTGTAAAATCAAGCTTTCCCGACGTTGACGTCACAATACCATGCTCCTGATTAACACCCTCGACAATCAGGCCGTCGATAAGCTTGCCCTCTACATCGCAAACAAGACCATAAAGCCGGTCATTTTCTTGTGCCGCCGTGCCCCGGTCCTTCGAAAGCGCAATAGCGCCCGCATCAATCAACAGACGGTTCTGGTCTGGTCTGTGGCTGATAACGGTTGTGAGTACACTCAGTGCTATGTCATCGACTGTACAAACACCCAGCCCATGCTGAAACAAATCATATAAAACAAAAACACCAGCCCGCATCTCGTCAATCCCGTCCAGATTCTCGACAAAGCGAGCAGTAGGGGTGGAACCCACACTCGCCACCGGCACCGGGATGCCTGTTTTCTCAATCGCTGTACGGCACTTTAAAAGGCTATCGCGCTCAAGCCGGGCATGCTGCCTGATCTCATGAGTTGATGTGCAAGCATAGGATTCCCCGGCGTGGGTCATAACACCCATAAATACGACACCCGTCGTTTCCTTCAAATAGGCTGCAATGCTGCACACCTGCGGATCATCCGGGCGCAAACCGGCGCGGTGCATATCGCAATCAATTTCAATAAAGGTTTTAAGTTCAATATTATGCTCTGCGCCGTAGGCGCCCACGGCAGCCGCCACCTCTGCACTGTCAAGGATAATTTTAATATCTGCGCCTGCATCCATCAGCTTTTTTACACGCGGTAATTTTGCAGGAACGATGCTCACAGCATACAGAATATCCTTAAAGCCACCTGCGAAAAAATGTTCTGCCTCTTTTAATGTTGAAACAGTGATAGGTCCGGTGTCACCATCAAAAATGAGCCGGGTACAGTCAAGGCTTTTGGTGGTTTTTACATGCGGCCTTAGCAATGCACCCAGTGCTTCAATGCGAGACTTCATGTCGTTGATATTATTTTCCACACGTGTTTTGTCGAGTATCAGGCAAGGCGTGTCCAACGCTGAAATACTGTCAGGGTGCATGAAGGATACTCCGTTTACATACAGGTTTTGGGTAAGGTCAGGCTTGAAACTTGCTGATTTCCTAACATGCCGCCAATTGTTATCCAACGATTGCCCCATTTGAGCAACCCGCGATGGTCCATTGAGGCCGTGGGCTTATCCGGGTAGGCCGTCCAGCTATCTTTGTTGAAATCCCAGGAAAAAACATGAGCACTGGGTTTTGAGGGCACACCGTCATAACCAATACCACTGTAATTATAGGCATTGTCCGTGCCGCCCACAAACAGGATACGATTTTCATCCTCATCACCAGCAGCAGCCATGCGGTAATGGCCACGCCCCGGCAACTGCGGCAAGCGGCGATAGGTAATGTTGCTTGGGTCATCGGGGTCAATGGTGCCCATCCACCCTTCATTCACTGTTACGAACTGCCGCCTGCCTTCTGCGTCTTTACCCACAACAGCCACGCCGTCGGCGATCACAAACCGGTTGCCAACAATACCGCCCGCATGTCCAAACACGGGTGAACCCGGATATTCGCTGGCCTGGAACCAATGATCGCCCTTGGTGTCATACGCCTGCACGGTGCGGATATTGCCCACATTGTGCCAACCAGACACCAGATAGACATACCGGTTTTGGTAGACAAAACTGACGGCATCATCAGTGGGGACTGGCATATCAGCAATGCGGGTATAGGTTTTGTCAGCGGGGTCAAAGGCAAAATTTTCAGGCGCAGAAACCTCGCTGCCATCCTCCGCCACCGTATAACCACCAAAATAATAGACCTTGCCACCAACAGCCTCAGCCGTTGCAGCCAAACGCCCTTCGGCCACTGGCAAATCAGGCAATCGCATCCACGCCGCATCGCCTTCGGTAAACATAAAAGCTTGTTTTGATGTATCAGCCCAAGTTTTGCCTACCCTCAGGCCCGCAAAGGAAAACAGCACCCGCTTACCGCTCAAATCCAAAGCCGCTACCGCATTATTGGCGTGCGCCACAGGCAGCGGCGGGATGCAGGTTTCGGCTTGCGCTGCACCAGCGAAGGCCAACAAAGCCGCGAATATCAATAGCTGTGGTTTCATCCTCAATCCTTCAGCTCCACCATCAAAATCACCATATCACGGCATTGGATGCCGTTTTCGAAAATGGGTTCATCATAGTTTAACGTGAAGAAATTCCTTGCTATACGCTGCATGCGAAAACCCGCTTTCTGGTAGAAGGCCAACTGGCTGATGCTGCTGTTGCCAGTGCCAACTTCCAGCTTTTCAGCGCCTAGTTCCCTCGCACTGGTTATCGCCGCCGTAATCAGCGCTTTACCCACACCTTTGCCTTGCCATTCTTCAGATACGGCGATATTTTTCAACTCCCAGAGAGTGCCTTCAATTGGCACCAAAACAAACACCCCGACAACCACATCCTGCCATACGGCAGCATAAAGCTTGCCGTCCACCAAATAGGCCTCCACCGCAGCACGCGATGGGTCCGCGAGCAATAGTAAATCCCAAAAAGGCTCTGCGCTGGCCGAGGCCGTGATGTGAAGATCAATGATCGGGTTTTTCCTTAAATTTATTTGCAGACTTGGCTAGTTGGAGGCTATTCGCTAACGTCGCCTAACTCAATCCATTTTCAAAAGGGAAAGACGATGCATACTATTTTGGTCGCCTTTATGTTTAGCTTTTCGGTTACAGCAAGTGCCGCCGAGACCGACAGTAAACCCAACGCCGAAACACTGATCAATTCGGCAATCGCAGACATTGACAGTCACCATGCGTTGATGACCCGCGTGAGCATACCTGCCGGTTTTAAATTACCAAGGCATTATCACCCCAGCGAAGAGTTTCTCTATGTGATTGAAGGCAGTTCGGTACTGCAGATCGACGGTCAGCCAGATATTACACTATCCGCAGGCATGGCTGCGAAAATTCCGGCGGAAGCTGTACATACTGCGGTCACCACAGACAAAGCCGCAGAAGTGATTATTTTCCGCGTGCAACCCAACGGCCAACCCGTGCGTATTCCGGTGAAGGAAACCGGGCATGATTAAATTCAAGGGCGAAACCATATTGGTAACAGGGGCATCACGCGGTATCGGCGCGGCCACGGCCCATATCCTGCTCAAGGCTGGGGCCAACGTTGTTGGCAGTTATGCTCATGCCCCTGGCGCACTTGAAACCCTGCAAGCTGAATTTGGCGAAAATCGCCTTCATATGGTTCAAGCCAACCTCCTTGAAAAAGGGGCTGGGTTTCGTCTGTTGGAAGCTACGCTTGCCTTTTGTGGAACCATTAGTGGTATCGTCAATAACGCGGGCATTATGCCCTCTACGCCGCTTGATACAAACGAAGACCAATGGCACAGCGACTGGGCGGATGTTATGGCCGTGAATGTGCAGGCGGTTGCCGATATATGCAAAGCCGCAATCACCCATTTTGAAGAACACGAGACCAAGGGCCGTATCGTTACGGTCGCAAGCCGTGCAGCCTTTCGTGGTGACAGCCCCGATATGATGCATTATGCCGCCAGCAAAGGTGCACTTGTAGCCATGATGCGCACCATCGCTCGGGGCTTTGCTGGCAAAGGCATATACGCCTACCTGATCGCGCCAGGCTGGGTCAAAACCGACATGGCTGCTGTCGCCTATGAGCCCGGCAACGAGCATATGCTGAAGGAAATCCCAATGGGTGAAGCCGCCCCGCCGGAGGAAATTGGCAATATGATTGCCTTTTTGCTATCCGGCCTTATTGACCACGCAACCGGGGCCACGTTCGACATCAACGGGGCCAGCTACCTGCGTTAAGGGCTATTATCTGTCGTTCAAAATATTCTTCAGATGTTAAACCTCTGCCCATTGACGGCAAACCAGTCAGGCAGATTGCTGTTGTTCCAGATTGTTCTTGAAAGACGACCAGAAAGCCTTGTCTCTTTCATGCTGTTCGGGTGATATCAGGCTCTTGTGGCTCTCGTTCCAGGCCAGCCGGTTCTTGACAAAATCCATGAAATCCATGTCCTTGAAAGGGTCAGTATGTTGGGGGCTGTCGGGTTTATGTATTCCAATCGCCCCACCCTCTTCACTGAACTGCATGTTAGCCCCTGCAAAAATTGGTAACATATAGCCCTCTGCCAGCCATTTTTCGCTTTCAGGCAGGTCCTTTGTACTTTCCTCCCAGGCAGCACGCACATGCTCAGGTGTACTGTCGGTGGGGAAACGGAAAGTCTCACCTTTGCCTATTGAATATAAGCCATCCTTGTTCCAGTCACGCTGGGCACCCGGTGGCAACAACAGGTTCAACGCTCCTTCTTCGGACAACCCATCAATATCAGATGGCGTGATTGGGTCCGCCAGTCCCTGGGTTTCCTGAAGAATCGCGCGTTCCTCTGAAGACAGCGCTTTCAGAAAGTTTTTTGGATCCAGATAACCACCTTCATCATTCGCTTTTTGGGAAATAGTGGCAAAATTTACCTTTAATACTTCAGTGTCCACGCCTAGCCTCTCTGCAGCAGCAGAAACCTTGGCAGCATGACGTTCTGGCCAGAATTCAGTAGCAAGCAAAGATTTTCCACCTGAAACCGGACTAGCTGTCAAAACAGAAAAGCCACTGCCATTCTCAGAAGCTTTCTGTAAAAAGCTGGAAAAACCAACGACCGGCTTTTCACTGCTGCCGGATTTCACGTCAGCAAGAGTGCTAGAAAATGAAACTTCACTGATAGGCATAATTACCCCCTTTATTCGATCAAAGGTTCTTGGAAGCACCATTTATGCCAAAAGCCATGACAATATAGACCGGAGGCCTGCCTCTAATTACTAAGCCCCTCTTTCAGCTCTTCAAGCTCAAGCCAGCGGGTTTCTTTTGCATCCAACTCATCGCGTGTTGCATCAATTTTATTCGACAGTGCAGCAAATTTTGATGGATCCTGAGCATACAATTCAGGATCAGATAATTCTGCTTCCATTTGCGCAAGCAGCATGGTCAGGTTTTCCACTTCACCGGGCAGGCTATCAAGCGCACGCTGGTCGTTGTATGTTAGTTTGATGGGTTTCTTTGTATTGACGCTGGTGGCCGCCAGCCGCACTGTCTTGGTTTTGCCTCCCAGCACATCCTGCCGTGCCGCTTTATCAGAGAGTTTCCTCTGTGTGATATAGTCACTGTAGCCACCAGCATACTCGGTGATACTGCCATCACCTTCCAGCACGATTGAGCTTGTAACCACACGGTCCAGAAAATCTCGATCATGCGAAACCAGCAAAATTGTACCTTTATAATCCGCCAGCACTTCTTGCAGCAGATCAAGCGTATCCATATCCAGATCATTTGTCGGTTCATCAAGCACAAGCAGGTTTGATGGCTTGGCAAAATTAGCAGCGATCAAAAGCCGGTTACGCTCACCGCCTGAAAGGCTTGAAACAGGCATACGGGCAACGCTCGGATCAAATAGAAAGTCTTTCAAATAGCTCATGATATGGCGAGTTTCATCACCAATATGCATCCATTCGCCCTCACCGCCCGTGAGCACATCCATGATGGTCATATCTTCCTTCAGGTCAGCGCGCTTCTGGTCAATCGTCAGGGGTTTCAGATTGGTGCCTAGCTGTATTGTGCCCGTGTCTGGCTCTAATTCACCCATCAATACTTTCAATAGCGTTGATTTGCCCGCACCGTTCGGCCCGATGATACCAATGCGGTCGCCGCGCACAATGCGTGTTGAAAACCCTTCAAACAGCTGGCGGCCTTCGAAGCCTTTTGCAATACCCTTCGCTTCGATCACGCGCGCGCCTGATTTCTCACCGCCTGCCATTGAGATCGAAATATTCCCGGTGGCTTTGATCGCGGCGCGGCGTTCCTGCCTCAGGCTTTGAAGCCGGCGCATGCGGCCCTGGTTTCTTGTCCTGCGGGCGCTGATGCCTTCCACCGACCAGCGGGTTTCTTCCTTGATACGCTTGTCCAGTTTCCTGAGGCTGTCTTGCTCTTCTTCAAAAACCTTATTCTGCCAGGCTTCAAATTTTTCGAAGCGATCATCCATGCGCCGTACCTGCCCCCGGTCAAGCCATAGGCATGCGGTTGCCAGATTGTTCAAAAAGGTACGATCATGGCTGATCAACACCATCGCACCGCGCCATGCCTTCAAATAGCCTTCCAGCCACTGAATGGTATTGATGTCCATATGGTTGGTAGGCTCATCCAGAAGCAGCAGTTCTGGCTCACCAATCAATGTGCGCGCCAGTGCTGCACGGCGCAGTTCACCACCAGACGCGCTTGAGGGGTCAGCGTCCGCTTTAATCAAAAGCTCATCCACCAGTACATCTGCACGGTAGGTCTGGTCCTGTTCGTCAGCGGGCAGGCCTGCAATGATATAGTCACGCAGCGTGGCATGGCCACTGGCATCAGGCTCTTGTGGCAGGTAGGCGATTTTCGCCCCAGGCTGTACCCAGCGTTCACCACCATCGGCTTCTATCAAACCCGCGACAAGTTTCAACAGCGTGGACTTTCCAGCACCGTTTCGCCCCACCAGACACAGACGGTCCATCGCCCCAATATGCATTTCCAGCTTATCAAGCACAGGGTCAGAGCCCCAATGCAGCTCAATGCTGCGCAAACTCAGGATTGGCGGTGCCATTTTATACAGATACTCCGGCAAGATATGTAGCAATACTTGTGAACAGCGAGCCTTATACCCATCTAAATGATCAAGAGACAAGCCGGGATAATAACGCTACCCTTTTAAAGCCAGCGACAAAGGGCCGTCAGCGGCCAAAACACTGTGGAGGAAAACAGGATTGAGCAATACATCTTTTACAAACGATGCCGTGGAAGAAATGTCCCTGCCAGCGGCAGCCAAGCTGACATATGAGGGGCTGGCACCCACCTATGCCCGTACCATAATCATTGAATGGACGGCAAGTTGGGCGCTAACTGCAGCAGTGATTGTTGGCATTAATATTTTCACACCGGTTGATACCTGGAGAAGTGAGTTATGGTGGGCGTATGCCTTGGCGGGCTTGCTGTTTATCTCCGGATTTGTGTGGGCACCCATGGTGGCGCGGTCTCGTGGTTTTGCCCTCCGCGCCCGTGATATCCATTATAAATCTGGCATCATCTGGCGCAAAACAGTTTCACTGCCCTATAACCGTATCCAGCATGTTGAACTGGAAAGTGGGCTGCTGGAGCGCTTATTCAAGCTTTCAACACTGAAGTTTTTCACCGCAGGTGGCGGTAGTGCTGACATGAAAGTCCCGGCCCTGACATTCACAGCAGCCAGTAAAATTCGAGACTTTGTTATGGAAAAAGCAGGCACTAGCGAGGCCGAGGTAGGTACAGACAGTGTTTCCAGCGACCCGTTGGATAAAGCTCCCGATATAACTCCGGGCAAATCTTCCAGTGAGCCTCTGGGCAAAGCACATGACATCAATTGAGTTTTTAGGCACACAGGCTGGTGCCAACAAATGGCAAAGACTGGCTCCGGCAGCGATCATTTATTTTGCTATTCGTTTTCTTGTGCAGATTGCCAAGCAGGGTGTTCAGGGGTTGGTGCCGCTTGCCGCAGTGGCGGTAACTGCTGGCGAAAACCGCTGGTTTATCATTGGCTTGATCGCGGTAGCCGCTGTAACAGCCCTGCTTGTCGGCGCATTTCTAAGCTTTCTGAAATTTCGCTTCAGACTTTCTGATGATACAGTTCTGATACAAAGCGGGGTGTTGAAAAGAAAACGCCTTACATTATCCTATAGCCGCATCCAGAACATCGTTTTTAAGCAGCCTATTTATTTCCGACCTTTCGGGCTGGTGGTTCTGGGCATCGAAAGTGCTGGATCTTCGAGCGAAGAGGTAAGCCTGGGCGGCATTCCTCGTGCGTTGGCTGAAGAAATTCGCACATCTGTTTTTACACGAAAATCAAACCTGGCACCAAATAACATTGATACACAAAATGAGGATGCTGCCGATATCCCAGCAGACGATGCCGTCACCGAAGAGGTCATCCGCCAACCCCTATCAGAATTGGTGCGTTATGGTCTCAGCAATAGCCAGATTTGGGTATTTGCGAGTTTAGGTGCGGCCTTGGCTGCACAGATTGAATGGGACGACTATGAAGTTCTCTCTGGCCTTCAGGGTCAATTAAATGCGCTCGCAGAGCAGGGGCAATTTATCGCAGCGATGATTGCCGTTTCCGGCATAATTCTAAGCATTGTCCTGTTGCTCGGCATTTCCGTAATTGGTGCGATCATTACCTACTATGACTATCACCTCACATGGTCTGGCGGGCGCTTCCATCGCACCAGAGGCCTGTTCGAACGGCACGAAACAAGTCTGCCAGAGATTAAAATTCAAAGTCTGGTTATACGCCAGTCCTGGCCTGCCCGAGTATTGAACCGCTTTCATATTCAGCTGAAGCAGGTGGGGTTTAGTGGCCCTGGAGGGGGGCAGCCTGGCATGCAAGGAGGTAACAGCAAGCTTCTGGTGCCGAGTGTAACGAATGTTTTTGTACAGAAATTTTCGCGGATGGTCTATCCAGAATTTGATTGGTCTTTGGGAAAACTCAAGAAAATCCACCGCGCCTATACACACCGCATAGTCTTGTGGATCATGATGCCCATTGCCGTGATACCTGCAATAATCATGAGCTTTGCACTAAGCCCTGCTGCACTTGCTGTTACGGCGCTCCCGCTGTTATTGGCCCCCGCCGTAATGCTACGCCGGGCACGATACGGCTATGCGACAGACGGGATATACGGCATTGTGCGCAGCGGGTTTATTGGCCACCGGTTGACACTGTTCCCTTTTTACAAGGTCCAGACCGTACAGCTTTGGCAATCCCCTGGGCAACGCAAAAAGAGGCTGGCCAGCCTCACTATCAAGCTGGCAGGTACAAGTTTGGAAATCCCTTATATGGCGCTCGAAGACGCAGAGCAATGGCGGGATACGATCCTCTTTCAAATTGAAAGCCGCAACGAGACATGGATGTAACGTCAAGGACCAGACTGTTTCCGTTTAGGTGAATGCCCTTCCCATAAAACCTAATCACGGTTTTCATCCATATAGATACGGATACGCTCAAGCGAAGGCAAAACGGCAGCGAAGATATCCAGCCCCAGATCACCTGAAATCTGTTTTAAAAGTGGCTTGAGTGCTATGATAGCCGTATCGCGGGCAGCGTGTCCCGCAGCTGTTATCAGCACCAATTTCCCCCGTCCGTCACTGGGATCAGGTTCCACTGTTACATAGCCTTTGGCCTCAAGCCGCTGGATAGTATTGGTCATGGTCGGGCGGGAAACCTGAAATGCGCTGGCAAGCTGGGCTGGGCTTTCCTGTTTTCCCAACCGCACCAGGTGGCTAAGAACACCAAAATGGGGAGCTTTCATGCCGTCTGGCAACACCCTTTCCATGCGGGTGCGGGCGAGCTGTTCAATAATGCCTATTTCGTTGAAAACACCAAAAATAACACCCCCAATGCTGGCTTTTTCAGGTTCATTTTCAAGGCTTTTGCTCATGCTTTCAACAACCGTGATACAAGCGGCCAGCGAGGGCGTGGTTCTGTTTTAGGCCCGTAACCAATGCGCGCAAACATTTGCAGCCGTGCCGGTTCATTGGTGTGCAAAATCGTGTGCAATTCTGTGTAAAGTGTGTGCATTTCCGGGTATTCCTGCAAGGCTTGGCTAAGGGGATGAACGGCAAGGCCCATTTTTGTAGCCTGCAAATTTACCCTAAGCCATGTTTGACCCGCTTTCAATTGATCTAGCCTGCTGTTCCCCGGCGTTACAACCCAAACAAACCCCATCGCTGAATGCAACATATCCTTATACATCTGCATGCCTTGGGCAAAGGCTGCGGACTGTGGGTCCGCAATATTTTCTCGGGTCATCAACCCGGTTTTGTTAAGCAACTCATATTTAGCACCGCTAAAACTAATCCCGTCAGGGTTAGCCTCCACTTCTGTCTTGCCAAAACGCATCAAATGAACGCTTTCCATCAGAGTACGCGGTGTCAGCATTTCAGTTGCATGCCCGCGCCAGCTTAAATCCCGTAATGTTTCAACCAAGGCAGGCTTAACAGTGCCGTAGGCCCCTTCAGCCGCTGTCAGTTCAGCAAGCTGTTCTGCTGAAATCGGCCGCGTGGTATCATAGGCTTCTTTGTTGGACCGACGATCTAACGCCACATTAAATAAAGGATCTTTCTTAGGCACAGACTTTACCAGCGTGATGCGTGCTATGCGGCGTTCATCAAGCCGTGGCTGAGGCTGGCCATCCGGGAACGGCTGTATTTGCACACTAAAGCCATGTGTTGTAGCAGCCATTCTGAAAAGCTCGATAAAGCAGCCAAAACCTATCGTAATTTGCCGATCAAACGGGTCCGTTTCCGGTAAACGCCGGCCTAGATCACACCGCAAGTCAAAAGCATGTTTACCAACCAGTTCAACCTGCCAGGGCTGCCTGTTATGCGGGTTGGGGGCCAATATGGCATAAGCCAGCGCATCAAGGCGTGGGTCACCGTATCCCTCCTGCGCCCTCTTCCAGGGCTCCAAGGCCTTGCGGGGCTTACGAGACCCGGCCCACCAGGCACCAGCCACTCCGGTAACAACCGCTGCAGCCCCTCCCGTTTTTAAAAGCATGCGCCGTGATATCATCATTTATCCTTACTATATAATTAGATATCTAATTATATAGTTTAACATCTAATCACTTTCAATGCCTTTGTGTATGGGTAATACCCCCGATAATTAACGGTATTTATAAGTAGAATTTTCTCGTAACAGGAACGCAGGAGGTTCATATGAAGAAGTCACGTTATTCGGACAGTCAGATCATCAGTATTTTGAAGCAGGCAGA